>Ga0307988_1001385_pt1 | contig 13755 bp, 9 predicted proteins | sample EllFjometagen183_FD_203166 | JGI IMG/M metagenome (GOLD analysis project Ga0307988, IMG submission 203166) | Marine microbial communities from Ellis Fjord, Antarctic Ocean - #183 | ecosystem: Environmental > Aquatic > Marine > Unclassified | place: Southern Ocean | collected 2014-10-08 | reverse complement strand
GGATTCTTTTAATTCCCTTGCAAAGGAAGCAAAAACTATTATGCAGTTTTTGCTTGGGCTTTCCATGGATACCCACGGCCTGTCTGTGGAGGGACGGATTAAAATTCTTGATGAGATGAAACAGCATCTGGCATTGATCCAGGATTCAGCCCTGCGTTCATTATATGTCAGAGAGCTTGCAGAAACTTTGAATATTGATGAAAAGGCAGTTCTTGAAAAAGTCAGGGAAGCCTTTGTAGTAAAAAACACAAAACAATCACCTCTGATGGCAAAACTCCAGGATAAAGAGGGCAGGGAAGATCAGGTGAGTCTAGTATCTGATCCCAGGGAGAAGCAGATTTTAAGTATAATGCTCAATTGTCCTGAACTGATACCCATTGTGGTTGAAAAAGAAGTAGTAAATAGTTTTTATTCAAAACGATTAAAAGGGGTTGCAAAGAAAATCATAGCCACTGAATGTAATAAGGATGCCTTTATAACTAATGTTATGGCGAAAACAGAGAATAACAGTGACCAGGAATTGATTGCTTCCCTTGCAATGGAAGATTTATCCGGCAATGAAGATATGCATAAGACAGCAATAATTTTAATGAACCGGATTATTAAAATAAGAAAAAAAAACGAAAATATATTAACTACAAAAATAATAAGTGCGGAAAAGGGCTGTGAAACTGATGTGATGGATCTCTTAAAGAAAAAACAGCAGGAAATTCAGCAATTACATGATAGTCAACACCTTTAAGCCTTTGGGAGGCATTTTATGGCAGGAAAGACAGATAAGTCTGGAGAGAATGTGGTGATCAATAAGGAAGAAATGAGGAAGCTCATAAAAAAGGGTGAGAAAAACGGTGTTCTCTCTTTTGCCGAAATAAATGATGCAATTTCTGAGGATTTACAATCCTTTGATCAGATTGATGACATAGTGGTTCAGTTCAAAGAAATGGGCATAGAACTGGTGGACAAGGAAAAGGCTGCTGCAAAAAAAACAGCAGGTAAAGCTAAAAAACAATCAGCCAAAAAGACTGTTGTGAAAAAAACCAAGGCCCCTGGCACAGGTACCAAAGCTGGCGGGAAAGATAAAACCGAAAAAAAAGATCTTTTTGCGCCCAAAAAAGATAGGGCTGACCTTGAGTTTGGTGCAGTGACAGATCCTGTTAAAATGTATTTAAAAGAAATGGGAATGGTCACGCTTTTGAGCCGGGAAGGGGAAATTGAAATTGCCAAAAAAATTGAGAATGGTGAACGGAGCATACTGCTTGCCATGCTTAGCTGTCCTCTTTCATTATCTACCATTTTTATGTATGGGGAAAAAATGGAAAGAAAATCCATGCGCCCCAAACATGTATTAAGAGATGTGGATGAGGGTGACGGGGTGGTGGATGAGGTCTCCAAACAGGAAAAATTTTTAAAATCTCTTACCATTATCAAGGAAATCCACAAGGACAATCAGGAAAAAAGAGATCAGCTTGCAACCTGGAAAAAAGGCACAAAAAAGTTTGCAAACCTGCAAAAAGAGATTTCTGACAATACAGAAACCATATTTGAACATTTAAAGCGCTGGCGTTTTGAATCCAATGTGATTGATAATATAGAAAAAAGTATTAGAAATACAATTACCTGGTTTGAAAATGTTGACGGGCTCCTGGAAAGATGTGCTAAAACTTTTAATGTTCTCAAAGATACAATGCTCAAGCAGGTGGCTGACCAGGATACTTTTGTAGGGTGGTCTACTGCAAGAACCGATATCACAGAGGAAAGGGCGACTGTTCTGCACCAGGACATATGTTCCGTTCTGAATCAGGTGTCCCTGCGCAATAGTATTTTAAAGGGCGGGGTGGAGGATTTGCGGGCCATAACCCAGGGCGTGGATCAAGGACGGAGAAGTGCTGATTTTGCCAAAAGGGAATTGGTCAGGGCTAATTTACGGCTGGTTGTCAGTATTGCCAAAAAATATACAAATCGGGGGCTTCAATTTCTGGATCTTATCCAGGAAGGCAATATCGGCCTGATGAAGGCTGTGGATAAGTTTGAGTACAGACGGGGGTATAAATTTTCCACCTATGCCACCTGGTGGATCAGGCAGGCCATTACCCGGGCCATTGCTGACCAGGCCAGAACCATTCGAATTCCTGTCCACATGATTGAAACCATAAACAAGCTTATCAGAACATCACGGTATCTTGTCCAGGAAATGGGTAAAGAGCCCTCGCCGGAAGAAATTGCAGAAAAGATGGAAATCCCCATTGATAAGGTGAGAAGGGTGCTTAAAATAGCCAAGGAACCGATATCTTTGGAAACTCCCATTGGTGAGGAAGAAGACAGTCATCTGGGTGATTTTATCGAGGATAAAAAATTTTCCATCCCTTCCGAGGCTGCTATTGATTTCAGTCTTGCTGAACAGACCCGGAAGATTCTGGCAACCCTGACTCCCAGGGAGGAAAAAGTATTGAGAATGCGATTTGGCATTGGAGAAAAATCCGATCATACCCTGGAAGAGGTTGGAAAGGATTTTACGGTTACCAGGGAGAGGATTCGGCAGATTGAAGCCAAGGCATTGCGTAAGCTTCGGCATCCCACAAGAAGCAAGAAGCTCAAAACTTTTATTGAGAATTAAGTTCTGATAAAATTAAATACTGGTTGAATTAAATATTGACATTAGCCAGTGAGTACTATATATAATTCAAGTTTATCTGACTGATAGTGGGCCTATAGCTCAGTTTGGCAGAGCCACCGGCTCATAACCGGTCGGTCCCTGGTTCGATTCCAGGTGGGCCCACCATTAAATCAGATTGACTTTTTGCTAGCAAATTTAAATTGGCCGGATGTAAGTAGTAAAGGCTGATAAAGGTGATGAAAATAAAAAAAGGATGGTCAGGTCATATATGAATGTGCCTGTTGAATATCAAACCAATATAAGCCAAATGGATATAAGAATGAAAAGCGTGGTATTATACCACGCTTTTTTTGTTTATAGGGGCAGGTCATGCAGCTGACTCTCCAGAATATAATAGATACCATCAATATTATTGCACCCTTTGACCTTGCGGAAACCTGGGATAACTCAGGGCTGCAGGCAGGAAATCCCGATTGGATCGTTACAAAAATTATGATCAGCCTTGATGTTTCCATGGAGGTTATGGAAGCAGCAAAGGACTGGGGAGCTGATCTTATACTTACTCATCATCCTTTGCTTATCAGCCCGGAAAAATCTTTTGATTTTGGGAAAATGCCGGGTTCAGTCATTTCCATGGCAGCCAGGGAGAAAATTAGTATTCTCTCCGCACATACCAATCTGGATAAAGCAGTCGGCGGGTTGAATGATTATTTTGCCAGGATCATTGGTGTCGATAATCTTGAAGCTTTTTGTGCGGATTCTTTGGATTCCCCGACACAAGAATTCGATGATAAAATCCAGGGAATCGGCAGGATAGGGAATCTGAATCCTGTACTCTCTCTCAGGGACTTAAGTTCACAGATTAAAGAACGTCTGGGACTTGAATATGTTCGTGTGACAGGAGATCTGGATCATACAATTAAAAAAGTTGCCCTTTGTACAGGCTCTGGTGGTTCTTTGACAGATGTTTTTTTGAGATCCTCTGCAGATGTCTATATTACAGGCGACATTAAATACCATGAAGCAAGAAAAATTGAAGATTTTAATAAAGGTCTGATTGATGTGGGACATTTTGCTTCTGAAATAATTGTGGTTGACCTGCTGACTACAAAACTGCAGAAGGCTCTTCCAACTATGGGTTATGATATAGGGATAAAAGGATTTAAGAAAGAAAAGGATCCATTCAAAATAGTGTAAGGATAAACCATGAATGATATATCAAAACAAGATATTGTCACACTTGTTAAACTTCAGGAAGCTGAGACTGAAATCGTAAGACTTAATTCTGTTCTTGAAGAAGTTGAAAAAGAAAAAATTAAAATTGCTAAAAAGCTCAAACAATTTAAAAAAGCCTTGGATCAAAATCAGGAAGACCTTGAAAAGGCACAGATGATGTGCCGTGATAGTGAACAGGAAATCCAGGTTGTTGATGATAGGATTATTATAAGTAATGAGCACCTGAGAATGGTTAAAACCAATAAAGAGTATCAGTTAATTCTCCGGGAAGTGGATGACAATAAAAAACGCAAAGATGCTCTGGAAACGGAATTTCTCGAGTTTATGGATGAAAGGGATAAAATAGAATCCATCGTTTCTGAGTCTGGAAAAGAATACCTTTTGCTGGAGGAACAGATTTCATCGGAACAGGCTGAAATTGAAAAAAAATCAAGTAATGATAAAGAGTCTTTGGAAGAATATCTGAACCAGCAAAAAGATATAGGTAAAACCCTTGCTCCAGCCCTAATGGAAAAATTCCGTAAGATTTCTAAAATGAACCAGGGCCTTGCGGTAACAAGGGTTAAAAATGAGGTTTGTCTGGGGTGTTTCATGAATATACCTCCCCAGCTCTATATCGAAGTACAACGGGGGAATTCATTGATTTCATGTCCCCAATGCAGTAGAATCCTATACTATGTAAATACAGATTAAAATTTCGGTTTGACCGGACTAAACGATCGCTGGATGTATTTTGCATCTGGAGGAAAGTCCGAACACCAAAGGACAGGACGCTCCATAACGTGGAGTCACGGTGACGTGAAGGAAAGTGCAGCAGAGAGTAGACCGCCCTGGGGTTGGCAGCAATCCCGGGGTAAGGGTGAAACGGTGCGGTAAGAGCGCACCAGTTTTCCAGGTGACTGGAAAAGCTTGGTAAACCCCGTCCGGTGCAAGACCAAATAGGGAAATGTTTGAGGGCTGTCCGCCCGAGTTTCCGGGTAGGTCGCGTGAGGTGCATGGCAACATGTATCCCAGATGAATGATCGTTGACCCGTGGCAGGGTAACCTGCCCGGGTAACAGGATTCGGCTTACTGGCCGGTCAGACCGAAATTTTTTCTATAATTGTTTTTAATATGGAATTGGAAAATTGAATCAATCCTGTGATATCTCGTTTAAGGAAAAAGTAAATATTTTTTCCTATGAATATTTAAAATGCATATTGTTTATTAATAATATTGAAATAGACGACTATATATTCACCAAAAAACTTTATTCAAAACTCATTACCACCTCCCATATTCTTGAAGATTTTCTGGATTTTCACGGAGCCAAAAAGAATAAAGAATGGGTTTTTTATAGGGAATTGAGCGCCACCGCTCGCCACCTTTCCCTTGCCTGCTATTCCCAGGCACATTTTTTAAACAGGTTTGCATTTTACAGACTTGATAATGGTGACAATGGGATGTTTAAAAATGAAGCATCCGACACCCTTCAAATTATTCAAGATTCTTTAAAACTTGCTGTGCCCATCATTTTAGAGGAGGCAAAGCGCCTTGATATTACCATTCCTAAAACCGGGTATGATATTGGCTATTTCCCTGGAATTACTTCCACCCAGCAATTGGACCATAATATAGATGATTTTAATACAAAAAGTCAGCAAAAACAAAATTTAACCAGGATATCCAGTGAATTTCTTGAAGTGGTCAAGGAGTTTGAACAATTTTTATTTTATGAACGATATGATTTAAAAACCATTAATCAATTGGTACCGGAAAAGATCAATGAGGTAATTATCCGCAGTTTTGAAATGAAGATTCATAATATCCAGTCTTCCTTTGATTCCTATGTGGTAAACACACAGTCCTCTTCTGAAAATATTCTTTTGGAACAACTCCGCAGTCATTTTTCCATTGTATTTAATATCCTCCAGGTCATGGGCCGATTATTGCATTTTTATGAACGCCATCTATATGACATTGGATTTAAGGATGTTTACAAGCAAGTCAGCATGGACTTGTCCGATTTGATTGATCCGGATGTCCTCCTGGACCGTGCCGTTAATTTTTGTCTTTTTTATGCTGGGAAATTTTTATCCTCCGGCAAAGAAGTTGCTTCGCAAATATTAAACAAAAATATGGAAACCTCAACCATCCATGTGGGTATTCCAAAGGACAGAGGATTTCACAGCAGACCCAGCCTTCTGGTTGCAAAAATTGTTCAGCATTACGGGGGTGAAGTTACATTAAAGGTTGGTGAAGATTCTTTTGATGCCTCATCCGTCCTGGACATCCAATGGGCAGGGGGTAAAATCAAGAAAGAAGAAGTCGATATTGTTACCTTTACTGGTGATTCAAGAGCATTGAACGACCTTGTCATATTGTCTGATGTGAACTATGGCGAGGATCATATGGGCAAGGGAATCCCTTTGCCAAAAGAGTTGTCATATTTGAGCTGAAAATGATTTCCTTTAAGAATATTGCCATAATTGTTGCCGCGGGCAAGGGCCTTCGCATGCAGTCAAAACAAAAAAAGCAATATATGGAACTGGACAATATCCCTGTTTTGACCAGAACCATGATGGCATTTGAATCCCATGGAAAAATTAATGATATCATCCTGGTTCTTCCAGCAGATGATATTGAATTCTGTAGTAAAACAATTGTTCAGCCCTTTGATTTCAAGACCCCAGTCCATCTTGTAAATGGCGGACAGACCCGTCAGGATTCGGTTTTTAGCGGTCTTGTAAAAGCTGGAGAATTATCCAAATATTTTGACAAAACAATTGTACTTATCCATGATGGTGTCCGCCCGTTTATCGATAAAAAAATAATTGACACCTGCATGGACAAGGCCAAAGCCAATGGTGCCTGTATCCCTGGTGTTAAAATTACAGACACAATAAAACAAGTTCTTGATAATGAATGGATTTCAAAAACCCTTGACCGGGATAAATTATACAGAGCGCAGACTCCCCAGGTTTTCAAGCTAGATATTGTTCTCAAGGCATTTGAATATGCCAAAACCACTTCCTTCTCGGGTACTGATGAGGCCTCCCTTTTGGAACATGCGGGAATTCCTGTTTCCATGACAAAAGGTTCTGAATTCAATATCAAGCTGACAACCAGGGAAGACCTTGTGATTGCTCACTACCTGCTGGATAATTTCTAAAAGGCCAATGTGATTCGCTTCTATTGTATTCAGTATTTATTATTGACTTTGAGGTCAACTTGCGCATAATAGAAGGATATTGTCTTTATTTACGTTTATAACCTGGAGGTATCTCAATGGCAGAAAAACCTGCAATAAAGATTGGCTATCTTAAAATAACTGATCATCTTATCTTAGGTGTCAGTGCGCTTAAGTTGAAAAAAGGAATGGAAAAGTTTGAGCATTGTACACTTGAGCCTGTGGTGAAAAACGGATGGAACGAGGTTGCAGATGCATTGTCAGTTAAATCCCTTGATGGGGCGTTGATTCTTGCACCCACTGCCATGGACTTGTTTAAAGCCGGTGTGGACTTGAAATTACTGCTTTTTGCCCATAAATCCGGAAGTATCCTTGTAAAGAGTAAAAAAGCCAATATAGAAAAAATCGAAGATTTTGCCGGAAAAACCGTTTTGATTCCATATCAATTATCAGTTCATAATATGTTGTTTCATAAGCTCCTCCTGGAAAAGGGCCTTAAACCGGGCCGCTCCACGGAAAAAGGTGTTGACGTGATCCTGGAAGTTGTCGCGCCCTTCCAGATGCCCGAAGCCATTGAGTATGATGATGAAGGTGAGATTGGCGGATTTATCGTGGCAGAACCCTTTGGGTCCATAGTAATTGCCCAGGGACATGGGGAGGAATTTTATCTGTCCAAAGATTTATGGCCAAATCATCCCTGCTGCGTTTTCGTCATGCGGTCAGAGGTGATTGAAAAACATCCGGAAGCAATCCAGGAAATCTGCACCAGTTTTGTTAAATCAGGTCTTGCCATTGATGCCCAGCCAGAGCCTGCTGCTGCCATTGGCGCTGATTTTTTGTCCCAGGATAAAGAAGTGATCAAGAAGGTCTTAACCATGCCTCCGGATCGTATCCTTACGGGGGAACTGTTTCCTGTGGTTAAGGATCTTGATACCATCCAGAAATATATGATGGATGAAATGAATATCATGACAAGCCTTATTGATCTGGACAAATTTGTAAATACGGAGTTTGCAGTAAAAGCCGGTGCCAAATAAAGATTTTGCTATTTTGCAGAATCAATAAATTTATAAATTTGTAAAATTGACTTTTCACCCCATCCAGGTTTCCCGGAAAGCGTCTGAATTTCATCCTTATTCAGGCGTTTTGTGGTTTCTTCGGCACTATATCCTTCTGATTTGAGCCCAAGGATTATTTTCATTACAGCTGCCTTGTATTCCCCAATATTTTCCTGGGGAGTGATATCCGGCTTTAAAGAAGGTGCTTCATCAATCAGAGCTACCAGATCATCCATGGGTTCTTCCAGGGCGTTTTCTCTGGTAGTATTGAGATCTATATTTTCCTTTTTTCCATCAATTAAAGCACTAAGATCATCCATTGGTGCTTCGTCATTGAGTACTTCTTCGTCGGTGCTGTTCTCATTGGAGGCTTGGGAAGAAGAATCAATCAACAATGAGAGATCGTCCAATTCCTCTGGAACTAAAGCCTCCTCAAGCTGGGGGTCAATGAGCAGGGAAAGATCATCCAATTCCTCTGGGGTTTCAACGGAAGGGGAGGCATCAGTCTCATCATCCTTATTCGCATCAGTATCAGAGTCCGTTATGGAATTATCTTGAACTGAAACCGAATCAATCAAAGCCGATAAATCGTCCAAATCAGTAAACTCATCAGGCTTTGGAATGGAATCTTCCAGAAGCAGGGATAGATCATCCATGTCAAAGCTCTCTAATTCGATGTCACTGACTGGTATTTTATTTTTATCTGTTGCCGGACCCAGGTCTTCACCCCCATCCACATCAACCAGGGCAGATAGATCATCCATTTCAATATCGCTGGTTTCAAGTTTGTCAAAGGGAGGGGCAGGGATATCAAATACATCTGCTTCATCCTGTTCAACCTCTTCCAAAAGATTATCAATCTCAGAATCTGTTTCATCCACTGCCAGGGCTTGTACTGACTGAAGGGCTATCTCCCTTGTTTCTCCATCATGGATCCGGTGTTGGTTCATCTCCTGCAGGGCATTGGCAATATTATTCATGGCAATGGCTTTTTTTTCTTCAGCTTCAGCCCTTTTTTCAATGGAAACTGCTTTTCTTTGTTCAGCCTCAGCTCTTTTTTCATGGGCAATGGCAATCCTGTCCTGGTGGCCTTTGATATCATTAAAAATTGATTTGATAAGACTCAAGCCATCCCTGCTCAAACGGATATCTTCATTGGGCTGTTCCAGAAAATGCTTTTCAATATCTTCCATTGGGTTATCTTCCATTGGGTTATCTTCCATTGGATTGGTTCCCATTGGATTGGTTTTCATGAAATTTGTCTGTGAAGGATTTTCAAGCTCCTGCTCTATTTCCGACGGCAGCATACCGGAATCCAGACATTCTTTTATTTTGATCAGTATTGGAATTGTTTGTCGGGAGTACGAATGAAGGCCGCCAATACGATCAAAGGGCAGCCATTTATTGAACCGTTTCAGTATGAATTTTGTGGTCGCAGTTCCTATATTCAATTCCCTGATTATGTCTGTAATGGATAATTGTTTTTTCTGGTTCATTTTTACCTCATTTATTGAAATCGAACCACAGGCTTTTTCCTGCCAGTGGTGGTCCTGTATATTTCATTTGGATACCCCAGGGCAATGGCGGCATGTATTTTTTCTTTACCTGGAATACCAAGGTTTTTTTGGATTGATTTATCTGCCTTTAAGGCTTCCACAGCAAACCCAATGAGGCAGGAGCCAAGGCCCATTGTATGGGCTGCCACCAGGATATTCCCCCCGGCCAGCATTGCATCTTCGCTGGGGCAGCTTGCTCCGGGACCGGAACCGATCAGGATACAGGCAGTGGCACCATGGAAGAGCCGGTCTATATTTTGGGTTTCCATTTTATCCATGGCATCCTTAACAGATTCGTAATACTCTTTATAATAGGTATCCAGTGCGTTTTGTCCAATAAATTTTAACCCTTTTCGTAAAATTAGGTTATCGGCTTTTTTGTTTAGATTCTGGAAAAATTTTTTAATCAATTGCGCTAAATTTAAGACAGCCTCCCTGGATTGAAGGCAGGTAAAGGTCCATGCCTGGCTATTTGTGCCTGAAGGTGCAAGCACAGCCAGTTTAATCAGATCCCGCAGAATTTCAGGTTCCACCGGCCTTTCTTTAAAATTCCTGCAGGATCTTCTGGAAGCCATGAGCTTTGCAAGGTCTGATGTAGGAAAGGACCCAAATTTCATCCAGTCCTTATCCATGGAAAAGGTTTCAAAACAGGTCATGTCGTCATCAAGGGCTTTAACCTCAATGGCATTGGTAGGGCAGACAGCCATGCAATGACCGCAGGAAAGGGATTTATCGCCTGTAACGACAGCGACCTTGTTGATAAGGGAAATTGTGTCTGAAGGGCAGACCTGGATACAAAATCCGCAGCCATTGCACTTTTCAGGATCAATAATAGTCGTTACTTTTCTCGGGTTCATACAAGGGTCCATTTATTTATGTAAATAGGGTAAGTTATCATAAATTTTCCACCGGAGAAAGAAGTATCTATTGGGATGATGATTGAAAAAAGAGTATCGCACAAAGCCTCAAAGCCACTAAAATTGCAGTCTTCTTGGTGGTTTGACGTCTTTGGTGCGAGGATTAAAAGATCTGAATTTAATCAAGCTCTATTTAATATGAATTATTTGACACACTTTTTTTTAAGGTTTATATTAATAATAAATAGTAATTCTAATTGCGCTCAGCTCATTCTGTGCTCATAAACCCGAAAACAAGATCTGCCAGTTCAGAACACTTGTCTGTGCCGGCAGAAAAGTGATGAATTTCAAATAATTCAACCTATATTGACTGGCAGCATAAGCCTCCTTGCTGCCTGGGGAGGGTAAAATGGCCGAAAAAGCAAATCAAAAATCGTTACTACAACATGTGGATGCAGTAAAAAAGGGGAAAAAGGTTTTTGAAGATGCCTTTCAGGGTGTTTCTCGCATGATTCTGGATGCTGGCATCCAGAAGATCACAGTCAAGGGGAAAACCACCTACCAATTTGATTTGTTCAGCCAGGGGAAAAAGCATCTGGTTGGCATGTATGATGAAATTAACAGTCTTGTTTCCTTTGTAAAAGATGCATCCGAGGGTGGCTCTTCAAAGGAAATGGCCTTTGTCCTGGTTGGAGAACCAGGCAATGGCAAGACCTTTCTGGTGGAATATTTGTGCGCGCGATACAGGGAATTTTTAAGCGTTTCCAAGAACAGAAAATATACATTCCGATTTATTAATTTGGAAAAACTTGGGGGATACGGAAAGATCCAGTTTATCGAATCCCAGACCTATGAAGACCCCATGGTTCTGGCCATGAGTCTTGATGAAACAAAAAAAAGATCCATGGAGTCCTTTTCAAAAAAATTTAAATTTCCAGATAAGAAGATAGAAAGCCTTTATGATAAATACCGGCCCCTGGGCGCATGTTCCGCCTATATCTGGAATCAGATCCGGGAAGTCTGCGACAATAATATCACCAAAATGCTTTCATTCATAGAAGTCATCCCGGTCCCATTAATTGAAAGCCTGGGCACCATTACCGGGAAATATCCTGCCAAGGACAAAATTACCTCCTCTGCAGTGGACCTCATGGGAGAAGAATCCATCCAGAGGCTGCTTCATATATCTGATTCCAACAATCCCTATCGCTTTGACCTGAGAAGAGGGGCCCTGGCCAGGGTAGCCGGAGGCGGGATTCATTTCAGTGATGAAATTTATAAAAATAAAAAGGATCTGGTCCAGGTTTATCTCGGGGTTATACAGAACAGGATGATTGAACTGGACGGGTTTAAATGGCCCATTGATACCTTGATCATTGCCACCAGCAACAATTCCGAGTTTGATACCTTTTTATCGGAGCGGGAAGAAGCCCCCATTATTGACCGCTGCCGTATCTGCTATGTGGCACACAACACAGACTATAAAATCCAGAAAACCCTGACAAATTATGCCATTGGAACCGATGTAAAAAGATCCCTGGCCCATGAGGTGCTTCACCAGGATCCAAATTTAAACCATGCCGCTTCCGTGGGGGTGGTTTTGACCCGCCTGCCAAGGTCAGACAAATTAACTCCCGTGGAGATCATGAAGCTTGCGGCCGGTGAAGTGGCCGGTGAAAAGAGCCTGAAAACCCTGGCAGAACTCATTGATTCCCTGAACCAGGACACAGAGATCACAAAGCGTTTCGGGCAAAAAGGACTGGGCCAGAGAAACCTTGGAAGGGCTGTCCAGCTGCTCCTGGAAAGCTCGGAAACCAATGAAGGTAAATGCATGTTTGCTCTGGATATCTTTCATGCCCTGGAAAGAACTGTTCTGGATTATGTTCAGGAACCCTCGGACCGGGCAAAATTCATGGAAGACCTGAAACTTGCCCGGGGCCTGTACAGGGAAAGGATAATGACAGAAATGTTCAATGCCTATATGGATGAACCTCTGGCCATTAAAAAAGATGTGCTCAATTATGTAAACATGATCATTGGTGTGGATGCAGAGCATCTGGGACCGGACATGATGTGGAAATACAAGGATCCCCAGACCGGAGAATTAAAAGCATTAAAAATAGATGAACGATACATAAAGAACGTGGAAGAAAGGCTGGGCCTGAAAACCGAGGAGCAGAGATCTTCATTCAGAAATACCATACGAAAGATTTACGGGCAGAAGTTATCCGTGGATGCCAATTATGATTTTATGGATAATCTTGAACTGGTCAAGGCCATCACCGATGTCCGCCTGAAATCCGATATTGCAGGGGCAGGTTCCCTCATCGGTGCCCTTGCCAACAGGACCAATGAAGAAAATCAAAAACTCTATGACCGCATGATTTTTACCATGAATGAAAAACTTGGCTATTGCCCTACCTGTGCCCAGAAGACCATTGAATATTTCTGCAGCCAGGAAGACGACAAATAAACATAAAAGGTATGAGTTGTGAATAATGAGTCTTGAGGGAAAACCACCAGGAGACTCCTCACAACTCACAGCTCAAAATTCACAACTCATGGGGAGAACCAGTCATGACAACCCTTGATGAACTCCTTGAAAGAGACAGGAAAAGAGAAGAAGACGGGTTTAAACGAAAAATTCGCATTGGGCAGATTGTAAAACCCGGATCAGGCGGCAAAGAAAAGATCATAGTGGTGCCCACCACGGTGGAGGAAAAATTTGTCCATGACGAGGTAAAATTGGATCAGGATCCGGGGGAAGGAGAATCCACAGGCGGAACCGGAGAAGGCGAAGAGGGCGATGTCATTGGAGAACAGCCGGTTCGGCCTGAAGAGGGGGAAGGAGAGGGCGAAGGTTCAGGAGAAGGGCCTGGAGAAGGCCAGGGCGGGGAACATGAATTTGAATCCAATGCCTATGAGCTGGGAAAGGTTTTGTCCCAGGATTTTCAGCTTCCCAATTTAAAGGACAAAGGTAAAAAAAGAACCCTGGCCAAATATATCTATGACCTTACAGACAAAAACAAGGGCGTGGGACAGTTCTTAGACAAAAAAGCCACCCTGAAGAAAATTGTGGAAACCAATATTACCCTGGGAAATATTCCCGACATATCCAATATCGATACCACCCAGTTAATCATCTCTCCCCAGGACATGATCTACAGGATTCTTTCCCGGGAAAAGGCCTATGAATCCCAGGCCCTGGTTTTTTTTCTCAGGGATTATTCCGGATCAATGGGGGGAAAGGTAACCCAGACCGTGG
>Ga0307988_1001384_pt1 | contig 13766 bp, 10 predicted proteins | sample EllFjometagen183_FD_203166 | JGI IMG/M metagenome (GOLD analysis project Ga0307988, IMG submission 203166) | Marine microbial communities from Ellis Fjord, Antarctic Ocean - #183 | ecosystem: Environmental > Aquatic > Marine > Unclassified | place: Southern Ocean | collected 2014-10-08 | reverse complement strand
AGAAGTACCCGACAATTGGTCGTGGGACGAAGTTTACAACGTCCCATTAAATGAAATGGAAGAGATAATTGATTACTCGTTAAGTAATGGATATACCGTTGCCTGGGCTGCAGATGTTAGTGAAAAAGGATTTGTTTCGAGCAATAAAGGTGTGGCTGTTATGCCGTTAGCCAAAAAAGAAGAAATGAGCGATGCTGAGATTTCTCGTTGGGAAACACTTTCGGAAAAGGACAAGGAAAAAGAGTTGTATGAATTAAAGAAACCTGCTGCAGAAATAGAAGTTTCTCAGGAAATGCGACAAACCGCATTCGATAATTATTCTACAACCGACGACCACGGGATGCACATATTTGGAAAAGCTAAAGACCAAAAGGGAAGAACTTTTTATAAAGTGAAAAATTCGTGGGGTGATTATAACAAATACAACGGTTATTTTTACGCATCTAAATCCTACGTAAACTATAAAACAATGTGTATTATGGTTCACAAAGACGCCATACCACAGAGTTTAAAAGAAAAGCTCGATCTGTAGTTCGTTCTAAGTCCCTTAGATTTGTATAAAGGGTTTTTTTATCTTTGACAAATTCAAGCGAAAAAGATGAAGAACTTTCTTTTGTTTTTTCTATTTATTTTTTCATATGTATTTGTAAGTGGGCAGGATCCAAATGTCGATTATGGCTGGTGGAACAATTTGCACGATTGGCAAACTGGTGATCCCGGCTGGCGAAATTATATGATTATTTCGCCGGGTTATTTGGGACCGAATGCACTTGCAGTTCCTGATGTTAAAAGAGGTTTTTTAAAAGAAAAATCCGAACTGGAAATAACAGGATCAAATCATTTTCATAGCGGCGATCCAACTCAAGATATTTCAGGTAGAATATATATACCCTTTGCAAGTAATAAAATTGCTGTTGAAATGTATGGAGTATTATTTGAGCATTTTGCTTTCTCAGAAGAAATTAGAAATGAACGTTTTTCGAGAATTGAAGATGGAAAAGGAGTTGCCATCGGAGATTTCTATTTTAGCACTTTAATTCAATTGGTTAAAGAACGAAAATTTCCAAATACGCTATTCCGTTTTGCCGCAAAAACAGCATCTGGAAATCAGTTGGAAGGCGCGCGGTACGCTGATAGTCCCGGATATTTTTTCGATTTAAGTTTCTCAAAAGAAATGGGTAGCACCGAAAATATGTTGTTTAGACCTTTTGGACTAATCGGTTTTTACAGTTGGCAAACAAACGATGAATTAAATCTTCAAAATGATGCATTGATGTATGCAGCCGGTGCAGACCTTTGTAGAAATGACTGGTTATTTTCTACTTCCATATCCGGATATTCGGGTTATAAAAACGAAAAGGACCAACCTGTGCAATTAAATTTTGAGTTGCAAAAAGATTTTTTGAAAAATGCAATCCGGTTTCAATATATACATGGATTACAACATTTGGAATACAAGACCATTCGTTTTTCATTTATTTGGAAAATGAAACCCATTTAAAAAGGCTCTTTTTTGACAAGGATTTGTGTAAATTTGCACAATTCAGTTTAATAATATTGCAATAATATAACCAATTATAATGAAGAAACTTTCTGTAGTAATTTGTGTTTGGAACGAAGAGCTAAATATAAAACCACTTGCAAAACAAATAAAAACAGCCCTAAACGATTTTGACTTTGAAGCCATTTTTGTTGATGATGGATCTACCGATAATACACGGGAAGAGATAAAAAAAATAAACGACAAAAGATTTTTATTGGTCGAACTAAAAAAGAACTATGGACAAAGTTCAGCATTGCAAGCAGGAATTGATCAGGCTGAGGGTGAGTTTGTTACACTTATTGATGGCGACCTTCAAAATGATCCGGCAGATATTCCTATGATGCTAAAAATGATGGAAGAGGTAGAATGGGACATGGTTGCCGGAATACGTGCCAATAGAAAAGATGGTAGGTTTTTGCGTAAAATACCTTCTAAAATTGCAAATTATTTGATTCGGAAATCAACCGGAATTCATATGAACGATTTGGGTTGTACACTTAAAATATTTACCAAAGAAACAATAAAAAGTATTCATATTTATGGCGAACTTCATCGTTACATTCCTGCTTTGATATCGCTTGAAGGGGCAACGAAAATTACTCAGGTAGATGTGAATCACAGACCTCGCGAATTTGGAAGTTCAAAATATAATTTAAGCAGAACTACTCGTGTAATTAGTGATTTAATTTTAATGGTTTTTTTTAAAAAATACCTGCAACGCCCAATGCATTTCTTCGGTACAATCGGATTGGCAACTTTAGGAGTTGGAGTTCTAATTAACTTTTACATGTTAATTCTAAAAATTTTGGGAAATGATATTTGGGGAAAACCTCTTCTTTTACTCGGTATTCTTTTGGTTATGGGGGGAATTCAGTTTATCACAATTGGCATACTTGCCGAATTGCAAATGCGAACCTATTTTGAGTCGCAACGTAAAAAACCATACCGTATTAAAAGAGTGATAACTACAAATGAGAAAGAATAAATTGTTAATTAGTGGTTCGATTTTTGTCCTTTATTGCTTATTATTTAATCTTTAGATTTAAATTTGTTGAAACCAACTTTATCCACATTAACCATGAAAAATAGAAATTATACTCTTTTGTCAATTCTTATTCTCGTTTTTTTTGCTTTTCAGCTTAATGCACAAGAAAGGATTATTCACGGTACAATTACAACCTTCGATAGTATTCCACTAATCGAAGCAAGTATTACCGTTCAGAGTTCAAAACAAACCGTACTTTCCGACACGCTTGGAAATTTTTCTGTAGGTTGCAATCATAAAGATAAATTGAAAGTAACTGCCTTTGGTTTTTACAATCAAAAAGTAAAACTTACCGACAATATTAAATTTGCAGCTATTAATTTAAGGTTGAAACCCGGTATAAAAAGTCGTGAATATGCAATTGGATATGGACATGTTTCCGACGCTGAAAAATTAAGTGCGGTTGCAAGTATGACTAAAGATGACGTAGATTTTTCGCAATATTCAAACATGCTTGAATTAATTAGAGGTAGGTTTGCAGGTGTTCAGGTAGTAAATGGCGAAATAATAATTCGGGGAATTAATTCTATTAATAGTAGTAGTGCTGCTTTAATTGTTATTGACGGAGTTGCCGCTGACTATGGTGTTCTAAACTCCATTCCACCAATACAAGTTAGAAGTATAAATGTAATTAAAGACGGAACTTCTGCTATTTATGGTTCCAGAGGAGCAAATGGCGTTGTTCTTATCGAAACGAAAAGAGGTGGTGATGAATAATAGATTTCTTCAAAATTAATCTCGAAAGGTTAAAAAATAATGAACATTAATTTGGAATTAATTACTGCGGTTAAAATATTAAAATTGATAAATCAACGAAATATCTAATAATGAAAAATAAGGTTTTTATCCTAACAATAACTATCACAACACTTCTGTTTTCTTTAGGTTTAAATGCACAAGAAAGAGTTATTCATGGAATGATTACGACTTTTGACAGTATTCCGTTAATAGACGTAAACATTAGAGTTCACAGTACAAAACAAACTGTATTATCCGACACACTTGGATATTTTTCGGTAAGTTGTAATTCGAAGGATAGATTGAAAATAATGGCAAATGGGTTTTATACGCAAAATGTAAAATTAAAGGGAAACATAAAGTTTGTAGCGGTAAATATGAAACTTAGATCGATTAAAAATGACGATGCAGTTGCGATTGGTTATGGATATGTTTCTGAAAAAGATAAACTAAATGCGATTGATGGTTTAACAAATGCCGATACAGATTTTTTGCAGTACAATAGCGTAATGGAATTGATTCGAGGAAATTTTGCCGGTGTTCAAATTGTAAATGGGGAAATTATTATTCGAGGTGCAAGATCGTTAATAAGTAGCAATGCTGCACTAATTGTTGTGGATGGGGTAATTTCCGATCAAACTATTTTAAATACAATTCGACTGATAGAGGTAAAAAGCATAAATGTAATTAAAGATGGAAGTTCTGCTATTTACGGCTCGCGGGGAGCAAATGGCGTAGTTCTTATTGAAACAAAAAAAGGAGGCGACGAATAGAATAAAAATAACATTGTAAAATAAGTGATACTAATAATTATAAGTAGGGATTCAATTAAATGATTTGAATCCTTTTTTTATGTATTTTATTTTACTGAATTTGATTTTATGTATCTTCACTCATTCAACCTAAAAAACCATTATAATGAAATCTTATTTTGTACTTTTTTTTACCTTGTTAACTTTACTTCAAGCTTGTCAAATTCCTGAAAATAAAAATCCACGCGACTTAAAATTATGGTACGATAAACCTGCAGAGAAATGGGTTGAGGCACTTCCCGTTGGAAATGGTCGTTTGGGTGCAATGGTTTTTGGCGGTGTTGAACTGGAACGAATTCAATTAAATGAAGAATCGGTTTGGACCGGAGGCCCTACAAAAAGAACCAATCCCGAAGCTTTACAAAACCTCGATAAAGTTCGTCAGTTGTTATTTGAGGGGAAATATGCGGAAGGTGATCGTCTGGCTCAGGAAAAAATTATGGGAACCAGAATAGAGCGCGGTAATCACACTTATCAAACTCTGGGAGATTTATTTATTCAGTTCGAAGGTTTGGGTAATATCTCAAATTACAAAAGGATGCTCGATTTGCGAACAGCAGTAACAAATTCTGAATTTGAATCGGAAGGGATAAAATACAAACGCGAAATATTTGCGACTGCGCCCGATAATGTAATTGTAGTTAAACTTTCGGCGTCGGAAAAAGGAAAGCTGAATTTTTCTACTTGGTTGGAACGACCGGGTGATGCTGAAGAAATTTCTGTGGGCGAAAACCAAATGTTAATGTCTGGTTTTGCCGAATACGAGGGAAATGGAACTCGTTTTGCCTCGCTTGTTCATTTGAAAAACAAGGGTGGTGAAATTATCTCGAACGAGGGTGGATTTACAATAAAAAATGCCGATGAAGTTGAAATCCTGATTTCTGGAAGAACTGATTTTTGGGGAAAAGATGAAATTGAAACTTCGGCAAATGATATAAAAAAAGCAAAGGAAATTAGTTTTGGAGAATTGAAAGCCAATCATATTTCTGAATATCAAAAATTATTTAATAGGGTTGATTTAGCTTTGAACCAACCCGACACTTTGAATTTACCAACTGACAAACGACTTGAACGAATTAAAGAAGGTAAATCAGATGCGCATCTAACCGAATTATATTTTCAGTTTGGGAGGTATTTATTAATCAGTTCGTCGCGCCCCGGTAACTTGCCGGCAAATTTACAGGGAATTTGGGAAGGTACTTTGTCGCCACCCTGGAATGCCGATTACCACATTAACATTAACATACAAATGAATTACTGGCCGGCCTTGGTAACTAATCTTGCCGAATGTCAGGAGCCATTTTTTGAATTTACAAACGATTTGCGCGAAAGAGGTTCGATAACTGCACAAGAAGTTTATGGAAGCCGCGGATTTGTAGCACATCATACATCCGATGTCTGGAAATATACCGACCCGATTGGAAATACCGGTTACGGAATGTGGCCAATGGGAGCTGCCTGGTGTTCCGACCATTTCTGGGAACACTACGATTTTACGGGCGACAAGCAGTTTTTGGAAGAAAAAGCGTACCCTGTTTTAAAAGATGCAGCTTTATTTTTTGTCGATTTTTTGGTTGAAAATCCTAAAACAGGATTGCTGGTTTCGGGTCCGAGTATGTCGCCCGAGAATAAATTTTTTGATAGAAATGGAGAACGTGCTGCCGTTTGTATGGGGCCGGCCATGGATCACCAAATCATTCGCGAGCTGTTTAATAATTGTATTAAATCGTCCAAAATATTAAAGATAGATGTTGAGTTTGCCGATACATTAAAAACTTTGCTTTCGCAATTAACACCATCGCAAATTGGTTCGGATGGAAGAGTTTTGGAATGGTCGGAAGAATTGCCGGAGGCTGAACCCGGTCATCGGCACATTTCGCATTTATATGCATTGTATCCGGGCGAAGAGTTTACCAATCCCGAAGATCCAAAGTGGATGACAGCTGCACAAAAAACCATTGAAACAAGATTGGAAAACGGGGGAGGACACACCGGTTGGAGCCGAGCCTGGATAATTAATTTTTATGCTCGCTTAAAGAATGGAAAAAAAGCCAATGAAAATATTCATGCTTTGTTGGCAAAATCAACCCACCCAAATTTATTCGATAATCATCCGCCATTTCAAATAGATGGGAATTTTGGTGCTACTGCCGGAGTTGCTGAAATGTTGCTGCAAAGTCATAATGGCGTGCTTCAGGTTTTACCGGCACTTCCTCCAGACTGGGAAAATGGCTTTGTAAAAGGACTTCGTGCCCGGGGTGGTTTTGAAGTAGATATTACCTGGCAAGAAGGAAAACTAATTCAATTGAAAATTAAATCGTTGCTTGGGAATAAATGTAAAATTATCTCCGAAAATAATTTACTGGAATTTGAAACAAATTTAGGGCAAGTTTTAAACATTAATGAATTCCTGGAAATCGAATAGATTTAATATAGGTGTTTTCTATTGTTAAATTTGATTTGATATCCAATGGTTTTAATTGATTTTGATAAAAATAACTAATTTTGAAATCATAAAATTCTCTTGTAAAAAAAAATACGCTTAATTATAATTTTACGGGAGCTGCTATTTTTTTAAAATATCTAAAATTCAATGAAATGAAAAAAACTCTTCTTTCTGTATTGGCACTCTTATTTTTTGCAAATATTGTTTTTGGTCAGAATCGTTCTATTCATGGCATAATTCATACCCTGGACAGTATTCCCTTAATTGGTGTTGAAATTCAGGTAAAAAGTACGAAACAAGTTTTTTTAACAGACTCGGTAGGCCAGTTTACTGCTATTTGTAACGATGAGGATAAATTAGTAGTACGAGCAAGAGGATTTTACGATCAAAAAATACGAGTTAAAGAGAATGTAAAATTGCTTGCCATAAACATGAAAATTAAATCGGGCGAAAAGCAGCGTAAATATGCTATTGGATATGGATATGTAACAGAAGATAATAGAACAAGTTCCGTGTCTAATTTAAATACTGGTGATACAAAATTTTCAAGGTATTCCGATATGTATGATCTTATAAGAAGTATGGGAGTTCAGGTAAGCAACGGACAAGTAATTATTAGAGGAACAAAAACATTTCAAGGGAGCGATGCAGCGCTGATTGTTGTAGATGGCTCAATAATGGATAGTGAAATACTAAGGAGTTTAAGGCCGATAGAAATAAAAAGCATCGATGTAATAAGGGATGCAACTTCTTCTGTTTATGGTTCGAGGGGTTCAAATGGAGTTTTATTAATTGAAACGGTAAATGGGAAGAATTAGAAGGTTTTATTCAACACGGTTTTGGTTTTGTTCACGTTAATTGTTTTATAATAATTGAGATAATTTTTGTAAAGAAGGTGTTTCCGCCAAATTTATTTGATGGAGTGAGTCTTAATAATCAACTAAGTTTCTGAAAATAAAGTGGCTACCAAAAGGCAAATTGTATTTTTTTTGAATATTCCAAAGTAGATATTAAAATGGATTTCTTGTTTCTTGGAACGGAGTTTATTTCAACCGATTTAACATAATAGCCTCAATTATTTGAGCCATTTTTTCAGGCGATTCTTTTAATTTTAAATACGAGTGTTTTGTTTTTTTTCCTTTTTTCCAATGGTTATTACCATTTTCGTCCACAACGCAATAACCGGCACTAATTAATTTCCAGTATTTATCTACACCACCTTCTATTGCATACAAAACCGCAGTTTGGTCGAACGACGAATTGGGTAGAATTTTACCTTCAAAATTGGCTTTCATCCAGGGTGCGTGTTCGCTATAATAAAGAAATGCTGTGTACAATGGTGTATTTTTGTCGATGGTATTAAACGATTCTCCTGTTTTAATTTGAACTCCCAACTCAAACCCCGAAAAAACAACAGGAACTTCTAAATTTTCAATAACAAACTTTGTTACACCCGGCATGTTGCCACTAAAATTCCATTCGTTTTCGCCTTTCGGAAAATGGCCGCCCATAATTACAAACTCTTTTACTTTTTTTGAAATCAACTCGGCACCTGTTAACGGTGAATTTAAATCGGGCTTTGATTGAATTAAGCGCTGAATATTTAACAAGGGACCAACCGCAATTATGGTAACACTTTTGTCTTCGTTCGATGCAAGTATTTTTCTATATAAATCGGTAGCATCGGGTACATCGTTGTTGGTTAGTTTGTAAGGGAACTGGTCGGCAATAATTTTATTGTAATTAGTTTTTATAGTTTGTGTTTCATCTTGTCGTGTACCAATTGGAATGTCGGGATGAAGATAAAAACGATTAATTGCATCGATTGCAGGTACTGCAAATTCATCAGTTGTCCAGTTCATTATGGCAAGTAATTCGCAATCGCCAATTTTCATATAATTATGTAGCATTGCCAGGGCACCTAAATCATCGGCATCGCCACCAATGTCGGTGTCGAAAATTATTTTTGGCTGAGCTGTTGCAACTAAACCAATTACTGCAAAAAACAGGGTAAAAAATAGTTGTGAAAATTTCATTGTAATGGTTATTTTTTATTGAGTTAAGTATTTAACTTTCCTCGCTGACTAAGCAAAATTGCAATGGGTTTTGTTCCCGGAAACTCCGACATTACAATTATTAAAATTACGGTAATTGGCACACTTAATAACATTCCGGTTACGCCCCAGATTACTCCCCAAATTGCCAAGGTAAGAAAGACAACCAGTGGACTAATATTTAGTGTGTTTCCCATTAGTTTTGGTTCGATAAAATTGCCAACAATAATTTGGATAGAACCAATTATTGCCAATACTAAAAAACCTGGAGTGAATTCTCCAAATTGTAAAATAGCAAATATGGTGGGGAAAACAGTGGCAATTAACGACCCGATTGTTGGAATAAAATTCAATACGAAAATAAGGAATGCCCAAAAAAGAGGAGCGTCGATTCCGATAAACAATAAGGCAATATAACTTAGTGTTCCGGTTAATAAACTGGTTACTGTTTTTAGCGCAATATAATTTCCAATGGAGTAATCAATTTTTCCAACCAGAGCATTAATATGCTTGTATCTTTCTTTTTCGGGATACATGGCTTTTAGTTTTTTCGGAAAAATAGGCTCTTCCAATAAAAGGAATACTAAATAAAGCAAAACTGTAAATGCGCTTCCAAAAAGGCTGGTTAATGCAGAGAATAACGATGATAAAATTCCTCCAAAATTCAGGTCTTTTGCATAATCCCCCATCGCTGTAAACACATCAATATCAAAACGCTCGTTTATTGAATTAGCAACTTTTGTTATGTTGGCTTCGTACACCGGAAGTGTATTTGAAAGCTGCTGAATATTTTTCGAAATCATTTGAACTGCCAGCACTAAAAAGCTTAACAGCACCACCGACGATATTATGGTTAATAACCAAACCGGCCATTTTCGTATAAATTTTATTCTCGATAATAATTTTTTTATTACCCGAATAAGAAACCAGAAAAGTATGGCCAAAATAAACGGGATAATTATTGATTGTCCGTATATTAAAACAACTACTACCGTTATTACGATTAGAAAAATATAAATCTTTTTTGCGTAATTCATTATAATAAGTTTTGTAAGAACAAAATACGGAGGATTTATTTAAACAAACAAATTTGAAGGATTGTGAATTTTATAATAATTGTGAATCGTCTGTTAAAATATGTTTTCAAAACTTCAATTTAATTTTGAATTAGAACTTTTCATATTATTATTTGAATATACTTAGTTTTCTTTTGTAATTAATTTTCAAGACTTTTTACTTCTGAGAATACGTAGATACGCAAAGACTGCAAAGTGGATGATTACTCTTTAATTTCCGTAGTTTTTATATAATCATAAATCTCTTTCCACTCTTTTCCCAAACTATATTCGGGCATTTTTTTTCCGGCTCTTCGGTACCAATATGCAGCATTACTTAAATCGGGCTCTTTGCGGTGTAAATAGGCATGAATCCAATTAGCCCAACTATGATTCAGGTTTTGTACAATTTCGTGAGCAGCATCCCAATCTCCTTTTTTATCCAGATTAAGGGCTTTAAGTAGTTTTTCTTTCATGTTGTTATATTTTCATAATTTCTCACTTTCAGGCAAACCCCATTCTTCCACCATCGAAATTCCCATTTCCTCCAGTTCATTTAAAACCGGTTCGTAAATGGTTTTCGAAACTGGAAGTTGTACTCCGGTTTCCGTAATTTTCCCATCTAAAATCAATTTTACAGCAATGGCAGCAGGCAATGCAACCGTGCGTGCAATCGAAGTATCTTTTTCTGTGGTAAAATCAAGTAACCTCGATTTAATCACCTCTTTTTTACCGTCGGCTGTTTCAATTAAAAAAGAGTGCAGCATAATAACCATATCTCGAGCACCTTCGGGCAACATCATTTTTTGCAACATCAAATCAGACGTAAGATCGAAAGTCGAACCTTCGTTTAAATGAACACGGTCGTTACTGAAAAAACGAAGCCATTCTAAGGCAATAATTGCAGGATTGTCTAATTCCAAACCAAACTTCTGGGCTACTTTCTCTTTTACATTTTTTGGATAAACATCAATTTGTTCGGCAATTACTTCTTTAAAAGTTTTTCTTTCAAAAGTTTGTTTATCGGTAGTTAATAATCCTAACGATTTTATGATATCTAAACTTTCGCACCAATCCGGATAACGAAATGTCCCACGATACATGGTTTCAACATTTGGTAAGTTATAAATGTCGGTGTACATCAGCGAATCGCGGTTGGGGTAAACTTCCATTTTTCCGATCTCTGGAAAGTCGATTTGCAGTGGATTTTTAAATAAGTTTGCCGTAAGTAATTCAACAACTTCGCCATCTTTTTTATATTTAGCTCCGTTATTTCCCGCCATTAATACACCTTTTGGCGACCACGAAAATTTATATTTAAACGGATTGTCGGTTTCTTCGGGCGCTGCCAAAGCACCACACAATGAATATAATTCTTTAATCTTTCCACCCTCACTTTGCACTTTGTCGATAATTCGCATGGCAGTCATGTGGTCGAATCCCGGATCCAAGCCAATTTCATTCAATATTATAATTCCGGCTTTTTTAGCATCGGCGTCCAAAGCTCTCATTTCTTTTGAAACATACGAAGTCGTCACCATATTTTTTTTATGTGCGATGCAATATTTTGCGACCGTAACATGGTGTGTAAATGGCAATAAACTTACAATTAAATCATGTTTGGCAACTAATTTATCTAACTGTTCAGCCTTGTCAATCGTCCACGATATGGCAGTTCCGTTATTTCTTCCGTTTATTAATTTCTGTGCTTTTGCAATGGTTCGGGTAGCAATTGTAAGTTTTAAATTATTGTTGAGTATAAAATCTGTTATTGGTTTAGCAACCATTCCGGCACCAAGTAGTAGTACTTTTTTCATTTTAATGTTTCTGTTTTCCCTATTTGTATGAACGTAATTTTTTCTCTATTGTTTTGGCTCCCTGCTAATTAAAAAGGAGCATGAAGGTAGCTAAATTTTTTTGAATGCGTTATTTCAAGGAATTTAAAGATATTGCTCTTTTTCGTGGGGTCCGATGCAGAAGAAAAAGAAATTTCCCCCCATTTTGTACAGGCTTACTATTTTCAAGCTGTTACAGTTTTATAAATAAACCCAAGCTGAAGTTTTAATTTAATAGCACGTGTTGAAATTTATTTCTTATTTGAATATTGTTAATTAAAAATCATAGTCAATTCAAATTTTATTAAAAAACTTTTTCTAATTTAGAATCATGATTCAATCGTATCAATGTCCGGTTTTCTTTTATCTCGGGATGCCCGAATGCCTCGACGATGATACTGTTTCTCATTAGCTGCGCCCGCAGCTTTTTTGCTCCAAAGTTCCTTTGTTCACTATAAATTGACTATGTTTTTGCAAATCAATTAATACATTAAATTGAATTAGGATTCTTAAATTTTTTAAATGAAAACTTCATTTGTGAATAGCTGGGTTGCCTTTTGTTCCAATAGTTTTTTTGAGATCTTCCAAATGGAAATTCACTCAAATCAATTTCATTTAAAAGTAAATTATACAAAATGTGGTTATTACGATAATAGATAATTATGAATTTGCAGGTTAAAAAAACAAATATGGAACCATCAGATATTCAGAAAGATATGTTAAGATATGATTTTAATTCTGAAACAATAAATAATATTGGGAATGAGGATTTACTTCCAGGCGGGCTCATAAAAAGGCTTCATTCCAGTTATCCTCAATATTCAGGATTTTTTAATTCTGATGAAGCAATTTTTACGGATAAGAATTATTATTCAGGATTAAAAGGTTTTAGAGAGATTGTTGAAAAACTCAAAGAAAATGGAATTGATATAGACCACATAAAAGATCGCGAGTTTTTTATAGAAGTGTACAGATTTCTTGCCACCAAGCACGTTTTGAATACAATCGATTGGAGCAATTATAAAAACGATTCAAATTATTATTTGATTTTTCCTCAGCCTGGAATGATAAAATCCGATGAGGTAAAAAAGTATATCGAGGCAACAACTGATGAGGAAAGAAAAATTGTAGTGGAGGAATATCAGTTAAAAACAAATCCGCACGATGGCAAACAAAAACTAAATAAACCATGGTTTATTAATGACGAAGGACAGTTGGAAATTATTGAAGGGAGCCAACACAAATATCCTCCTATTAAATTAATTTTAGATAAAACCACACAAAGTTGCTTTGCTTTTTGTACGTATTGTTTTCGTCATGCCCAGGTGCGAGGCGACGAAGATATGTTTGTACAACGCGAAGTGAGCCAGGTGCATAACTATTTAAAACAGCATAAAGAAATAAGTGATATTTTAATTACTGGTGGCGATGGTGCATACATTACGTACGACCGACTTGCCGAGTATGTAATGCCACTGATTGAGAATCCTGAACTTATCCACATTAAAACGGTTCGCATTGGTTCGAGAGGCATAAATTTCCATCCCGAACTGCTTTTGAGCGATAAGTTCAAAAATATTCTGGAACTCCTGAAAAAGGTTATAGACAATGGAATCCAGGTTGTTTGGATGGCTCATATATCAACACCTCACGATATTTTAAATCCGGGTGCAATTGCCTCAATTCGGCGCATAAAAAATTATGGAATTGTCGTAAAAAGCCAAAGCCCAATAATGAACCACATCAGTTTATTTACCGATGAAAACGGAAAAGTTGACATTGATAAATCTGCTCAAAACTGGATAGACCTCGGAAATGTTCTTGCCGTTTTGGGCGTGGGTTTTCACTCGATGTACTGTGCTAGACCAACCGGTGAGCATCACTATTTTACCGCATCGTTGGCCGACATTAGTAAAATATTCAGTAAAGTTTACAGGGAGCTTGCATCAATAAATCGCCCATCAAGGCATATTACCATGACTTCTTCTGCCGGGAAAACATCTCTTTTAGGAACAGCAGAGATTAACGGCGAAAAAGTATTTGTCTTAAAGTTTAACGAAGCCAGGAATATGAAATGGATGGATAGAGTATATTTTGCTAAATATGATGAAAAGGAAAATACCATCGAAAAACTAAAACCTTACGGCATCGACAAGTATTTTTATGAAGATGAGTTAATTGACATTGAAAATAAGCTTTCTGAAACTCTGGAAAAGGAAATTAAAAAGGTGGAACAAG
>Ga0307988_1001383_pt1 | contig 13781 bp, 25 predicted proteins | sample EllFjometagen183_FD_203166 | JGI IMG/M metagenome (GOLD analysis project Ga0307988, IMG submission 203166) | Marine microbial communities from Ellis Fjord, Antarctic Ocean - #183 | ecosystem: Environmental > Aquatic > Marine > Unclassified | place: Southern Ocean | collected 2014-10-08 | reverse complement strand
TTATTGTTAATGGTTCATCAGGCAACACACTATCAATATGTTCTCTAACCTCTTGTTCATTGATTAGTTTTACTGCTCTGATTATTCCTATTTTTACTCTTGGGTGTGTGTCTTTTATCGTCTTAGCATCATTTTCTAATAACTCTATGATTTTATCGTATTTCATCTTATCCTCCTTTAGTATATACTCTTTGCCCAATTATCTCCACTCTTTTCTGGGATTGTGGTTGTGATCTTCTCTGTTTCTTTGAAGTCCATGTCGTCACAGACTCCGAATCCTGTTGCGTCAGGGAAGTCTTTAAATTTAGGAACTGGAGGTGCATCGATCTCCATTGTTTTTTCCAGTGCATTTACGCTGTAGCTTCTGATGTAGTTTTCCATTCCTCTGATTCCATGAACACAGTCTGATGAGAATATCAACAGTGGCATTCCATCTGGTTGAATTTTGAGTGCCTTTCTCACAGATTCATGCCTGTATTTAAGCATTCCTTTGTCGTCTGCTCTACCATGTGATGGGAAGAAGAAGAACTCAATATCTGGATCATCCAGTTCCTTTGCCAGTTTTTGACCTTCTTCATAATACTGGTCAGCAATATGTGTGTTGGATCTGGTTTGTTCTATTCCGAAGATCTTATCGATGATCCTGCGGTCAACTTTCATTTTGTGTGATTTCTCTATCTTTATCCACTCGAGCAGTTTGTCTCTTTGGTCTACTGCCTTTTTCATCTTCCAGTAGTATTCTGAATTATTGAGTGGTGATTCTGCGAAGAAGTACATTCTTCCGTTTGGGAACTTCCAGAACCACAGCACAGCATCGTATGTTCCGTCTTTTGGATCATTAGCCATTTTTAGGATTGATCCAAGTGGTATGTTCACAATTCTTCCGTGATAGTCGAAACCTTCAGGTAATGGTTTTGCCATGTGGATGTCTCTGGTGAATGTTGGGTATATTCTCGTTGAGAAGAACATAAATCGTCCGAATGCTCGAGCGTCTCTTTCGTCAGCATCATATTCCTCTACCATCCTATCTATTCTCGTTGCATCGAGGTGACCTCTTACTCCACAGTGAGGAAGTTCCGTGCTTGTGGAGGCTTCATATACAGATCCTTCCATCGCATACATTCCTTGTTGGTTTTTCTCTTTGGCTGCTTTATAATCATGTACCAGGTATGGGTCACAGTAGAGTGGTGTCATTACGTGAATTGTGATGTTCCCCATTCTTCTTCTTGATTTCTGTGCTTTATTGAATGGTTCAGGAGCAGGTTCGTCATTAATGATCAGTCCAACCTCGTCTCCCTCTAGTTCTTTTGGATGTTGATTATATGAGAAGAAGTATATCGACCAAGCATTTGTACATTCTATCTTCTGTATCCACTCATGGTGTCCTTTTGATGTTTTATATGTGATAGTTCCGTCTTTCTTTATTTTCTGAACAGTGATCGTTTGCATCTCAATTTTTTCTTCTGTTATTTTATAGCCAACTTTGCTGTTCTTAGATGCTTTATCGAGTGCTTCGACTATTCCTGCTACAACTTTATTTTTAAGCTGTGACGGAGTTGAGCAGTACCAGATTCTTTTCGGTATATCCCATTTCCTAAACAAGTCATAATCAAACCAGCCATTCTGCGGTCCGTATACAAGATTGACTATTAGTTGCTGCATTAATTCTGTTTTCCCCACACCGTTGGCGAATGTGCATATCAGGGTTGCAATGTCTGATGGATTCTCTTTGGTGTTTATTGAATTAGCAAATGTTTTGATGAGTCTTTCTTGTGGTCCGTTTGGACACCAGAACACAGATGGGTTTGCCGCACATGCTTCAGTGAATCTTCTCAATGCTTGATCTGCAGCTTTCCTTTCACTCTTCAGTAATACTTGTTGAAATATTCTTTTGCCGTGAACTACTGGTTGTTCTGGTATCTTCCAAAGTTCTCTTGCAGTGTTATCCATTATTATTTACCTTCTGCTATTGCTTTTGCATATGCTGACCGAGCATCGTTAGTGAATAGTGATATCGTCTCTCCATCTCTTTCAAAAGTAATTCCGCCTTGATAGTTATAATGGCATCCATCTTCTATTTGTCCGTGATATCTTACGAACCAATCGATTGTTTGTGAATGTGAAGTATCAATTACGATCACAGGTCTTTTTGATATCTCTGTTCCAACTACTATTCCAATTAGGATTGTGGCAATAAACAACAATATGAATACGAGTTTCCACTCTCCTGACATCTCCAATTTAATTGTTTTCATCATCTTCTCCTTAATATTTAATATCTGTCCAATGTATTATTTTGCCATTAAAATCTTCATCAAACCATTCAAAGAATTCTTTAATTGTGTCAAATCCATCATTAATTGCAAGTCGATATAATTCTTTTTCTCCTAAGTATCCGATAGTAAGTTCTTCTGCAAATATTTTTCCATCTATATAAATTTTTGATATTCTTTTCTCGTTGAATCCACGTTCCCATTTTATATTTATTCTTTGAGTTAATCTACAAACATCTTTCATGAAGCAATTATAGAGTTTTGTTCTCACTCCTGTTGCCATATGAATCTTTCTACCTGCTTTCCATCGATTGTGTGGATCTTCTCTTATTGTATGTTTTTTGGTTTCATCCAATATCTTTGGTTTAAATTGTTTTTTAAAGCTAAGTATCATCATCTTCTCCTTGCGATTCTTTGCTCTATAGCTTCTATATTCTTGTCCACTATCATTGTCAGTTCAGGAGCGACTATTTTGATCCTTTCTGCTGCTTCTTTGAATCCTGCCAATTCCCCTGCTTCCTGCAGCATTATTGCATCGTGTAGATCTATTAGTCTTGTGAGATCTCTTGGGTCTGTTTTGCTTACTCCGAACTTATCCATTTCTTCTATGATGATTTCCACCTCATCCTTTCTTCTCGGGAGTGTTTCTTCAGGGTTTCCTTTCGGGATCCTTCGTGCTGCGAAGAATACTGTGTCTGCAAGATCTCCGATATTAGATAGGTGAGTTATAATCTGGTTGAGTTTGTGCTGCAGCTGGTTGGGTGAGAGAGATTTCTTTCTTTTTGACATAGCTTACTCCTATAGTATTTTTCCGCAGGCGTGGCAAATTTTTCTGATATTCATTTCACCTTTAATCATATCGTCTGGTGGTCTCTTTCCTTCTTTCGTTTCTGTGATTGTCTCTTCCATTATATTACTAGCTTCTATGGCTAATTCAGTTAATTTTGGAAGGACACTTTCATCTTCTATGAGTCTTATTGTTTGCCCTATTGTTGCAAATGTCTGCCCGAGCATATATTTAGATAGTGGTGGGTTCTTTCCTTCTTTTGTCACTACACATTTGAATTTGCCGAGTGGTGACATAAATGTTAGTTCGCCGGTATCCTCTCCCTTTTCGATTTTACTTAAAATTTGATCAATAAGTGCAACTTTAATTTTCTGGCTTTCTTTTAGAAATGTATTTTCTATTTTGAGGTTAAGCAGTTCTCTGCCAATCTTTTTTATGTGTCTTTCAATTTCTTCTACTTTGTCGGTCATCTTACTCATCTTATTCTCCTTTGATTAATTTTATAAATACTTCTCGAATATCATCGGTTTCCCATTTGCCGTCAAGTAACTCAATTCTGTATTTAATTTTGTTCTTTAGAAATATCTTTCTCAGCACAACAAATGTTCCATTGATCTCATCCACTCTTTCCCTGTTTCTCAATTGGTGTGGTGACAGCTTGCCATAGTTTATTTTGCATTCTATTGCGTATGTTCTTTTTGGTGTCACGAGAACTGCGTCGAATGGACGAACGTGGGCAATTAGCTTTCCATACCTTTTTAATGGGATTACGTCTGGTATTTTGAAATAAGCACATCCAAACATTGGTGCGAGTAGTTCGAGGTCTTTTTCAAATTGTGCTTCTGGTTTCATATGAATTCACCCATCTTATGCAGTGCCATCACTATGTCAGCTTCGTGCATTGCGTCGTCTGCTCCTCTGTGTGCTTCCACATATTTAGCGTCTGGATAGAAATAATCGTATGCTTCTTGAGCTTTAGGATATTTGAATCCGTATCTTCCTGGAAGTTTACAGATGTTCGTGCTTCTTTTCATTGGGCATGGAAGTAGGTTCTTGAAGAATATTCCATATTTTTCTAAAAATCCCACATCGAAACTTATATTGTATGCAGTTACTCCGTCAGGGTAATGGTTTATAATCTCTTGGATATCATTTTTGACTGTCTCGAATTCTACTCCTTCGACTATTTCTTCAGCTATCATGTATCCTTTGCTTACGACCCAAGTCTTCTGCAGATCTTCCAGCTGCATTTTAGGTTTTATAATTTGGTTATAGATAATTTTCTTTTCTCCAGTGTCGAGATCCAACTCTACTATTCCTATTTCAACGATCTCTCCTTTCGGTAGGAATCCGGTTGTTTCGATATCGATTATTAAGATTTTCATTCTTTGCTCCCTTTCTTTGGTTCGTATTCTCTGCATTTCATTCTTTTGAATATCATATGCTTATAAACCTCATTCTCACGATATTTATAATAGAGGTGCTGCGATGCACACTGGCAGTTCTTTTTGAATGCCCTGCATGCACCGTTGATGCATACTCTTTTGTGTGGGGTCATTATAAATTCTCGCAGGATTCCCTGATTCCTTCTGCTATGTTGGCAAGACCACCCAATGCTTCGTGCATTATATCACTGGCTTCATCGCTTCCAACTTGTGGAAGCTGAATATTCTCAATGTTTTTTGCTAAGCTCAGCAACTTTTCTTTATCTGGAGCAAGAGCAGTTTGTCGTTCTTCTTCTTCCTGTGCTTTGATGTCAGCTTTGATCTTTGCATTACGATCATCTGCTATCTTCTGCAGGCGTTCTTTTTCTATTCGTTCAGAATTTAGCTGCATGGCATGATTCTCTCTTTCGATACGGTGAGCGTTCTCTTGTTTTTCTCGTTCAATCTTTTCTGCATCAAATCTGAGCTTCTCTGCTCTCTCTCTCGCTAATTGTTCTTCCTGTTGTTTTACTATCCGCAATGCTTCTTTTTTGGCTCGCTCGTCAGCTTCTATCCTTGCCTGCTTCTCTCTTTTTTCAGCTTCAATTTTAAGCTTGGCATTTTCTTCTCGGATCCTTGTTCGCTCAGCTATCTCTGCCTGTTCTTTTTTGATACGATCCTTCTCCGCTTTCTTCTCGGCTCTGATTCTTGCGTTAAGTTGCATTTTCACTCCGCCGATGTAGTTATTCCACACATCTTCTTTCATCTCCCCAAGGTTTGGGACATTCATGTCAGGTTCATATTTATGTAATTTCTCGGTTCTCATTTCCTGTAGTTTGGTGATTCTTTCTTTTTCAATATTTTCGTAATGGTTTTCGATCTCTTTCAATCTCGATTCCATTCCTTCGCTTGCCATGATCTGTGCATTTTTCCAACCATCCACAAACCTTCCGCCTTTTAGATAGAAGTCTTTCAGTTTCCTGTGGATGTCTGCAGTTCCTGTTCTTACTTTCACATATTTGAGTCTGAGTGTTTTTGCTTCGGTACATAATTCTTCGTTGATGTCCTTCTGGATGATCAGATTGTATTCTTTCTCGAGTTCAGTCATCTTCTCGAGCATCGGCATGAATGTTGCTTGGATCTCTTGTGCTTTGGTTTCTTCCAGACCAAAATCCGATCCCTTTAATTGTACTAATTCATTTTTCATTTTCTTTCTCCTTCTCTATTTCTTTTTCATATTCCTTGTCTGTAAAGTAATTACCTGCTCCTGATATCAGGATCCCGAATCCTACCGTATCGGATACTTGATAAAATTGTCCTTCTTTTTTTTCTCCAACATCTCTTAACATTTTAACCCAGTATTTATCTCTCATTATATTCTCCTTTATTATTACCAGCAAGAGCAGCGCGGAGGGGTTTTCCTACCGCTCTCACTGGCAGCACCCGAGAGCGGGTGTTATTGTTTCTGCAGGAATTGCAGGAATTTGATTTTCATGTTCTTATCTTCGCAGTCCGATATCGATTCGGTTCCAAGATGTTCTACTTTGAGTTCTCTGCGTCTCAGTGGTGACAGGTCGACCATATTTGCCACTATTGCTTGGTTGATTTCCCCATCGCTAATGTCGGTCGTTCCCATTTTTTCAGGTGCTGGTTCTTCTTCGATTATCTCAGCATGTTCTTCAGGTGCAGCAATCTCTTTCGGATCATCTTTCTTTTCTATCTGTGGTGCTGATTTACCGAGTAGGGCTGTGTTGAATCTTGTTTTTGGATCCATGTCCGCCATTTGTAGAAGTTGTTCTGTGGACGCTAATGGTGTTATAGTTATTACAGGGAATTTGTTTTGGGATCCATGTATTGCTCCAGTTCTGAATTCTACCTTCAGTTTGAATGGGATTCCCACAATGTTTCCTGCGAATGCCTTCGTCAGATCGATTCCAGAGAACACGCTGATTCTGGAGTGGACACTGCCTGTAGAAAATTCCCATACTCCGAGTATTGGTATCTGTGGGATGATGAAGGAAATATTGAGTCGTTCGCTGCAGCTTTTCTTCTCGTTGTTTAATAATTCGCAAGGACATTTTCTTACTTCCATCTTTCCTTTTCCATCAGATCTCTTGGCTGTTTCTCCATCTCCCATACAGAATAACTTGGAACCTTTGTATGATCTGTAGAAGTGGTTGATAATCTGGCTGATATCTCCATCTGGAGCTGGTGGGAATACTATTGTGATCTCGGTTGGCTTCTCTCCGAATGCTTCAGTGAATATGTGTGCGTAATCTCCAGTTGGTACAAAGTAGTCTACACTTTTGGGGATCTCTTTTCCTGATGCTGATTTTCCTTTGATACCAATTCTTACTTTTCCGATTCGAGGATATTGCCGAGCTTTTGCTGCGTCGGTCTTTATCCCTGTGGTTGGTCCTTCAATTTTGTTCATCTTCTCCTCCTTAATAAATCTTTATTATTCTGGCGATGAGTGGATTCTTATGTTTGTCACTGATCATTTCTTCTTCGCCTTCCTCTGCTTTGCGAAGCACAATAAAACTTCTGTTTCTGGCTTGTATTATACAGATTTGCTCTGGTTGCTTGGTATGCTTCAGTAGCTGTTTAATTACACCATCGAGCGATGTTATGTCTTCCAGTGGTTTTGACACCTCTATGTTCCATTTTTTGTTTGGGAATTCAGTGTATGGTCCGGGCATTATTCTTCTCCCTCTTTCTTTGGTTCTTCCAGTTCTATCGTTTCAGGATACTCGAAGCTGGCTTTGGGATCCAGTTCCTTTCGGTTCTCTATCTGCCAGATTTGGAACAGATTAAGGATGGTTGGTCGGCTGATCCTTTCTTTCAGTCCTACTTCTCCGTTCTTGATAATCTTGTATTTGGGGTTATCTTTCGATGTAATGATATCATTTCCTCGATATTCAGTAAGCTGCAGGAGAGCACAGTGGTCAACTCTTGGAACATATCCACATTCTACTGCCAAGTCTGCATAAGCTGCTATTTGCCACTTGTATGATGGCCAGATCTTCCCGGTCTTAATATCGATTACCCATATCTCTCCATTGTTTCTATCCTTGAGGATGAGGTCGATCGTTCCAGCTACTGGATAGTTGTCTGCCCATACAGGGATCTCGCAAGCGAGCAGTTTGAAGTTGTGCTGATTCCAGAATTGAGCGAATTCTAACAGCTTCTTGACTATCTCATCTCTGAATTCTGAATGTGCAATCTCAGGTTGGGATGTGTCAGGGTTCTCTCCCTGCATCCATTTTAATATAGTGAAGTGGATGAACGTTCCAACACCTGCCCTTTCGTGTGCGTATGCCATTGCAGCATCATAGGAGACGGCATCTCCGAGCCACTTTGCGAATCCGATTCCATTATTTAACACCTTAAGGAAGGATGTGACTGATGGTTTGTATCTACCATCGAGTTCGTAATACCGTCCGTTCTTGCAATCGATCCTTCTCGGGATCTTGATCATTGAGTTTTTATCGATTATAAAGTCACTCAGTTTAATCAGTACTCCTTCGTTATCTTTCATTTTATTTCTCCTCTAATGGTTCTTTATAAATTTCTATTATTCCTGATCCAAGTTTTTTCCCTACCAATTTTCTCATTCTGCCCTTTGCAAGGAATGTATCTCCATTATCCAGTAGTATCTTTCTCCATTGTTTAACTGTAATTCTCTGCCTATAATTTTCTATTATCCAATGATTAATGTTTCTAATATCGCTCATCTCATTCTCCTCTTTCTAATTCTGCTTGTATTTCTTTCATCTCACTTGAATCATCTTCTATGTATGGGATAGTGTTCGTGACCAAGACTTCAAATTCATCTTGCTCCGTTCCGTCTGGACTCTCCCATTTCCATACTGAGTAAATTACTTGATATTTAATTTCATCTATTTCTATTTCGCATTCTAATCCTATATCATTTATTTTTATTCCCGGTATCATTTCATTTCTCCTTATTTTTTTTCGAACAATAACACGATGCTCAATATCAGCATCAATGGTAGCATTAGGATGAATATTATTATCATGACCACTTTCTCATAAAATTTCATTGTTTTCTCATTGATTATTATTTGTTTCATATGATATCCCCTTTATTTATCATGTGAGTGAATCCTTGCCCATGAACTATATTCTGTCCTATCTGGTCAGCTTTCCTCACTGCCCAATAGAGTGCGTTGTGTTCGCTGATGTATTCTTTATTGGTAGATTCTTCGTTGATCTTGATTTCCCACTTACCGTTCTTCTTTTCTATTACTTCTATTTTATTCTGTCCCATCTTAACACTCCTTCATTTGATCTTCATCAACGTGTCTCATCACTGTTGTTGATACTGCTATATCATATTGAATTAAATTCGTATAGATGTGGATTGCTACTACTTCAAATTCACTATTTCCATTTCTATATAAGATATGCTCTCCTATATTAAATTTGTTTCCAGGATGGATGTGTGCATTCTTGTCATTCATATCATACTCCGAACAGATGATCTCTGAGACAGTGTTCGTCGCAGAACCAATCTCCCTGATTATCCATCCATCCTGCATCCAGAAGTTGTTCTCTCTTGGTGTATTTTCCTGTGGTGTTGTATTCTATTTTGGTTCCACAATCATTTCTGCATTCTTGAATTGCTTTTGGTCGGCATTCTTCGCATGTGTGTGATTCGAATTCATTTATCCACCCAGCTTCATCCAGAATTGACTGATGTTTGCATTCCTGCTCTCTGGTAGTTATTTTGTTTCCGCACTTGTTACATTTAAAGGTATATATAATACTCATGATCACACCTCCTTATTATAATTGCGTTTGTTGAATGGTGAGTTCTTGCTGTGTTGTCCTTTTCTTGCCTTAATTAGTTTCCTGCGGTAGTCGGAATCTCCTTCTCCCACAAACTTGATCGCTCTCTTTTCTGCTTTTTTGATTTGTGCTTCTTTTCTTTTACTCATTGTTCCCCCCTTGTAATTGGTGCATGGGACAGGGTACTCTCCTGCACGGATTCCTTACGGGTTATCCAACCAGACGGATCTGGCAGCGTCTTTATTTTCCGCCACCCATGCTTGTTTCTTTCACTTCTATGTTGCTTGTCGCCTAAGCTGCCATCGGGTATTTTTTTGTCTACATCTTTTTTTTGTTTTTTTATTTGTTGACAAGAATTAGTCTTTTTGGTTTTGATGTTTGCGGAGGATAAAAATGGAAATCAAAAAATTAAAAGAAGATCTTAAAATCTCTCTCGGGCGTAATTCATTTAAGGATTTCTGGGAGTGGTATCTAAAGGATATTATAGGTTATCAATATTTCATTACTCAATTAAATGGTGCATTTAAACTAAATACGGCTGTAGAAAAAATTATCGAAAATTATCTTGCTGAGAAATAGATGCCGCAGATTGAGAATGGATTTCTTCGTCTCGCTACGGAGATAGTGGATGCCTTAGTGTACCATCGGATTCCAGGAGAACAGATGCAATGCCTGTTATTTATTATAAGGAAAACCTACGGCTTCAATAAAAAGGTAGACTCGATTGCCTTGTCGCAGTTCGTTGAAGCAACTGGAATCCGCAAGCAGCACGTCTGCCGAGCATTATTGGCTTTGAGTGATATGAATATGATTATCGTTACCAAATATGGTAATAGAGTTGTGTCAACTTACTCATTCAACAAGCATTACAAACAGTGGAAGTCGTTACCAAAAAAGGTAACGTTACCAAAAATGGTTACGGTCGTTACCAAAAATGGTAATCGGGTAGTCCCCAAAAAGGGACATACAAAAGACAGTATTACAAAAGACACTATTACAAAAGACAAAGGGAACCTCTATGTCGTTTGGAATTTATTTGCAGAAAAAAACAATTTATCTAAAATTAAGGAATTAACGAAGTCGAGGAAGTCAAAACTAAATATACGGATTAAAGAAGGATTTGAGCTTGATAAAATTTTGGTTGCTATTGCCAAACAGAAGTTTCTATTGGGTAATGGTAATAGAGGATGGAAAATTACATTCGATTGGCTTATTACTAACGATACTAACTGGATCAAAGTTCTAGAATTAAATTATCTAAAAATGAATGGTAGCTCTGATGATAATATTATGGGCGAAGCTGGCAGACAGACTTACTTGAATGGTCTGGAAGCTATAAGAAAAATGGAGGAAAGGAAAAATGGAAAAAAGCAAAATGATTCTTGAGTACCTATCAACATTGGCAGAGATACACAATAAAAAATTATCGGAGATGATTACTACTGTTTATCTGAATATATTTGAAAAATATGAATATAAACAACTGGAGTCTGCATTCGATTCGTTATTAAAAACAGCTAAGTTCTTCCCGAAGCCGGTGGAGATTATTGAAGCTATCGTTGGTGGGAAGGAAGATCGGTCACTCACTGCGTGGTCAAAAGTGATCTCAGCTGTTAAAAAATACGGATCCTATACAAGTATTGACTTCAGTGATCCTCTTATCGTTCGTGCTATTACTCTCATCGGTGGGTGGAGCCTTATCTGCGGAACCAATTCAAGTGAGATGGTTTGGACACAGAAAGAGTTCGAGAGAATTTATAAAAACTTGATTGCTTCCAGATTCTCAGGTAAAGATACGGTTGTTATTGGTCACATCGAAGCAAGTAATCGATTGAATAACTATCTTGATTCTATTCCTGCTGTTATAAGAATTGGGCATGAAACCAAACAAATTGAGAGTTAAGATGACTAAGAAAAACGAAGAGTCTGTTGCTGTTGTGAAAAAGGATGCGGATCTTACCGTCAGGAATATAGTTGATTTGTTGGAAGAATTATATAAAAAACTGTCTGAGCAAGAAAAACTATTTGTGCGTAACTATCTGGCAACAAATAACATGCACGATTCTGCCATAGTTGCGGGATACTCTGAAACCTCTGCATATACTCATATTTACACAGTGAGAAAAAGAGAACATGTGAGTGAAGTTATCCGTTTAGAGAAGTTAAGATTATACAAGTCTCTAAAGATTAGCGACGAACTTTTGCTCCATAAACTCGCTATTGTTGCTAATGCTAATATTGCTGATTATATAGAGATAACTACTGAGGAAGTCCTGCTCGGTTATGGTAAGAAGGGCAAAAAGAAGTATGTTCCTGTTACTACTTTATCGATTAAAGATTCCAAAGATATCCCTTACGAGATTATGGCTGCGATCAAATCGATTAAGCAGACCAAACATGGGATTGAGTTGGTTCTTCATGATATGCCAGCAGCAGTTCAGCGTCTGGCTGAGTATTCAGGGTTATTTAAAGGTGATCAGGGTGGAGATCTTGCATCTCGTCTTCTATCCGATATTACTGTTCAGGGTATGGAGCTATCTATTAAAGTAATGAAGGATGTTGAGATTAAAGAAGCAGAAGTGGTTGACGAGTGACCCTAAAAATGCTTCTCAGCAAAATATTAGTAAGGTAGGAAGCGTTCAAATGAAATTAAGCTGTTTGGATTCATTGGGAAGGTTTTTGGTCGTTAGAAGTCGCTTAAATTGAATAGGGGAAAATAAGGAGGTTAAGATGATAGGATTGAAAAAATTAGCGAATATAGCAAAAGAGGGGAATGCTCTATTAGACGTAATAGAAAAAAAGAGAATACGAATCATAAATGAAAATTATGAAAAATTCTTCAATGATATAGTTATGGATATAGAAATGAAATTAAAAGAAACGGCATTACAGGGAAAGCATTCCTTATTTGTTGCTGATTTCTTTCCCTATGATTATGGAGCACCTGAAGGACATCCAAATTTTACTAAACCCATAGATGAAAAAGTTGTTGGAAATATGTATACTTCATGGGGAAAGACTGTAACGGAAAAAGATGTAATTGAAACAATGTCTGGGAATCTTAAACGTGTATATGATTTTCTTAAATCAGAAGGATTAATGCCGAGAATAGATTGTGATATATGTAATGAAAATATGTTTCAAATATTTATAGATTGGTAATAATGTGTACTAATGAGAGGGTGTGCGGCGTGATCGGAACGATCAAAGCTAAACACCTAATAACCCTAACACTGACACCTATGTTATGCGTTGTAAAAAGTCCTGAATGGGCGGAGGAGAAAAGATGAAAGTAACCCTTGGAAAAGAAGGATTGGAGAAAACATGGCAAGCAGAATTTCCCGAAGAAACAAAATGTGTTCATTGTGGTGGAATGGCAAGAATTGGATTTGTTGCACATGAAGGGATTGATGAGAAAGTCATATATCCACGAGATTTTAAACAATTTGTAACAGATTTTCACAAGAATGAAGGAAAGGGTGGTTATTGGCTTCATGATTGTTGTACGGTTGCAGTATATTTTTGTAAAGAATGCTTAAAAGCAACTGCTTTACATAATCAAGCATAAGCTCTTTCAGGGCTTTTATTTCGCATAATGAGCTGCGTATGCCACGATACGCAGAGAAAACTTGAACAAGTATGTGGATACGCTTGTTATATTTTTATTTAGTCAGAAATTGGCGAAGGAGAAAAGATGGGACAATATAAATTACAGGTTATTTTAAGAAGACAGTTAAAGATTGGCATTGGGTATAAAATGGGGTTTAGTATTAACATAGATATTTTATGCTTTAATTTTTATTTTGGACTTCTTAGTTGTGCTAAAGGATATGGTTTTCGAAAAGATTTAGATTAGCTAATATCTGGCAAATAAGAATATAATGAGAGGGCACGACACGCCTTCTTGCTGAGACTTAACAAATATCGTGTGTGCTGTGTTATATACACGACAAAATAAAAGGAGATTTATGATGGCTAAAAAAGAAGAATACATTGCTTATATTAAAGAGCATATAAGTAATGTGAAGCTGGTATGGGAAAAGTATATGAAAACAATAACTCTTGATATAGATACTATTTCGAGATTGAGTTATTTAGTTAAGAATCACGATGATAGCAAATACACACATCTTGAATTTGGAGCATACAGGATTAAATTTTTCCCTGAAAAAAATGAAGAGCAAAGTAAAAAACATTTTAAGGAAGCCTGGAATCACCATCAAAAATTTAATCCTCATCACTGGCAATATTGGATTATGTGGAAGCCAGAGGGATCAGTTGCGTTAGAAATGGATTATTATTATATGCTTGAAATGATGTGTGATTGGACTGCAATGAGTCTAAAATTTAATCAAAAAAGTGTCTCTGAATGGTATGAAAAAGAAAAAGATAATATGTTATTAGCACCAAGAACAAGAATGATGATAGAAGATAGATTATTTGAATTTGATGAAGTATTAACATCACTAACTAAGTGTATATAAT
>Ga0307988_1001382_pt1 | contig 13782 bp, 16 predicted proteins | sample EllFjometagen183_FD_203166 | JGI IMG/M metagenome (GOLD analysis project Ga0307988, IMG submission 203166) | Marine microbial communities from Ellis Fjord, Antarctic Ocean - #183 | ecosystem: Environmental > Aquatic > Marine > Unclassified | place: Southern Ocean | collected 2014-10-08 | reverse complement strand
AGAAAAGAAAATCCCCGGAAATAAACCGGGGATTTTTTAATAAATCTATATAAAAAAATAACTATTATTAGAAAGGGATATCATCATCAGGCTCCGGTCCGCCCTGAAAACCGCCTGTCTGACCCGGTCCTGGCTGGCCTCCCCCAAAACCCTGATTTCCTGAAGAGTCCTGACCGCCACCCTGCTGACCTCCAGACTGACCTCCTGACTGTCCTCCTGGCTGCCCGCCGGAATATCCTTGGTCTCCACCTCCACCGTAATTGCCAGCACCACCATCCTGTTTTCCACCTAAGAACTGAACCGTATTAGCTACAATATCAGTCGCATAGTGTTTCTGGCCATCTTTTTCATAATCACTGGTCTGGATTCTGCCTTCAATATATACCTGCCGTCCTTTAGCAAGGAATTTTCCACAGTTTTCAGCAAGCTTTCCAAACACAACTATTCTATGCCACTGAGTTCTCTCTTTTTTCTCACCAGAAGCTTTATCATGCCACTCTTCACTTGTGGCAACGCTAAAATTCACCACTGCAGTTCCCTGCTGTGAATACCTTATTTCAGGATCCCTGCCCAGGCGTCCAACAACAATTGCTTTATTTATACCTGCCATTTGAAACTCCTATATTTAAATTTCTAATCAATTACTAAGTCAATAAAACATCAAATCAAGATGCCAAGTAAAATTATTACCTGATTAATAAATTGCTGTCAAATATATAACATATCATAGGGATTTATGGGAAATAAAAATAATTTCCTATAAATCTTTACACTGTGAAGGTGGTTACTGAATTCCATCGTTATAAACCAAAGAGGATGAAAGTTCCCAATATTAAAATATATAATAGTTCCCATTTAAGGAACTTTTTAGTTGACATTAAATAGGGAACGTATTATTAGTAAGTTATGCATATAATAGCCAGACCTCAATTGATAAAATTTTACCAGCGAGAAGGTTGTAAAGATGCGAAAGGACCGATTGACTCATGGTGGCATGAAGCAAAAAAAGCACACTGGCAGTCATGGCCAGAAATAAAAGCACAATACGGATCAGCCAGCATTTTAAAAGGCAACCGCGTTGTCTTTAACTTAGGAGGGAATAAATACCGCTTAGTGGTAAAAATCAATTTCCCAACACAGACCGTTTTTATTCGGTTTGTGGGAACTCATAAAAAGTATGATAAAATTAATGCGGAGGAAATATAATGATCAACAAACTTATAAAAACAGAAGAAGACTATGGCTTAGCTTTGTCCCGCATTGAAAATCTGATGGATGCCGAAGCGAACACGGCTGAAGCGGAAGAACTTGAACTGCTTGCCACACTGGTTGAACTTTATGAAGATGAACATTATGCAATGGACCCGCCTGAACCGATAGATGCAATAAAATTTAGGATGGAACAGTTGGGGCTCAATCAACAAGGTTTGGTTCCCTTTATTGGCAGCAAGAGCAAAGTTTCTGAGATCCTAAATAATAAACGACCATTAACTCTTTCAATGATGAGATCTCTTCATCAAAATTTGGGAATACCCGCTGAAATTTTTTTACAAAAAACAGGTGGAAATTTCCCCAAGGGAATACCACATATTAAATGGCACCTCTTTCCATTGAAGGAAATGTTAAAAAGAGGGTGGATTCATCCAATAAAGAATTTAAAAGATTCAGCTGAAGAAGCCATGTGCCTTTTCATTAATGATTGTTGCCCAAATGGGGAAACGATCGAGGCTTGTTTTAGAGAGAATTCCGGCAATCGAATGAATGCCAAAACAGATGGTTATGCCCTTAACTCTTGGTGTATGAGGATCATGGCACTTGCCCAAAAAAACACACTACAAAGAAAATTTGATCCTACTAAATTCACGCCTGACAGCCTCAGAGAAATTGCAAAATTAAGTTTTTTTGATGAAGGGCCCTTACTTGCCCGGGAGTTTCTCGAAAAACATGGAATCCATTTAATCCTAGAACGACATCTTCAAAAAACATACTTAGATGGTGCCGCATTACTGCTTGAGGATTCGATACCCGTTGTTGGATTAACCTTAAGATATGATAGAATTGATAATTTCTGGTTTTGCCTTCTTCATGAATTAGCTCATATTGTATTGCACCTTGGCAAACAGAACCAAAATTTATTTGTAGATGACATGGATGTCAGGGCCTCTGGAAGGGGAAAGCAAAACGATATTGAAAACGAAGCAGATTTCCTTGCCACAGAATCTTTGCTTCCGAATGAAGTGTGGTCCACTTCTACTGCAAAATTAAAACCAACAAAAAAGAATGTGCTCGAATTAGCTGAATATCTTAAAATCCACCCGGCTTGCATTGCGGGCAGAGTCCGATTTGAACAAAATAATTTTAAACTGTTATCCCGATTAATAGGGGCCGGTAAAATTAGAAATCTTTTTGAGATTTGATTTTATAGCGCACTATTATAATGAACCGGGTAAAATCGGTTATTTGGAAACTTGAAAAATGTTAGGAAAGACTTATATTATTATTTATAGCAGCAAATTGATATTTAATGCGAGCTATACAATCTAATAGAATAAAAGGAGGATGTTATGAAAATTTCCGAATGCGTTCCTCAAAAAATTTCTAAATTCATGTTAGCATTATTGGCTCTGACTGGTGCATTGGGATCTGTTATTATTGGGATTACCCTACTTCCATTTTTCGGGTTTATCCTTGCAGTACCATTATTGGTTTTAGCCGTGTATATTTTCAGGCTTCACCTGAATGACCAGTGTGAGATAGATCTTGAAGCCTAGTAAAAATTCATTTTATAACTTAGAAAGGCCTTTTGAGAACGATATTCAAAAGGCCTTTTTTAATTGTCGATGCAGTTTAAAACTTTTTTTTCTAACTGCCCTGTAACCCCAGAATATTCATTCAGATTTCCTATTGCGATAATTAATCAGGTTGGGGCCATTGTGCCTCTTTTTCCTCGACAAAAAAACAGAACCTGTCCTTGGTTAATTCTTTTTTCGAAATCGGACAGCGCAGAGTAATTTTATATGGGGTAATATCAATAACCTCCCAGTCACCCTCAAGTTGTGAATCCTGGATATGTATTTTCTGGTTTTTTTTAAAGGGGTATGATTTGAAAAAGCTAACCTGTTCTTTCATGAAATATCCTCCATAATCTACTCACATTTTAAAATCAATTATCATTGTCAAAAGTATTATGGGTTTTCGTACAAATTGCAAGAATTAGTTTTGCAGCCCACAATGATTGCATTCTTTAATGCTTATCTTGACACAAAGCCTGAGCTTTGGTATCTTCTTATTTTAGCAAATCAGGTATTTATCCGACAAATGAACCAGAAAAACACAAAAACTGCCTTTGAGAAAAGAATAAAGAGAAGAATTCTTGCAAAAGAACACACTTTTTTTGCATCCTGTGCTCCCGGTTTAAAAACGCTTTTGACCCAGGAAATCGAAAACCTTAACCTGGAATCAAAAAAAATTGCCCCTAAAAAAGCCGGCGTGGAGTTTTATGGGAAGATCCATGATTGTTATCTTGCAAACCTGCGCCTTCGAATACCAATTAGAATCCTAATGCGGGTTCAAACTTTTAAAGCTGAGAATTTTTCAACCCTTGAGCAAAAGCTTGATCAATTTGACTGGGAACTTTTACTTCAAAAAAATGCCCGCCTTAACTTCCATGTTTCTACTAAAAAATCAAGACTCTATCATACAGATGCTATTTCTGAGAGAGCACGAAAAATAATAACACGCAAGCTGTCAATGGTTGGTGACATTACAGATATACAGAATGATGACACTTCCCATGATATATTTATCCGGGCTGAAAATGATCTTTTTGAAATATCCCTGGACAGCAGTGGAAATCTTTTACACAAAAGAGGGATCAAAGAAAATACAACCCATGCCCCGCTTCGAGAAAACCTTGCCTGGGCAATTCTTTTATTAAGCGGTTTCTCCAAAGATGACGTTCTGATTGATCCCATGTGCGGTTCCGGCACTTTTTCCCTTGAAGCCTGTATGTTCAAACAGGGCATACCTCCGGGGATGAATCGAAACTTTGCTTTTCAGTCATGGCAATGTTTCAGAGAAAATAATTGGGAGTATATAAAAAATCAGGCCAGAAATAACCTGGAGGCTGGCAAGGCAAAAGAAGTTTTTGCCTCAGATATTGACAATAAATCCATATCCTCGATCAAACAAAATATAAATAAAAACTCATTTGATAACCTCATTGAAGTTAATAAAATTGATTTTTTTGATATTGTGCCGGATAGTTTTTCACCACAAAAGGGTGTTGTTGTGCTTAACCCTCCCTACGGGAAAAGGATTGGCAAAGGACAAAGTAGTTCTGTGTTTTACAATGAAATAGGGAGAAAGCTTGAAAAAGATTTCAAAGGATGGCGGGTGGGAATCATTATGCCTGAAAAGCATTTGTTAAAAAATTCTCATTTTCAAAAAAGCGCCTTACGGTCTTTTTATCACGGTGGCCTGGATGTTTTCCTTTTAACGGGAATAATTTAGCTTTTATTTCATACAAGCTTCAACAATTGTTCTACTTTTTGCATATTTTCAGAAAACTCGACAATAATTTCAGGCATTTCACTTTCAGCTAGGCCAAGCACTTCCATGGCCTCTTTATGGAACCTGTAGGCAAGTTTGTCTGCTCCGATACCGATGCCATGCATCATGCAGATACAGTCTGCAAAATAGACAACGGCAATATCCTTGTCCTTAAACTGGGATATATCATGGATGTGGTGATTGCGGATAATATTGATCATTTTAGGGCCGAACTTCCATATCTTGGCAATCATTCCTCCAAGCTCGGCATGGTCTACACCAATAATCTTTTTTTCCGCTTCTATAAAACTCAAGTTCTGGTTCAGCACAAGAGCATTAATCTGTTCAAAGCTGTCTGCTACAAATCTATCAAGAATAGTTTTGCCTATATCTTTTAATAAAGCCGAAGTAAAAATAAGATTCTTACTTTCCATGGATAATCGATTTGCGATCTGCTTTGCAATCAAGGCGGATGAGACAGAGTATTTCCACATAGCACCTTGTACAAACCCGTATCCATCAAGCTTTGCTGATAAAGCACTGGCTCCTGACTTCATTAAAACAAGCTCCACAATCTGATCAATGCCAAGCAGAGCAACTGCATCTTCAACAGATTCCGCAGGCTCCTTAAGACCAAAATAAACTGAATTGCAGGTTTTTATAAGAGCTGCGGTCGCAGCAGGATCATACTTGATAATGTTTGCAATATCATGCATGGACGAATCAGGTTTATCAACGATTTCAATGATCTGGTTTACAATTGCGGGGATGGGTTTTAATTTTTTAATCTCTTTTAACAAGTCTTGCATGGCAGCCATAATATTACCGATCCTGACTTTAATACTGACTTGAAAATCAGATAAGCCAGATAAAGAGTTACCTGCTTTTTATGATTTGCTTGTAGGAAGTATTTTACTTGAGTAAAAACAATAAATCAAGGAAAGACTGCTATTAACTCTTAACCTTCTGTTTGGAATCTATAGCAGGGCATACTTTTATCAGGCCTGGCATTACAGTGTTTCGACCATTTATTTTGGCTTTATACATCATTGCATCAGCATTCTTTACCAGCTGATCCATATTAATGGATTCATCCAGAGAAGCGATACCAAAACTTGCTGTAACCCTGATTTCTTCTCCATCCGACTTTAATTTTCGGTTGGCAATATTAATTCTGATGCGGTTGGCAAGCTCCATTGCTCTATGTTTATCTGTTTCCGGCAGGATTGCAATAAATTCCTCTCCGCCAAACCTGGCAAGAACATCAGCAGTTCTGATATTGTCTTTAACCAGTGCTGAAACCTTTTTCAAAACTAAATCTCCGGCATGGTGGCCATATGTATCATTGATATTCTTAAAATGATCCAAATCAAACATAAAAACCGAAAGGTCTTTATTATGCCTTTGGGCATTGGAAACATGGCGTTTCAACTGATTTTCAAACTCACACCTGTTATAGCATTGAGTTAACGGGTCTGTAGCTGCAGCATCAGACAATCTTTTCATATCAATCTGGCGGGATATTGCTGTCTGGGTTGTTTTTAAAATCATGTCTATTTCATCATCATGGAAATCAAACAGGCTTTTATAGGGTAGTATATATACTTTTGCAGAATAGTCATCTTCATCAATTTCATAGGAAGACAGTTTCTCTATATTAATCTTTTTATCTTGTTCTTCATCATTGAAATCTTTGGAAGAGAAAGTGTAATTGAGATAGTTTAGATTTTCTTTGTCTTGAATATTGAAATCTTTTATTATGACTTCTTCCAATGAGTTTTTATATATGCTGGGATCAAGCCAGATATCTAAATTATCCTTCTGTTTGATTACAAAGGCAAAAAGCCTGTAATTTAAAATATCTTTTAAACACTGGGAGAGTTCGCTTAGGATGTCTTCTGTAGATTCTTTCTGGTTGATTGTTATTATGTAATTTGTAAGCCTTTTATGATCTGTTGGTTTTCCAACTGATTTAAACATGGTTGAAAATACAGTGGAGATTCTATTGGGGAAATCATTAATTGGCATTTTGTTTTACAGCCTCTTTAAAATTAATTCAATTAACTTCAAAGATTGCAACAATAATGCCAACAGTGGAATAAAAAATAATTTGTAATTATTTCAAGCAGTTAGACAAAAACTAAGATTTATAGCCTATAACAATCAGGCAACATCAGCACAAAATAGCGTCAAAAACATGACGATGCTATACATTTCCTTCCAGTCCGATCTCTCGGGCCGCTTTTCTCATACCTGCAATTGTTTCTGTAATAAGCTCTCCTCTTTCAATACCCATCATCTCTGCTCCTTTGTCAATTACAGATCGGTTCACACCCGCAGCAAAAGATTTGTCCTTCCATTTTTTCTTCACAGATTTGGCTTTCATGTCAAGGACACTTTTTGAAGGCCTTACAAGAGCAGTGCTGGCAACAAGGCCGGTTAGCTCATCTATTGCGTAAAGGGTCTGTTCAAGTTTTGTTTCAGGCTTGATATCAGTACACAATTCCCACCCATGGCTCATAACAGCCCGGATATAATCTTCTGGCCAATTTTCTGCCTTAAGGATCTCTTCGGTTTTTTTACAATGCTCATCAGGGAATTTATCATAATCCAGGTCATGAACCAGCCCTACAATACCCCACATCTGAGTATCTTCACCAAACTTTTCGGCAAAATGTAGCATAACAGCCTCTACAGCAAGAGCGTGTCTTATAAGACTTGGTTTACTATTATATTTATTGAGCAGGTCAAAGGCCACCTGCCTTGTCGGCACTATATTATTCATAGAATCCTCGCATAATTATCTTTGCAATTTATGTGCTTTTTATGTAAAACTTCAATATCGGTATTTTAACAATTAGTCAACACTGATTTAAATAATTATGTTTCAGCAATGAGCAGGAGTCTTACAATTTAATGGAAATCTTCAAGAAAACCTCAGAGATGCAATCATGGTCAAGAAATGAAAAAAAACAAGAAAAGACTATCTGCCTTGTCCCTACAATGGGATATCTGCACAAAGGTCATCTTTCACTTATTGAGCAGGGGAAAAAAGAGTCTGACAAAACAGTACTCAGCATATTTGTAAACCCCACGCAATTTGGTGAAAATGAAGACCTTGATGCCTACCCTGCGGACCTTAAAAAGGACCTTTCCCATGCGGAGGAACTGAATGTTGATGCAGTTTTTCTACCATCAAAAGATGAAATGTATAAAAAAAATTTCCAGACCTATGTCGAGCTTACCAATCTCCCCAATCACCTTTGCGGCTTTTCGAGACCTGTCCATTTTAAAGGAGTAGCAACCATTGTAGCAAAACTCTTTAATATTGTTGCTCCTGATACTGCTGTGTTTGGTCAGAAAGATTTTCAACAGCTTCAGGTGATCCGCCAGATGACAGCAGATATGAATTTTAACATTAAAATTATTGGGGCGCCCATTATTAGGGAAAATGACGGCCTTGCCATGAGTTCAAGGAATTCATACCTTTCAAATGAACAAAGAAAATCAGGTCTTTGCCTTTCCAAATCCATTAAAAAAGTAAAAGAAATGATTAGAAATGGGGAAACCGATGCTGAAACTATTCGAAAGAAAATCAATAAATTTATAGGAGGTGTTAAAGGGGCGAAAATTGATTATGCAGTTATTTGTGATCCTGAAACCCTTGCAAATGTTAAAAAAATTGAAAAAGAAACCTTATTTGCCCTGGCTGTAAAAATTGGAGAAACAAGACTGATTGACAATGAACTCATTACTCCTTAGTGCTAATCTATAACAATAATAACCCGGCATTCCTTAAAAAAAGAATGTCTCTCAATTATTTTCTCTATTTTTTCAGCATCAGACTTATTAATAATAATAGAATTGCTTTCATCTCCAATCCTCAAACCTTTTAAGACAAGAGGGTTTGCCCCGACTCTTTTATCAGCAACAGCTTTTTCCATATCGCAGGAATATTGACAGATACCTCTCTGAACAGCGTATTCCCGGTTAATATAAAGTTCACTGTATATTTCTTCTCCGTATTCATTTTTTATTATTGGGTATAGCAGTGGTTTAAACTTGAGCCCCCGGGTATCTAAAACAAGTCCCGTGTATTTCCCCCGTTGTTTGAGGACTTCATCACTTACTTTAATGGAATGTATCTCAGGAATCTGGGCAATTGTATGGGGCAATATAAATTGAAGGAAACTGCCATACATGGAAGTCTTAACCTCTATTTCTAAAGCGCCGTCAGATGTATAGTACTGCTTAATAGCTGACACATCAGAAATTGTATTTTCAAATTGCGCCATGATATCATCATTGGATGCCACAAACTCCTCAACACTCTGCCTGGCAATCTTAATATTTTTCAGTATGTCAATAAGGTTCTTCATGGCGTCGGCATTAGCAGCACCGGGTATTGAACTTGACAATTTGTTTTTATTTTCTTTTAAAGGAGCAGCTTTCCCTTTGGCAGTTATACTTCCTGTACTCCAGTTAATACTTCCATGCTCAAAATTTTCAATATGCCCATTTGAACACAAGGCCTCTCCGGCAAATAGAAGAGAGTGCTGAAAAAAAAGTAAAAACAGCAGAAAAAATAATAAACTCAATGCTATTTTAAGATCTATTTTTTTTGATATAGACTTTGACATATTCAACAGCCTTTTCTATTCCTTTTGATTTGGGCAGTGTTGCAAAAATATTCTCAAGGCACCCTTTTTCCTGAATCCTGTTAATTGATTCAGGAAAATTAAGGCCAAACACCCAGCTTATCTGAAAGAGCTTAAAATCATTTAATACCTTCACTAAATTGTTCTTAACAACTTTTCCATTAAGCACAGAGTCTAAAACTTCTTGAGAGAAATTACCATTATCTTTAAGTCCAAGGTTGATAAACTGATTATTTCCCTGGTCTAAAGACGAATAATGATCCGCCATCACTTTCCAGATATCAAGTTTATCAGCATCCCTCAATAGCTTTAACAAAAAAATTGACTCTTTATCAATTTTTTTGGGGAGTGCAAATACATTATGGAACAAAACAGCATTTAATAATAAAGTTTCTTCCTTTTCATTACAAAACTCAAGCATATTTTCATCTTTTATAACTTTGTAGCCAAGCTTGGCATGATTTACAGATGCTGAGTCCAGAAAAGTATCATATTCTTTATATTGCCGGAACCTCCCAATATCATGAAGCAGGGCAGCTGCTTCTGCAAGCATGATATCCTCCTGAGACATCAAAAGCTTATCAGCAAGCCTTGTAATTTCATAACAGACTCTTTTAGTATGCTCTTGTTTTAAAAGAAAAGGGGGTTTGTTCTTGTTATTATTTAAAATAAAGCTATCTGTATATTTTAAAAAAACTTTTTTTAAATTTTCTAAATCTGCTTTAACCATTAAACTTCTATATATTTTTGTTCAATAAACTTAATTATACCATCAATATCCTCAAGGCCGAATTTGGGCACTTCAGGGGAATAATCTGAATCTGATACAAAAGCATCCAGATTTACATCAACCATACAGAGCGGTTTTTCATGCCTTCCGCCAACCCTGAAAATTTCAATTTTTGAAAAATTTTGTTTTTTAAAGCCTTCAACGAGAACGATATCCATATCAGAAAGATAGGATTGTATCTCTTCTTTAGCACCAAGCTCTTCGTCTTTTACAAAGGCAATCATACCCGGAGCTATCACAAGTGTAGCATCAGATCCGGCTTTTCTATGCCGCCAAGAGTCCTTACCTTTTTTATCCATGTGAAACCCTTCATGGGTGTGTTTTACTGTTCCGACACGGTGTCCTTTTTCTTTAAGCCCTCGAATCAGCTTTTCAATAAGCGTTGTTTTTCCTGCGCCGGATTTCCCCACAATAGAAACTATGTTCAATTTATTGAATCCTCAACCATAATATTGATTATTTTTTTTATATCATCATCAGCCGTCGCGACATCAAGGGTGCATCCGCCTGCTCCATCATGCCCCCCGCCATTATAGTTTGAAAGAAGCTCCCCAATATTCACATGACTCTTGTTGTTAAAAATACTCTTCCCAATGCTCAAAAGAATCTTGTTTTTGCTTTGACGCTTTTTCCTTATGGTTATGCTTGCTATGGTTTCAGGAAAAACATGGTATGTAAGAAATCTATTCCCTGTGGGGTATTTATCAAAAGATCTGAAATCAGTTACGGAGATATTCCCATGAATTTCAGTATACTCCTTAAGGTATTTTTCATAGGCAGTATTTTCTTTTAGGACAGCTTCAGCTCTTTTCTTTACCTCATGGTCTTCCATGATTTCTTGTATTGAAACATCTTTTAGTAAAGACACAAGCTTGTTCCAGTATAAAAGGTCAGAATCATCCTTGTTCTTAACAGTCATGGAAAGAAGTATGTAAGGATATTTTTCAGGATGAAGCACCATATCTTTTGTGAGCTCTGCCGCGTCGATTATATCAGTCTGCTCCACAAGCTCATCATAATCCTTTTTTAGAAGCCCTTTTTCCTTATAATACTCATAAACGATACCTGCAGCAGAAGGCGCTATCTTAAAAGAGCCCTCAACTTTAAAGGCAGGGACATTGGATATATGATGATCAAACCATTTTGAGCACTTTTCATCATAGGGCAGGTTTGCCATTATATCGCCGGGTTTGATGTCTGCAGTCCCCTGCTGAACATCGCCGGGTTCAATCCAAAGTGTGGGTTCTGTAATGTTTTCTGCCTGTTCTATAAATACTGCACTTACAATACCGTCAAAATCCGGACGCGTTACTATTCTCATATTTTATTCCTTTAATGCATGATTCGATTCCAAAACCTGGAAAATACCATGCCTAAATAACTTACTGCAACACCAAAAAATAATCTTTTGTCATAATTTGGATTTTTTATTTTCCCAAGAAAAGAAAGATAATGGACCTGATCTGCCACACTTATAGTACATCCTTTTGCATGGATAAATTGTTTCTTGCCAAGAGTAAAACACTTTACCATAGATCTCATATTCTTTAACAGCATATCATTGGATTTAGTTTTACCTTCATCAACTTCTGATTTTGTTTTATAACTGGACTCAATCTTGACTTTTTCCCCGGCGATTTCACCTTCCCAGGCAGTACAGTCCCCTGCAAAAAGAACTTTTTCACCCGGCGCAAGGTCAAGGGGCTCATCAACTTTTCCAATCACAACACGGACCTTGCCCATTTTTTCCTCAACATCAGGATCCATGCCTTTAAAAATATGCATTGCCTCCTGCAAAGCTCCCGGACATCCGCCCCAGCAATAATCTCTGCCTTCTGGAAGTTTGCCTACAGTACAGGAAATCGCTTTGTGATCCTTAAAATAATCATCAATCCGCTCCATGCAAAATTGAAAATCTTCTGTCTTCTTTTGAATCTCATCCAGAGGGAAATCTCCTGACACCTCAATCTCATCAAGATTCATAGGACCGAATCCTCTTTGAGAAGTTAATGCCAGATGTTTTAAATCATTAGGGTCTACACTGACCATATGGCAACAGACAGTATCCACAGCACAGGAATTTGTACCCATGATAATTGCACCCAGGGGATAAGGCTCAGGGGTAAGCATCATCTTCTGCCCTGCAATGATTCCATCAATGGCTATAAATTTGGGCTGAACAACTTCCTGCAAATCAGCTATCTTTTCTTCCAGATGAATATTGTGATCCACTAATCTATGTCTGTCATCCTGAATACCAATAAAATTTTTCAGGCTTAAAGTGAGCCTTGTCCAGGGATGGGCTTTAAACTTTGGAAGGTTAATTAAAAAATCAGCCTGGGTCACAGATTTCGGGATAAAAACCCTGTCTCTGAGCCTGCCCTCTTTTTTAAGCTCTACAGGAACACTCTGCTCCTCATCAAAATAATGAACTTTTGCTTTATGTTTTTTAATTACTTCCGGGTATCCTGCATTCTCAAAACAAAATCTTGTGGGAATTGTTATGCCACATCTTTCTCCCACTCCTATCTTTTTAACATTTTCTGCAACCTTTTTTGTTGCATCAAGAACGCCGTCTAAAAATTCCTTTCGGGTAAATGCATAGGGGAAAATTTCCTGGTGTGCAATAACTGTATTGGGTTTTAAAAGAACATTGCCAAATGGCTTAACACCCAATTCTTCCATGCCTTCCTGAATAATCTTAGAAATCAATTCCGGATCATATTCATTACAGCGCCTTATAATCACTTTGTGTTCAGACAATTTGCTTTTCTCCTTAAAGAATGTGAGCATCATAACAAGCTGTTTATATCTAATTTTTTATGAATACGTTATCATAATATCATATTTTTGCCAGACTTTTTTAGATTACTATTATAAAATATATAATTTATTAAGATTACAGAGTTAACCCGTATGAAATTCATTGATGCACATTGTCATTTACAGGATCAGAGAATAGCTTTTGATCACGAACCGATAATACAATCGGCTGATACTGTAGGTATTAAATACATGGCCTGCTGTTCTACAAAAGAGAAAGACTGGCAGGATGTGCAGAAGCTTTCATTAAAAAACAATTCTGTTATCCCCAGTTATGGAATACACCCATGGTTTATTGATAATTTGGCCTTAGAATGGCAAAAGAGACTTGCCTCCCTTTTAAAAGCAGAAAAAAACCGTCTAAAAGGGCATTTCCTCCCTAGTGTGGGTGAGGCAGGGCTGGATTTTACCATAAAAAGTTTTGACAGATCTTTACAGGTAAAAATATTCACAGGACAGCTTATCCTTGCAAAAGAACTAGGACTGCCCATATCAATTCATATCAGAAAAGCCTGGGATATATTTATACACATAATAAAAAAAATGGGCGCCCTGCCTGCAAACGGTTTAATACATTCTTATTCTGGCTCTGCTGACATGATCCCTATACTTGAAAAGTATGGTTTTTACATATCTTTCTCAGGCTCCATAACCCGCCCTGGTGCAAAAAAAGTAATCAATGCTTTAAAAGCTGTTTCCGACAACAGAATACTGATTGAGACTGACAGCCCGGATATTTTACCAAGCATGCTGGATAAAAATGAATATAATACACCGGCAAACCTTGTTTATATTGCTGAGATTGCTTCACAAATTAAAAGAATTCCTGTACAAGAACTGGTAAGAAAAACCTATAATAACGGAGTCAGGTTATTTAAAATATCTGAAAAATAATAATGATGCAGAATGTTTTTTTAGTTGGTATTGGCGGCTTTATTGGTTCAATAATGAGGCACCTGG
>Ga0307988_1001381_pt1 | contig 13782 bp, 13 predicted proteins | sample EllFjometagen183_FD_203166 | JGI IMG/M metagenome (GOLD analysis project Ga0307988, IMG submission 203166) | Marine microbial communities from Ellis Fjord, Antarctic Ocean - #183 | ecosystem: Environmental > Aquatic > Marine > Unclassified | place: Southern Ocean | collected 2014-10-08 | reverse complement strand
TAAGCAGAGCACTTGATATATTAATCAGTTATGGAGTTTTTAATAAGTTAAATGGTAAAAAAGAAGAAACCAACTAGAAAGAAAAAGGCAACTACCAAAAAAAATAATTCAGTTATTGAAGAATTAAAAAAGATTATATTAGGAATAATAATTTTAGTATTTATCGTGGCAACAGCTGCCATGGTAGCAGACTTCTATATTAACCAGCGGCCGAAAAAGAAAGCCGTTGAGAAAACAGAACAGGCTGTAAAAGTTAAGCCTGCTAAAAAGTCTGAAAAAGTAAAACAGGCTTTACCAAAAACCATACAAAAAAAACCAAAAGAAACATCACATAAAATAAAATATGAAGTGTTTGATGATGATGAATCATCAGTTCCGTCAAAAGTTCATGTGGATGATCCTGTAAAGGTTAAGCCTGTAATAAAAAAGAATGGACTTCCCTTAGCCGCTATCATCATTGATGATATAGGCTACCATAGAAGGAATGCCAGGGCCCTGGCAAGCCTTGATAGGAATATCACTTTTGCAGTGCTTCCCTTTTCACCCCACGGCAAAGAACTGGCTGTTGAATTGCATAGTTCAGGTCACCAGATAATGCTCCACCTTCCCATGGAACCTGTGGAATATCCCAATGTAGATTCCGGGCCCGGGAGCCTGCTTTCAGACATGACTCCTGATGAACTCCTTACGCAATTAAAAAAAGATCTTGATGCCATCCCGTATATTGTTGGAGTGAATAACCATATGGGGTCAAAATTGACTCCCATGCCTGCAAAAATGAATCAGATTTTTACCATTTTGAAGAAGAGAGATCTTTTTTTTATTGACAGCATTACTTCCGGAAAAACTAAATGCGCATCTTCAGCTTCTCTTTTACAGATCAGTTTTGGCCAGCGTGATATTTTTATCGATAATATTCAGGAATCAGAATATATCATGGGCCAGATCAGACAGCTTATAAGAAAAGCTCAGAAGAATGGGTCCGCAATCGGGATTGCGCATCCTTATGGTGCAACAGCAGAAACGCTTAAAAAGAACCTGCCCTGGATTAAAAAGCAGGTACAGTTAGTACCGGCATCCACGTTGACAGCAAAATTTTCAGGTTAGTTTTTTACAACAATTGCAACCCAGTCTTCCTGGTACTCTGTGTTGATATGTTTAAGCTTGTTTTCCTGAACACTTTGGAGAACAAGCTTTTCCTGTTCTTTAACAATACCGGAAAGGATTGCAACCCCACCTATGCAGAGTCTTGATTTTATTAAAGACATGATATCGATTATCACATGGGCAAGGATATTCGCACAAACAATATCAAATTCGGATTCATCTCCGGGGCTTTGAAGATCATCCAGAGTGTTCAGGCTGACTTCAAACTTGTCACGGTCAATATTGTTTTTTATTAAATTTTCTTTTGCGATTTTAACAGCAAGTTCATCATTATCAATTCCAAGAAGGTTGTTTGCACCAAGTTTTGCTGCTGCAATCATAAGGATTCCTGAGCCGGTGCCAACATCAAGAAAAGAATGATCCGGTTCTAAATACTTCTCAATCATTTGAATGCATAATGCTGTTGTAGGGTGGGTTCCTGTGCCAAAAGCCATGCCAGGATCAAGCTCTATTATGATTTCATTGTTTTCTTTTTTATAATCGCGCCAGGCAGGTTTCACAATAATGTTTTCAGTTATTTTTGTAACATGGAAAAATTCTTTCCAGGATTCTGCCCAGTCCTCTTCATTAACAGTCTCTGTTTTGATTGTTATTTTAATACCTGATTCATTGAGATCTAAAACTTTTGTTTTGATTTTTTTTAGAAGCTCAGGAGCAGAATCAGTATCAGGAATATATGTTGCTATGGAATATTCTAAAATATCTTTATTAAATTTAGAGCCGGGGATGGGTATATTGCATTCAACACCACTGAGGCCAAGGGAGAAAAAGATATTTGATATAAGCTCTTCGGCAAGGTCAATTTCATTTGATTCAAATATTGCTTTAATATGTAGCCATTTCATAATATAAGTACCTTTATTATTTTTGATATAGCTTTTACCAGTTTTTTACAAGGAAGGCAAAAGGTGATTAGGCCAATTAAACCTGAGGATGATCTTTATATCTATTATTTTGAAGGCATAATTCATTCCAGTGCGGGCGAATTTATTGATAACCAGGATTTTCTTGGTAACTGGGTTGAACAGGAAAGCTCTTTTCTTTTTTTTTCTTTTCCTGCAGAAAAGTTTGTGCAGCAGATTCTGGACAAACAACAGCATGCCAGTTTAATTGATATGTATGAAATGACTTATGAACAATGGCATGGTGATAAAATTGAGCCTTATGTGATTGGAAACCTTTTAGTATCGCCTCCCTGGAATAGAGAAAATAATAAAGAGAATCAGCTTAAGCAGATAGTTCTTGACCCTGGTGTGGTATTTGGTACGGGAAAACATACAACCACGGAAGACTGTCTCTCCATACTCAATAAACTGGTTAAAAAAGAAAACATATCTTCTGTGATGGATATAGGCTCAGGGACAGGCCTGCTCTCTGTGGGAGCTGCTATGTTGGGAGCTGAAAAGGTGTTGGCCTGTGATTTTAATTTTCTTGCAGCAAAGACAACTTTAAATAATGCAAGGTTGAATTCTTTTGAAAAAAATATACTTGTGGCCCAGGCAAAAGGTGAAGAATTTATTGATCTTGACTCAGATGTTGTTGTGGCAAATATTCATTACGATGTTATGAAAGACATCATAGAGGCAGAAGGGTTTTTAACTAAAAAGTGGTTTATACTCTCGGGATTATTAAGGACACAGGCTAAGATAATTCTTTCAAGCCTTGCGGATAAGCCTGTTACAATAATTGAACATAGTTGTCCTGACGGGATATGGAATACTATCCTCGGGAAAGTGGATTTATTTTAATGTTTACTTTTTCAAATGGTGCTGTTATTATAAAAACTTATTCTTAAAATTAAGTTGGCTTAAAGAGGTGAATTGAAGAATTTGGATACGATTTTATCAACATTATTTGTATTGTATTGGGTGTACTGGATTACAATCGCCTTTATTTATAGAAAACGAATGGATCCATTCTATGTTGCGTTTATTTCACCCTTTTCACCCATAGTAGCGATTTGTGAACGGTTGGTTATCCCGCCTGAAGAAAAATAAGAATCATCTCTCAAATCAAGGAAACGATTTGGGCTTGTTTTTTTAAAATCATGAAAGCAGTGTCATCTTAGCAACCTATACTCTCTGCGTTGCTCCTTTAAGAATCTGGGCTCTTTCTGCTGCAGCCCTTTTAACATTAGCATCCCAGTCTTTGACAGCCATCTGCTCTAACAGATTAACATCTGTTGATTTGGCAATCAGTTTCATACGAACCTTAGGATCTGAATGCACGTACTTTGGAACAAATAAGTCTGAAAATTTCATGGTATCCTCCTTAATGTTCTAATGTAACATTACAGGGGACTGGATTCCTTTTTAAGATACTTTTTGATTAATTCAATAGTGACTTCGCCCATGCTCAGACCGTTTTTTGCTGTATTCGCCTTAAAGTTTCTGTGTAAATTCTCCGGCATTCTTAGCGTTAATTGCTTGAGTTCGATTCTGTTGTTCATACATATAACCTCAATAATATTAAGAGCATAAGATCAATAGACAAATCCAATAACCCTGATAAAAAATCATTTAAATAAAAGTAATCAATTTATGTATTTATGTCAAGTGGTAAAGACATAAATATTTCTCTTTTTTATTATGTCCATATATATTATAATAAAAAAATAAAGCATTCTTCAAATGGCTGAAAAGCGCGGAACACAGTTTTATAACTGTGGTTTGATATAGTTTCTTCCGTATTATACGGGAGCAATAACTCAGCCTGATAACAGGCTGGAAGGGAGGATGTGGTGAAAATTAACAAAATACTAAATCCTGTAGACGGTTCTGATCACTCAATTCGCTCAACAGAGTATGCAATTGAGTTTGCTAACCTTCTGGATGCTGAAATTGTCCTGTTGCATTGCCACGATCGTTTTCCAATAGTCTTTGCTGAACCTCATTTCCAAATAGCAGTAGATCAGATTAACAAGGCATCAGAAGAGCTTATTGAGCCATTTATAGAAAAACTTGAACAGGGAAAAGTTACATTTGATGTCCGTATACTGGAGGGGAATCCGGGCAATAAAATCCCGGAAGTTGTGCAAATTGAGAAAATAGATCTTATTGTTATGGGATCAAGGGGTGTTACTGATTTTGCAGGCCTGTTATTAGGCAGCGTCGCTCATCAGGTGCTTAATAAATCAAACTGCCCTGTTTTTATCACAAAGTAGTACAATAGAATGTTATATGGGTCAGAGCCATGGCCAGATCCATGAAGAAAATTCAGAGCAGGTCATGGAAAGGTCACACTTGTCTCGAATTTGTAAGAGCAGATCTGCATGATTATGCAAGTTTGGATGCAGCATTGCAGGGTTGTGATGTGGCTTACTATCTTGTTCATTCAATGTCTGAAGAACATAAAGATTTTGTTGCCGCAGATCGCAGGGCGGCAAAGAATTTTGTTGCATTATCAGAGAAACATCGCCTTGGCAGGATAATTTACCTTGGTGGGCTTGGCGGTAATGAACCCAAAACAAGTTTACATCTTAAAAGCAGGCAGGAAGTTGAGAAAATTCTTCGGTCCGGAAGGGTACCTGTTACTGTTTTTCGTTCTGCTCATATCCTTGGATCAGGTAGTGCATCCTTTGAAATGCTGAGATATATTGTTGAAAGGATGCCATTCTTTATTGTTCCTAAAAGTGTAATAGAAACAAAAATTCAGCCTATTTGTATTAGAAATGTTCTGATCTATCTGGAACAATGCCTTGAAAAAGAGGAAACCATTAACCAGACGTATGATATCGGCGGGCCTGAAATTTTAACATACAGGGAGTTGTTTGAGACATATGCAGAGCAGGCTGGTTTAAAAAAGCCTTTGTTGATTCATTCGCCAACTCCTTCTTTCAGTTTGGGTACAAAAATAGCTCATTTCATTGCAAAACTCATACTCCCTTTGTCGCCCGGTATATCGCAGCCACTTCTTGAAGGCCTTGGGATTGAGATTGTTACAAAAGAAGATAAGATTAAAAATATCATACCTCAGGAATTGATTCGCTGCTGCAGTGCCATTGATCGTGCTATCCAGAAGGGTTCACTTAAACTTGTGGATACGAGATGGACAGATGCCGGGGGGATGCAAATGCCCGAATGGATTCATGCAGGTGATGCAGACTATTCCGGCGGAACTCTGCTTCAGGGTGGATATAAAATCACTTTGGATTGCGGACCTGCTGAAATATGGTCTTTGGTAAGCCGGATCGGCGGTTATAATGGATGGTATTACGGCGATATCCTGTGGCAGATAAGAGGGTGGATGGACCAGTTTGCCGGCGGAGTCGGGCTCAGGAGAGGACGACGTCATTCTGAACAGCTTTATATAGGGGACGCACTTGATTTCTGGCGTGTTTTAGATGTCAAGCCTCCTTTGAGGCTGATCCTTCTGGCAGAGATGAAATTGCCGGGCGAAGCCCTGTTAAATTTTGAACTTATTCCTGGCAAGAACGGGACAGAGCTCAGGCTCGGTACCAGATTCCGTCCAAAAGGATTATATGGAATTCTTTACTGGTATGCCTTACTGCCATTCCATAACCTTCTTTTCGGTGGATTGTTAAAAGAACTTGCTAAAAGGGTTGGTAAAAAAATAATTCAAGGTCCTGAGAAATATAGACCTGGCCCATTGATATTAAATCAATGAACCATCAGCTCATTTTTTATGTTTTAATAGTTTTAACGGACTATTTTTTTAATTAACCTGCCATCTATGGCAATTAAGCCTACAAATATCATTCCCATTCCAATAAATGCATTCCATCCTAATCGTTCTCCCAGCACAATGCTTCCAAGAAATATTGCACTGATGGGAATTAAAAAAGTGACAAGAAGTATATTTGTGGGTCCTGAGGTTGCTAATACTCTAAAATAGATTATGTAGGCAAGAGAAGTACTGATTGCAGAGAGTCCAAATAAAGCTGACAGAGTCATAATACCATGTGGCAAATTCCAAGGTTGATCAATAAATAAAACAAAGGGTATCATAATTATAGTGGAACAGCACAACATCCCTGTTGCCACAACAAGTGCATTAAGCTTTTTAAAACGGTGCCCGTAAATAGCAGCGCAGGCATATAAAAAAGCGGCTCCTAAAACTGTAATTTGCCCCATTTCCTTGAGGCCAAAACTTTGCATTGAATCAATCCCTATTAATACAGCTACACCTGCCCAGCCTATTACAACACCTATAATCCGGTTTTTTGTAAGTTTTTCATTTTTTGTTAGAAAGTGTGCCAGTACAACACTGAAAATGGGTGTTGTCGCATTTAAAATGCTGGCAAGGCCGCTGTCAATGTGGGTTTGTCCCCAGGCAATAAGGCTGAATGGAATGACATTATTTAAAGAACCCATTATAAAAAAAGCGATCCAGATCTTTGGATCAGCGGGCATTCTATATCCTTTGATATAAACCACAAGCAGAAGTATAAAAGATGCCAGGCCGACTCTGTACAGGACAATGGTTAATGGCGTTAGCTCTTTCAAAGCAACTTCCACAAAGAAGAATGAGCCTCCCCACATGACAGATAAAATTATCAGAAGTCCCCATTCTTTTATTCCCATATGCTGTTTTGTGTGATTTGCTGGCAAGATTTTATATTCCTCTTTTTTTTCCAATAGTTTTAAAAAAAACATTATAACCTATCTTTAAGTATTCTTCCGATTTTTTATTATTAATACATACTAAACGACTTTGCCACCCGAATATTGCTGTTTTATTTAGCAAAATTCGGGTGGATATAAATGTTCTGGTGATTTATATTGATTTCCGGGCAAAGACAAATGAGGACTATATATGTACTTAAAAGACTATTCAGAACAATCTGATGATTTTCAAAAGATTGAAAAAGCAATTCAGTTTATCGAGACTAATTTTAAATCCCATCCTACTCTTGATCAAATAGCAGAAAGTATACACCTGAGTAAATATCATTTTGACAGGCTGTTTAAACGGTGGGCAGGGGTAAGTCCGATCCAATTCTTACAATTTTTGACCCTGGAGCATACAAAGGAAATTTTAGCTGAATCAAAAAGCCTTTTGGATACTTCTATGGAAGCCGGGTTGTCTGGTACTGGTCGCCTTCATGATCTTTTTGTCACATTTGAAGCAATGACTCCAGGAGATTTCAAAAAACAGGGTAAAGGACTGACTATAACCTATGGTTTTAACAAATCTCCTTTTGGAGAGTGCCTTTTGGCAATAACAAAAAGAGGAATTTGTTATTTTGGGTTTGCTGATAAGGGGGATAGGCCAGAAGTCCTTAATCAATTATTTAAAACATGGCCGGGTTCCATTTTTAAGGAAGACTCTCAAAGAGTTCTTCCCATTGTAATGAGTATTTTTAACATTGACCCGAATAAGATACCCAAACCGTTTAATTTAACTATTAAAGGTACAAATTTTCAGGTAAATGTATGGAAAGCATTGCTAAAAATCCCGGAAGGGAAGGCTGTCTGTTATCAGGATATTGCCAGTTACCTCGGGGTCCCACAAGGATTTAGAGCTGTCGCTAATGCCATTGCACATAATCCTGTAGCATATTTAATCCCTTGCCACAGGGTAATCGCTAAATCAGGTGTAATCCACAAGTATCGCTGGGGGGCTGAAAGAAAGAAGGCTATGCTCGGACTGGAAGCTACCGGAATAACTTAGATATGCAATACAATAAAGTGTAAATGTCAGCTTTTTTCGAGGAGTTTCTTTTCTAGTGTTTCGACTCTGTTTTCCAATGCAAGCAAATATTTTTCCATCATTTCAATATATTCTGAGAAGGTGTAATTAATGCCCATCTCAATTGTTCTCTGCTTGATCCTCTGTTCCAATTCATCTACAGTTTCTTTATTTCTTTCCGCCAGTGTGGGCATATTTCCTCCAAGCTTCCAGTTATTTTGTATATTAATTCATACAGAATATATCAAAAAAAGCAAGTGTTAAAAATCAATACTGCCAGGAGTCCTGGGAAAAGGTACAACATCCCTTATATTAGTGATTCCGGTAATCAGCATTATCAGTCTTTCAAAGCCCATACCAAATCCAGAGTGGGGAACAGTGCCAAATCGCCGGGAATCAAGGTACCACCAATAAATATCTTTGGGGAGATCCATTTCTTCCATTCTTTTTTCCAGAACATCAAGGCGTTCTTCCCTCTGACTGCCTCCAATTATTTCTCCAATTCTTGGGACTAAAAGATCCACTGCGCCAACAGTTTTTCCATCATCATTTAAGCGCATATAAAATGGTTTTATGGTTTTGGGATAGTCAGTTAAAAATACCGGTTTTTTAAAATATTCTTCGGCAAGAAATCTTTCGTGTTCAGATTGCAGGTCTGTACCAAATTCAAGCTGAAATTCAAATTTTTTATTGGATTTAAGTAGTATATCAATTGCTTCTGTGTAAGTAATCCTGGCAAATTTTTTATTAACTAAAGTATCCAGCATTCCTGCCAGAGACTTGTCCACAAATTTTGTAAACAGAGAAAGGTCTTCTTGGCATTTTTCCATTACATGGCCAACCAGTGTTTTAATCAGTAATTCTCCATGGTCCATGTTCTGATTGAGATCACAGAAAGCCATCTCGGGTTCAAGCATCCAGAATTCAGCCACATGCCTGCTTGTGTTGGAATTTTCTGCCCTGAAAGTAGGCCCAAAAGAATATACGTCACCAAGGGATAAGGCAAACATCTCTGCTGAAAGCTGGCCTGATACTGTCAGGTTTGCTTCTTGTCCAAAAAAGTCATTTTTAAAATTCATTTTTCCTTTTTTTAGAAGGTTGCTATCATCAAGGCTTGTAACCCTGAACATTTCTCCTGCTCCTTCGCAGTCTGAGCCTGTAATTATTGGTGTGCTGAGGCATTTAAAACCTTGCTTGTTGTAGAATTTGTGTATGGCATAAATAAGCTCGGAGCGTATTCTGAAGGTGGCACCATACTTGTTCGTTCTTGGGCGAAGATGAGCAATACCTCGTAAAAATTCATCAGAGTGCCTTTTTTTTTGCAGGGGGTAGTTATCAGGAGCAATGCTGATAATTTCAACTTTTTCTGCCTGGATTTCCCATTTTTGACCTTTGCCCGGAGATTCAATCAGTTTCCCTTCGACTGCCAAGGCAGATCCTGTTGTTAATTTCTGAATTTCAGAATAATTATCAAGGTTATTGTTTGCTATTACCTGAATATTAGCAAGAGATGAGCCATCATTAACCTCCATGAACAAAAATTCTTTTGAATCTCTTTTTGTTCTTACCCAACCTTTTATCAGAACTTTATCATCAGCTTTGGTAAGATTGAGTAGCAGATTGATTTTTTTTCTTTTCATTGCTTTATCCTGTATAAAATTGTATATTGCTCAATTATTTCATCATTAAAATTTAATAAAAACAAGTAATTATTAAAAAACTATAACTATATAACATAACCATTAAGTCGAGCAGATCAGTACCATGCACAAAGAAAATTTTCAAGAGCTACTTAGCCTTGTGGAGATGCCAAGCAGATATCTTGGCAACGAAACCAATGCCCAAAAAAAAGACCTGTCCCAGGTGGATCTTAAATATGCTCTCTGTTTCCCGGACCTCCATGAAATAGGCACATCATATTTTGGCGCACAGATTCTATACCATATACTAAATAATGAACAAAATATGGCTGCCGAACGATTTTTCACACCGGCTCCTGATATGGAAAAGTTGCTGAGGGAGAGGAAGATCCCACTTTTATCCATGGAATCTAATACAGACCTTGCCTCATTTGATATCATCGGTATGAGTCTGCTTTATGAGCTTAACTTTACCAATATCCTTACCATGTTTGATTTGTCAGGAATCCCCTTTTTATCTGAATCAAGGGATGAGTCATATCCGTTGATAATAGCTGGAGGACCTTGCGCATTTAATCCTGAGCCTGTGGCCGATTTTTTTGATGCCATTGTTATAGGAGACGGTGAGGAGGTAATCCTTGAGATTGCTCATGCTTATATTCAATGGAAAAAACAGGGTGATAATAAAAAAGAGACTATATTAGGTTTGCTGGCAGAGATTGAGGGTGTATACGTACCCAGCTTTTTCAGGCCGTCATACGGTGATGATAATATACAGAAGCTTGAACCTTTGAAGAGTGGTTATACAACAATAAAAAGGGCAATCCTTCCAGAGTTTGATCACTCATCATTCCCTGTGGCACCAATTGTTCCTTTTGGAAAACCGGTTCATGACAGACTTCGCCTTGAAGTAGCAAGGGGCTGCTCTAAAGGATGCAGGTTTTGCCAGGCAGGCATGATCTACAGGCCAGTAAGAGAGAGGCCTTTAAATTCTTTATTGGAAATTGCTGAAGAGTCTTTAAAAAATACGGGATATAAAGAGGTGTCCCTCCTTTCTTTAAGCACTGGTGATTACTCATGCCTTGAACCACTCATGGAAAATTTACTGACAATTAACCCGAATCATCTGACCTCCATTTCTTTGCCTTCCATAAGGGCTGAAAAACTGACACCAAAGATCATGGGGATTATCAAAAAAGTCAGAAAGACGGGTTTTACAATTGCACCTGAAGCGGGTTCTCAAAGGCTCAGGGATATTATTAATAAAAATATAACAGAAACACAGGTATTTGATGCGGTAAAAAATGCCTTTGACCTTGGATGGCGGAACATTAAGCTCTATTTTATGATGGGCCTGCCCTTTGAGACAGACCAGGATATTAAAGCAATTGTTGACCTTTCCCACAAGCTTGCTGAAATAAAAACAAAACACAATGCCCAGATCAGTGTCAGTGTGGCAAATTTTATTCCAAAAGCCCACACTCCTTTTCAGAGATGTGCCCAGATTACCAGTGAACAGGCAAAAGAGAAGCTCCAGTTTCTTAAAGATAACTTAAAACATTGGAAAACAAAGCTTAAATGGCAGGACCCAAATATGAGTCTGCTTGAAGGGGTTTTTGCAAGGGGTGACAGAAAACTTTCTTCCCTTCTTATCAAAGCTTATGAGAATGGCTGCAGGCTAGACGGCTGGACTGAAAAGTTCCGATATGACTTATGGGAAAAAGCCTTTGAACAGACAGGGATTGATCCTCTATTTTATACTTCAAGGCAGAGAAGTGAGGATGAAGTTTTACCATGGGACCATATTGATTGCGGTATTTCATCACGATTCTTTGAAGATGAATATGGGAAAGCCCAGAAAGGTGAAATTACGCTTGATTGCCGAGATACTGAGTGTACTGGTTGCGGGATATGTGATTTTAAAAAAATACAACCTGTCATAAATCCTTGTGCGGACGATACTGATCAGCTTAAAAACAGAATTCAAAAGAGTGATACTGATATAAGTAGAGAAAGAGAGTTTATAAAATATCAGGTGTTATATTCAAAAATAGGGCAGGTAAAATATCTTGGGCACCTTGAATTTGCAAAAATCATCCGAAGAGCCATACGGAAAGCAGGTTTTTTTGTTAAACATACTTCGGGTTTTAATCCCAATATCAAACTGAGTTTTGATAACCCGCTTCCTGTTGGAATGGAAAGTGAACAAGAATTTTTTATTTTTTTTGCAGACAAATCTATGCAAAAAGAGCAGATTAAATCCAAACTCAATAAGTCACTGCCTTCAGGCATAAAGGTTATGGATATCCTCCCTTTTTCTAAAAAACATCAAAATATTTCAGAAAAAGCCAGGTACCATATTGAGTTTAAAGATTATAATTTGACTCAGGATCGTATCGATGAGTTTTTACAGCTTTCTGAGTGGCTGGAAGAAGGTTTTACTAAAAAGGGAAAGAAAAAAATTATCAATTTAAGGTCTGGTGTGCAGGATATTAGACTTGTCGGAGCTTGTGGAGTTGATATGGAATTAAAAGAAAATGAAGGCCGGACTGTCAGGCCCTATGAAATATTGCTAAAATGCCTGGAAACACCTGAAAATAAAATTCAGGCTGCCCGAATAGTTAAATTAAAACAGGATTTTTAAGCCATGTTAAAAGAGCTTATTGTAAATTATACATCACATGAAACACGAGTTGCTCTCCTTGAAAATGGAACCATTGTGGAGCTTTTTATTGAAAGAAAGGATGATGCCAGCATTACAGGGAATGTTTATAAAGGGAGAATACAGCGTGTTCTTCCCGGGATGCAGGCAGCATTTGTGGATATAGGATTAAACCAGGCAGCTTTTCTATATGTGGATGATATCATTGATCAGACAGCTATAGAGATGGCTGATTATTTTGAAACAGAAAATGGTTCTGAAAATTCTGAAGAATCCCTTGATGGAATAAAACCAAAAGTGAGGGAGTCGTCAGAATCCTTTGATGTAAATATTGGAGAATTGATTAAAGAAGGGCAGGATGTTCTTGTCCAGGTAGCCAAGTCCCCCATTGGAAGCAAAGGACCAAGAGTAACAACTCATCTTTCTTTCCCGGGCAGATATATTGTTCTCATGCCCTATGTTGATCACATCGGAATTTCAAGGAAGATTGTTGATGAGGTAGAAAGGGATCGTTTAAGGGAGCTTATTCTTGAGACAAGAAATAATAATTATGGCTATATTCTAAGAACAGTAGCAGAAGGTATAGATGCAGACAGGCTTAAAAAAGAGATTTCCTTTCTGGTAAAAACATGGGAAGAAGTTAAAAAGAGAAATCAGGAAAAATCAGCCTCTTCACTTATTTACAGAGATCTTTCCATATCATTCAGGGCTGTCAGAGATCTTCTCACCAATGATGCAGACAAACTTGTTATTGATTCTGCAAGTGAGTATGCAAGCGTACAGAATTTTTTAAGAAAATATATGCCGGACAGTAATTTTTCCATTGAGTTATACAAAGGGAAAGAGCCAATTTTTGATGCCTATAACCTTGAATCAGATATCGAAAGGGCTTTAAAAAAAAGAGTCTGGCTTAAATCAGGCGGATATATCATTATCGAACAGACCGAAGCACTTGTTGCCATTGATGTAAATACGGGTAGGTATGTCGGTGGTCATAATTTTGAAGAGACTGTCCTTAAAACAAATCTTGAAGCTGTCAAAGAAATTGCATATCAGATTCGTTTGCGAAATATTGGCGGTATTATAATCATTGATTTTATTGATATGAAAAAAGAGTTGCATAAAGAAAAGGTCATGTCCCAGCTTGCTGAAAGGATGAAAAATGATAAGAGCCAGATAAATATTCTGCCATTGTCTGAGCTTGGACTGGCCCAGGTCACAAGAAAAAGAACCAGAAAGAACTTAAAAAGAACTCTGAATGAGACCTGTTTTTATTGCGGTGGCGACGGAATGCTGCTATCTGGTAAGTCCATTTGTCATAAAATTTATCGGGATCTCATAAGTGAAGCAAACGATATGATGGGCAATAAGTTTACTGTGAAAGTTCACCCTGAGATAGCAAGGCTGCTTCATGGAGAGGAGAAACATTTAATTAACTCTCTGGAAAAGAAATTTCAAAAACCAATTGCAATATATCCTGATACGAATTATCACATGGAGGAATATCATATTTTTGAAACATTAGTGAAACAATAGGATAAAAGATTGTAAGGAAATTTGGTAAATTCAGGCCAGGCAAATTAAATATTTACTTTGGTTTGAATTTTTTTTATATATGGTATAAATAAAAGCTTATAAGTATTTATTTTTTTAGTTTTTAAC
>Ga0307988_1001378_pt1 | contig 13807 bp, 16 predicted proteins | sample EllFjometagen183_FD_203166 | JGI IMG/M metagenome (GOLD analysis project Ga0307988, IMG submission 203166) | Marine microbial communities from Ellis Fjord, Antarctic Ocean - #183 | ecosystem: Environmental > Aquatic > Marine > Unclassified | place: Southern Ocean | collected 2014-10-08 | reverse complement strand
AACACGCTTCTCGCTAAAAAAAAGGCTACAAAAACCAGCAGTCAATAAATATTTGTATATCAAAAAATATCCCGGGCTCAAAAACAACAAATTTCCTTACTTTCAAGGGACAGGCCTAATTAAATCCTTCCCCCGGACTTTCAATGGTATTATCCATAAACAGCCCGGGGGAAATTGAATATTATATATTTGCCCGGGCATCTTCTGCCGCGGCCACCAAAGGATTGTTAGCCGGAAAAAAAGATTGGTAGGGCTGTGCTGAATAGCTGAAATCCATTAAGTCATCCAGGGTCAGTCCATGTTGAATTGCCATGGTAATCAAATCAACTTTTTCAGCTGAAGGAGCCCCGCTGACAACTTGTCCGCCGATAATCTTATCTGTTTTTTTGTCGGTGATGATTTTCATTTTTATTTTCTTGGCTTCCGGCATGATCGGAAAAGTAGTGGTAAGTTCAGAATATCCCACGGCAACATCAAATCTGCCTTTGGAATTTTTTTCCGAAATTCCAGATCCACCAACGAAAAAATTTTCAACCTTGGTTGCTGCACCATTAAAAAACCTTTGTAAATTTTATTCTGGCCAAGCATATTTTTAGCGATTACCCGGCCCATGGGCACGGCATTGGTAGCAAGTTTCCCACCTGTGATCTCATTGGTAATTCCGCTTTTAAACTGCACGCAGTCTCCTGCGGCGTAGACACCCTCAATGCTGGTTTCCATCTTTTCGTTGACAATTATTCCGTCTGGACCAATGGCAAGCCCTGTATCCCTTAACAGATCCACAGCGGGACGCATGCCCACAGCAAAAACAACCAGCCCTTGATCCTCCTGATTTTGATCGGTTTCACCGCTGTTATCCAGTGAATTCAAATTAATGGAGGTGCCATCCTCAAGCAATACCTTTTCAACATGCTCTTTTCCCTCCAGGGCAACAACCTTATTATTCAGATGCAGACTCAAGCCGCTGGTAATTAATTCCGCCTGGGCAGCTTCCACCATCTCAGGGTCCATCATATTGGGAAGGATATGGGCCTCAGCATCCACCAGATGGGTTTCAACACCAATTTTATTTAATGCCTGGGCCAATTCAATACCAATGGCGCCGGCACCCACAACAACTGCTTTTTTTGTTCCTTTTTCAATGGCTGCCTGAACGCTTCTCAGTTCCTCTTCGGTCTTAAATGTAGTAACACCCTTGAGCTGATATCCTTCAAGTTTCGGCAGCACCGGGGTTGCCCCTGTAGCAATAACCAATTTGTCATAGGCATAGGTTTGACCTTTTGCAGTTTCCACTGTCTTGGCCTGTAAATCAACGCGGGTTGCCGTATCTCTTATCAAATCAGCGCCGGTATCGGTTACCAGTTCATCTTTCTTGAACGTCTTTTGTAAAGGCAATATTTTTTCGATAACATAGGGCATGGCACAATAAACCATGGAATAGTTTTCAGGACGAATGATACCAATTTTTTTGTTTTTCCCCAAAATTTTACAGATGGCAATTCCTGCAGGGCCACCACCAATAATAAGTACCTCAAACTTTGTCATTTGTGTTCCTTTTACAATTATAATGATTAGTAACTCCAATAAATCTGTATTTTTTTCTCCGGGAACCTGGCCCATGGGATACATACAAAAAACCCAATTTTGATTTTTGTACCGCTTCCATGCAGTCAAACCCAGAAGATAAAATGCAAACAATAAATGTGCCATTATCTTTTTAATAAGATAGATTTACGCATTTTTAAAAATATTGAAAAATTAGGAAAAAAAAGAATTTTTTTCTGAGAATAACAATGTTTTTATAAAATCACTGCTAAAAGCATGCGTTACATATATACCAGTTAACGTTAAGTAACGTTAATCTTTATAGTCACCCTTTGGTAAAGAAAAACACATCTTGATTTCTTTTATATTTTCCGTATACTTAAAGAACAAACGAAAAAGCTTTAGGAGGTTGATATGGGTTTAAAAATAAACACAAATTCAAACAGTGCTTTTTCCAGTTATCAGCTGCAGAAAGGCCAGCAGGCCTTGTCACAATCCCTTGAACGTCTTTCCACTGGAAAAAGAATAAACAGGGCATCAGATGACTCATCCGGCATGGTGATTGCGAATACCCTTGCAAGCCAGGCAAGGGGGTTTGGCCAGGCCATAAGAAATGCAAACGATGCCATTTCCATCACCCAGGTGGCAGACGGGGCCCTGGGTCAGGCTTCTGATATTCTTCAAAACATCCGGGTAAAAGCCATCCAGGCGGCAGGCGGGGCCCAGTCCCCGGAAAGCCTCCAGGCCATCCAGGCAGATATAGGCGGCTCCCTCCAAAGCCTGAATGATATTGCCCAGAACACCTCTTTTAACGGCCAGAAGCTCTTGTCCGGAACCTATACGGACAAACAATTCCAGGTGGGTGCCTCCTCGGGTGAAACCATTGGAATTTCCCTTGGATCAATAGATCCAGCACAGATCACCCACGACACCCTTGGGACATTGAGCAATATTGACGTAACAACCCAGGAAGGTGCCCAGGAAGCCATCCAGGTTACAGACGCTGCCCTTGAATATATTGGACAGCAAAGATCCCAGGCTGGTTCAAGTGCCAACCAATTGGAATCCACCATCAATAACCTGTCCAATGCCAGGATCAATACTTTGTCGGCAGCCTCGGAAATCCAGGACCTGGATTATGCGGAAGAATCAATGACTTTGAACAGGATGAAAATATTGACAAAAGCACAGTCCTTTGCCCAGGCCCAGGCCAATGCTTCACCAAAGAATATTTTGGATCTATTTGGATAGGAGTTGTGAGTTGTAAGGAAGAGAAAACAGCAGAAGAAGAAGTCATTGGAACTGATGATGAAAACAATCAAACAATTTCAAAACCTGAAATAAAGCGATTTCTGGATATATTCAAAAGATAAAAAAACAGACGGCAAAAGCATCATCTTCTGAATATATCCTTGGGTATAATTTGGCTAGAAGAAATTCCTTATTCCGGAAAGATCAATATGATTGGCTTCAATATTTATCTCTTTGTCAGACAGCCCCATGCTTAAACCCAACAACTGGGATACAAGGATTGAGGGGGATTGTTCTGCGGGTGTATTGCCCAATTCGTTTTTTTGAATTTCATCAAACTGAAGCTGGCAATAATTACAGGCAGTACAAATCATGTCTGCGCTTTCTTCCCTGGCGCTATCAATTTTCTGTTTCAGGATACCAAGGGAAAGTTCATTATTTTTCTCCCATAGAGGATTTCCACAGCAATCCAGACGTTTTGACCAATCAACAGGTTCTGCACCGGTCAATCGAAGAATATCTTCAAAAATTGTAGGTGCCTGGGCATTGTCGAATTGGGTAATATTGGATGGCCGCAAAGCATGACAACCATAATGGGGAGCAATTTTTAACCCTTTGAATTTTTTCTTGATTTGCTTTTCAATGGCCGGAAATCCTATGTCCGTGGCTAATACCGTTAAAATATGCTTAATTTCAGTTGTTCCTTTAAAATCTAACCCTTCTTCCTTTAGTAGATTTACTATCATTTCCCTTTTAACGGGATTGTTTTTCAGATAGTGGTCTGCATGTTTTAAGGAACCAAAACAGCATTGGCATAATGTAAGGATTGGAAGGCCCTGCTGTTCGGCAATGGCTAAATTTTTTGCAGCCAATAGTAAAAATGCGTCCTCGCTTTTATTGCGAAGGGGATAACCACAACAATTAAACTCAACTTCCTTTAATTCAACTCCCAGGGCAGATAAAACAGCCTCTGAAGAAGTTCGATACTGGGGAAGATAAAAAGAGCTTTTACACCCTGAAAATAAAGCATACTTCATCCTTTGTATTCCTTTTCAAATATCATATTCTTAATTTCATAAAAAATATCCGTGATTTGAACTCCCTGGGGACAATTTTCCTGACATTTATAACAGGTTAAGCAATCCCACATCATCCGGGAATCCATGGCCCTATCAATTAATCCCAAAGACAAACTATGCATAATTTGATGGGGGGCCATTCCTATAGCATCATAATCTTCTGCAATTCCCACGATTGGACAAGAAGTGGTACAAATCATACATTTATAACACAGGGAGAAAGAGCCTGCTTGCATGGAGCTTTCCAATATGCCTAAATCTGTCTTTTGTTTTGGACTAGCTATTTTGATATTTTCTTTAGAAGGTTGAGACCATTTTGCTTCTTTGACAGCCATGAGCTGGACACAGGGATCGCCAAATTGTTCCTGGGCTATTTCTTTTTTACTTTCGATCCATAGATCCTGAAGGTTGATGCCGGCAGGACAAAGCTCAGAGCAGCGATTACAATTGGTGCAAATAAAACTACCCTCGGAAAATTGTTGTTGGATTTCCGGGCTTAAAGATACCCCGGAAGTCCTCTCCTTCAGTGCTAACAATTTTTCAGACGGGAAAATGTAGGCATTGGAAAACATTTGATAAACCGGGGCAACAGAACAGTGAAGAGTGCAGGTCCCGCAATGGGTGCAGGCCTGTAAATCCAGCGCTCTCCGCGTAGCCCTGTTTTCAGGTTTTTTTATGTTTTGACCGGCGATCCCGTTGACCAGAATGCTTATGGGGCTGGTTATGATATGTAAAAATTTGCTAAAGGGCAAATAGGCAAGACCGATAAAACAGCTTAAAAAATGAACATACCACAACACAATATCCATGCGCAAGGCATTGAACAATCCGGCCATTGGCCTCATTCCCACGGATATAGGATAGGAGGCAAATGCCCATACAGGCTTGGAATGGCAAAAGCCGCAATTATTGTCGTGGGCTATTTCCCCCTCTTCAAGGGCCTCGGGGGTTACTTCAATGGTCTGTTTGGGAAAAACAACGCCATACTCTTCCTGCCAATAAACCTTTAGAGGAGATATTTCTTCATCATCAAGCATACTGCCCCATTCATCGATCATGTCATCAAATACTGGAGCGGATATTATTTTGCTTCCCTCAAGGAGAAACCCGGAAATCATAATCACGGCAAGAACGATAATCGCCATAAAATCTGGCTTCTTGCTTATCAGTCGCAACCCAGTATTTTTTCTGCGGCGTTGAATGGCAATGACCAGGCCAAGGATGACCATTACACCCAGCACATTCCTTAAGAGCATAAAAGGATTTATAGTGGAAAAATAGTCTGTGAACAAAGGTTCACTGATATAATCTTCAAGGGCATGTATCAAGAGTAGCCCCATGAATCCACAATAAATAAAAATATGCATACACCATTTTAAGAAATCCTGGCGCAATAATTGTATTTGCAGGACCACATCCAGAATAATAGATTTACACAATCTAAAAAGATGAAGGGGATTTACAAAGACAATAAACAAGCTACTTAAAAAGGTTGTAACACGTTTAAAAAAAGAAAATGATTTTGCTTCAGGCCCAATTGCAACTTGGAAAAAACCAAAAAACCGATAGAGCATTCCCACTGCAAAAATTGCAAACGAAATAAAAAAACTAATTTTAAATATCACCATTTTGTTCCCATATTTATAGTACAACACATTTACACCACAAATTGAACATGTTCATCAACAAGTCCTCAAAACTGATGCAATAACTATTCCTTTATGGAATAAAAACCTTAAAAATATAGGACAAAACTTGATTTTTGTCAATTAGAGTTAAAAAAATGAGAAATTCGAATACTATAAAGAGAGAATAAAGAGTATATATAATATTACATCCGTTTATTTAAAACATTTAGGGAAGAGTAGAATTTTTATCTTTAAATGTGCTGGGGTGTTGCAGGATATGATAAATAAAAATTAAACAGGAAAAATAATGGAAAAACCGATTCTTTTATTGTTCACTTCATGGTTTGATAATGGTGATATCGGCCCTTTTTACTGCCCGGACAGCCGTATTGTTGAAGGTTCCTTAGCTTTTAATCCAGATATTTATGATAATTCAGTTCTGGGAAGCATTGAAAAATGAACAAACTTATTCAACCTGACAAAAAAGAATTCATCACCTTAGCAACCACAAAAATGCCTTTTGGTAAATATAAGGGTTTCCATTTGGTTGATCTTCCAGAACGCTATCTGGTTTGGTTTTCACAAAAAGGATTCCCAGAAGGCAAACTTGGAGAAATGTTAAAGGCTGTTTATGAAATCAAGCTGAATGGACTTGAATATCTTTTTTACCGGATTAAAAAAAACTCATGAGATATATTTTAAGAGATAAAAATTTAAGCATTTTATTTGTATCCACGTTTTTGTTTTTTACAAATGAGGCGCTGCTTCTGCCCACGCTACCCCTTTATTTATCAGAGGCAGGTTACAACAATACCAGGATAGGAATAGTTCTTGGAGCATTTGCACTTGGCGTTTTGATTATACGACCCCTGTCCGGATTTATAACAGATGAAAAAGGAAGAAAAATTTCCCTTATTCTGGGAGTAATGTTTTTTTTGGCAGCCCCTTTATTCTATCTTGTTTCTACTGATTTTTTATATTTAATCGTAATCAGATTTTTCCATGGATTAGGGCTTTCTTTTTATACAACAGCTTTTCCTGCATATATTACAGATGTGAGCGATGCGCATAGGAGAGGGGAAATATTAGGCCATATGGCAACATCTACAACCTTAGCCTTTACATTGGGTCCATTGGTTGGAATGACAATTTTCAGTTCATATGGATTTAAACCACTGATTTACCTATGCACAATAACCGCATTGGTAAATCTTATTGTAATTTTGCAGATATCAGAACTTCATAAAAAGACAGACAGAAAATTAAAAATTCCATACAAAGAAGCTATTATCAAAAGAAGCGTGCTTGTCTCTTCTTTTATTCTGCTGGTTTATGCTATTATTTTCGGAGGAACTATGACATTCCTTCCTCTTCTTTTAGACAATATTGAAGGAGTGAATATTGGTGTCTTTTTCATGGTGGAATCGGTTGTCATTATTATCTGTAGATTCATTGCTGCCCGGATGTCTGACAAATACGGCAGGGGACCCGTGTTTTCCTATTCTTTTCTTATTATTCTTTGTGCTGTTTATTTAATATCAGAAATAAATACAATGCATATCCTGATAGCCACAGCAGCTCTGTTTGGAATTGGGTCTTCATTGTGTTCACCCACAATCTCAGCTTTTATAGCAGACGATTCTGACCCATCTGCCCGGGGTATCGTTTTCAGTTTTCTTTATGGTGCCTTTGATGCCGGTGTTATTGCAGCAGGTGCGATACTTGGATTTATTGCTGATCTGACCAGCATTCGGGAAATGTTCATGATAACTGCAATAGGCGGGTTTATTTGCCTCATCTTCTTCTCTCTATTTATTAAAAAAGGGTTTAAAAGATCTTTTCAATGGTCTTTTTTATCTAAAAGACAATAATGAGAAAATGCAAAGGCTCACTCTTTCAACCCCCTCAACAACCCAGCAACGGCCTTACCCTGAATCACGACATCCCCATCCTGATTTTCAATCCAGCTTTTTATAACAACTTCTTCTTTCTTCCGATCAATCTCCACGATTTCAAACCAGGCACAAAGAGTATCTCCTATAAAAGCTGGACGTAAAAACTCCAAAGTCTGGGATTTATAAATGGCACCGAATCCAGGGATATGCATACCAACCATAGTTGAGAACAAAGAAGCGGACAACATACCATGGGCGATACGCTGGCCAAAGAATGTTTTCTCAGCAAAGGTCTTATCGACATGGAGAGGATTCATATCTCCTGTTATTGCAATGAAGTGGGACAAGTCTGCTTCCGTTATTGTTTTCTTTAAAAATGCTTTTTTCCCAATGGTGAGGTCATCGAATGTTGTCAGGTGATATGTCATGGAATCGGTCCTTTGAATCAGAAATTATTTTATTAACGTCATCGTACTTTACCATAGTTTTTTTCTGATACAAGGACCTTATGTACATCCAAGAGTAGGAAAAATCTCGGTTAAAGATCCCTTGAATTTACAATTGTAGGGAGGGAAAAATAAAAGAAGAATCTCATTCTCCAATTATTTTGACCAGAACACGTTTTTTCCTTCTTCCGTCAAATTCACCATAGAAAATTTGTTCCCATGTACCGAAATCAAGCTTTCCTTCAGTGATTGCCACAACACTTTCTCTACCCATTATCTGTCTTTTCATATGGGCATCGGCATTATCTTCACCAACATTGTGTCTATATCCTGAGACGGGTTCATGGGGAGCTAATTTTTCAAGCCAGAGGTCATAATCATGGTGTAACCCTGATTCATCATCGTTGATAAATACAGAGGCGGTGATATGCATTGCGTTTATAAGAACAAGTCCTTCCGTTATTCCACTTTCATTAATACATTTTTGAATATCCGGTGTAATATTGATGAAAGCTCTTCTTGTAGGAATTTCAAACCATAGTTCTTTTCTGAATGTTTTCATAAATTTTCTCCCATATTTTCATTATCAGTTAGAAAAATAAACCATATTAAAAATTATTTATCAAGAAATGGGTTTGATACTGCAAAGGAGAATATAAAATTACCCGATTAAAAAATCCCTTTGCTTTACAATTCCAAACGTTATTGATAGAAAACGTAATATACTTTCAGCCATAAATTCTGGTGACAAGCTGATAATTATACGAGCAAACTACCTTTAAAAATAGGACAAAGAATGTCACGAACAAATAGTGATAATACGTTTACAGCACAACAACATGCTCTACTTTTTACCAGCATCACAAAGGAAGTTATTCATCAAATTGGTGAAAAAAATGGCCATGGTTCATTGTATGGAAAGAAAATAATCAAACAGAAATTGGGAAGTCCCGCAGATGTAATAATAGAAAATACTTTGGCTGATTTTGCTGAGTTTTCTTCGAAAAACCATATTGAAATTATCAAAAAACATCTGGTTTTCTGAAAACTCAGACCCTTGAGAATGTAGAAATTTATGAGCATTTTAAATTTAAAACAATGCATATAAAAGAGATCCCCAAAATAGGCATGACAAACGGGTCTATGTTGAGAGAACCGGAAAATTAATAATATGCCTGCAATTAAAATTCCATACGACCAATTATCTCCGGAAGCACTTCAAGGCGTTATCGAAGAATTTGTAACCCGTGATGGTACTGACTATGGAGAAGTTGAGGTCTTCTTGGAAACAAAAATATCCCAGGTGCTTGGCCAGCTTAAATCCGGGAAAGCTGTTATCGTTTTTGACCAGAAATCTGAAACCTTTACTATTTTGAAAAGTGATGATCCTGTTTTAAAGACACTGGTGGATTAATTGATTAATGAATTAAACGAAGAATAACAGAACAAACTATATAAAATTTAGTGGATCAAGGGTCTCGATCCCAAGAGTCTCAACTACACCATCTGCCGCAGGATTAATATTAGTGATTAGAAATTCGGATTCATCGTATCCTGTGGATTCAGCTACTGGTTGTCTGCCCTCGGTTTTTCCAAAAAGGATATAATGCCAAGTTGGGTTAATGCCAGCTGCTGCTATTTCTGAGTTTTCAGCCAAATAATATTCAGGATCAAAATCAGGTTCCCACCCAGCAGGCTCTCCCCACATAAGGTAGTGGTCGAATGGGTTTATTCCAGCTGCCGCAACATCTGGGTGTGATAGCAAGTAAAAATAGGTATTAAACCCCTCACATGGATCTAAGCAATTCTTCCAGCCAGCAGTGTCAAAATGTTCTTTCCCAGAATCATACCAACCCGCTTCAACTGCATCCGCCACATTTGGATTTTGTTCTAAGTACCAGACCTCGTTGAAGTCTACTGATTGGTTTGTTGGGTTGTTTATTGAACTTTCAGCCCAGCCATTAATTTGGTTTACCATTGAATCTGTTAATCGTAAAACACCGTTATAGGCAGGGGAATAAAGGTGGTGGCTAACAACCCCTACAATGTCTATTTCCCAATCAGAGTCTGTTACAAAAATAGGTGACCCGCTTTGTCCCGGCCATAAGTCTAAGTCATCGAAAAAATAAAAGATATTATCGTTAACATAATCAATAGTGCCACTAGTATACATCATTTGTGTGCTGCCATAATCTCCAGGATAACCAAGACTTTCTACAAAATCCAATGTTGTCCCTTCGCTTTGGATGTCAAACCAACCTGTTTGGAATCCGATATTTTCAGAAAGATCAATATACCCATAGTCATAGCTAAAATCTTCGTATTCTGCCCATCCGCTAACAACTATAGCATTTTCAGCTTCCCCCACGCCAAATGTTGGCCCGCTCGGCGTGTGAGCTGGGCTAATATATATATCTGTAGCCCATCCACCGTAATCGTTATTATAAATACAATGAGCTGCAGTTAGGACGTCATCTGGGCCTATCATCGCCCCAGAACCACTCGTTACCATTCCATTGGAGAAGTATGATTCAACCCGCACAACAGCCGAAAAAGGTCTTTCATCAACCCATTCATCCGGTACGATTTCCCTGTCGTCGGTGCCTATGATCGTCATAAAATCCTCCTTTACATAAGGGGTATGATTCCTTGTACCACCGTCATAAATGCTTGCACATAGGTAAAAATACCTATTTATAATTCCAATTTATAAAACATAGCTCTAAAAATCACATAGTATAATAGCTTTGCCATCTGTTTGGATATAGAAATAATTTGGATTTGTAAAGACCCCGGTACACTTTGAAAATGAAAAACGATAACCCAAGGCCCCCCGTCGGGATCTGCATGACCAAACACCTTTTTTCCTTGCCTGCTGGCAACCACCCTATTGTCACCCCATAACAAAAAAGGCTTCCATTAAAAAGCTGAAAACCCTTGGTATTAGTGGTACGCCCGGCCCGATTCGAACGGGCGACCTATGGATTCGAAGTCCTAACAAGACAATATTGTTTGATATTGAACTACGTCTTAAAAACATAAAAATTCAATAAAAATAGTGAGTTGACATATTATCTATTTTTCTATAGAATGATTTATATTGATTGATATTGACCCAATTTGCTTACATAGAGGTTACACGGAATCATGTAAGCAACACAAAAAAACTCAAGAGGTGTAAAATGGAAAAACAAAATTTGACCACTGATAGGATTAAAGATTGTTCTTGTCCAGAAAACAAATCACAAATTTTTTTATGGGATTTAAAAACAACCGGGTTTGGTATTCGGGTCACAAAAACCGCAAAAGTTTTTATACATCAAGGCAAGCTTGCCGGGAAAACAATTCGATATAAAATAGGAAAAACCGACACATGGAATCTTGACGATGCCAGAATTGAGGCAAGACGACTTCAAACTCTAATTGATGGAGGCATTGATCCACGACAAGAAAAACAAGACCAGATACAAAAAACTTTAGATCGCCAACAGCAAAAAAACCGATGTGAAGTGATATTTAAAAAAGCGTGGACAGAGTATCTTGAAGACCGACGTTTTAAAAGTGGTGATAACCCACAACTTAAATGGGGTGAGGTCCACTATTTAGATCATCTACAGGTTTCGCAACCAGGCGGAGAACCATATAAAAGAGGAAAAGGTAAAACAAAAGCAGGTCCGTTGGCAGTATTTATGTCTGAAAAACTGTCTGACATTACAGCCGAGAAAATAAAATTATGGTTGAAAAAAGAAGCACCTGAACGGGGAGCCCGGGCAAGACTTTCATTTTCGTTATTACGAGCCTTTTTAAACTGGTGTGATGCTAAGCCCGAATATAAGGGATTATCTTCACCAGGGATATGCAGCACTCAATTTAAAAAAAAGTATATTCCGAAAATGATCAGCAAGGATGATTGTTTGCAAAAAGAGCAACTCCCTGTTTGGTTTAAAGCTGTTCATGGTTTAACAAATAAAACTATATCGGCTTACCTTCAAACCTTGCTTTTAGTAGGGTCCAGGCGTGAAGAATTAGCAAAATTGAAATGGGCGGATCTGGATTTCCAATGGAAAAGCCTAACTATCCATGACAAGGTTGAAAATTATCGTATAATCCCATTGACACCTTACGTCAGTTTTTTATTATCGAGCCTTCCACGACAAAATCAATACGTTTTTTATAGTCAAACAGCCGCTTCAGGCAGGATAGCTGAACCAAGGCATGCTCACAACCGGGCAATGGTTGTTGCGGGAATTGATCACCTTACCATTCACGGGCTCCGGCGATCATTTGGAACATTATCAGAGTGGATTGAATGTCCGGTTGGTGTTGTTGCTCAAATTCAGGGTCATAAGCCGTCAGCCATTGCTGAAAAGCATTATAGGAAAAGACCCCTTGATTTGCTTCGAATGTGGCACGAAAAAATTGAAAAATGGATACTTGAACAGGCAGGTATTGAACAGCTGGCAGCCGGACAGGCTGGGTTAAAAATTGTGGGGGCAAAATAATGGAAAAAGAACTCAAGGCTATTAGAGCTGAAAAATGTTTCGAGAGATTCCAACAATTAAACCGTGACCTGGGATGGCTTGCAAGATTTTTAAAGCGATATCCTGCGGCACATCATATATCATGGGTCAAAGATGAAATTGCAAAATATTACATGAACGGCGATTGGGATACTGTAAAAAAATTGACCCCTGGACGTGGCGAACGGAAAAATGATTCTGCCCTTAGGAAAACTTTTATTGATTTTCTCATTTTTGAAAGAGTGAATGAATTGCTTTTACAGGGGCATAATCTAACTGGCAAAAACGGCTGTTTAAGGCAAATTGAAAAGTCTGGAATCCAGGTTGGTAATGAAACTCTAACTTTAGGATTTGAACAGCTCAAAGGTAGATATTACCGTTTTAAAAAATCTGAACCGGCACGCTTTATTGATAACGGTAAATTAATTGTAGGCCCTGCGAAAGTAGAAGTAACCGTAAACGGTGTAACCCAAAAAATGATAGGATTTTGGACACATACTCCCGATTAAAAAAAAGTGATATCATCCTAATAATTGAGGCCAGACAGGGAAACTTGTTTGGCCTTTTTAGTTTTGTAGTAAAACCCCCCTATTTAACCACAATGAAAACACCTTTCAATTGATTTATATTATTTTCAACTTGAACATAAAAAGAGAGGTGTAAAATCATGCAGCAAACTCACGTCACCACAAAACAACTTTCAAAAATGCTTGGTGTCAATACTGACACAATCCGGCGAGGGTTATGCGTCAATGGGCATTATTTAGGCTTAAAACCCGTAAAAATGCCTAACAGAATGCTGATGTGGCCGGTCGCAAATATTGACAAGCTGTTTTCAGAAGATCCCAAAACAAAAATTGAGGCATAAAAGGCGGTTCGCCATGGATATCGAAGCCCTAAAAAATAGCCTGCCCGGGATTTTATCATGCACGGATTTGAAAAAAGAAACTGCAAACAGTTTTTGCGGACCCTGCCCCAGGTGCGGTGGTACTGACCGATTCGTTTATAAAACAGATACCAAAAAATGTTGGTGCCGGCAATGCCATGAAAAATCCATGGATATAATTGATTTTCACTGCTGGCTGTCTGGGAAAGAAACAAAAAATCTATTTGAACAATACCTGCCCGGCAATCAAATAAGCCAAAATAAAAAATTCCATCATTACGAGCTAGGATCCCCGGTTAAAATTTATCCATACCATGATCATGATGGAAGTATCCTTTATTTTATATGCCGATTTGACCCTAAAAAGTTTAGGCCATGTGACCCTGATGGAAAATGGAAAGTCAAGGGAATAAAACCCATTCCATATAATCTGCCAGCCATGGCAAAGGCTAATTCTGTTTATATTTGCGAGGGAGAGAAAGACGCTGATACAATTAATAAACTGGGATTGGTGGGCACCTGCAAAGCAAATTGGACAGGAAAGTGGAACCAGGAGT
>Ga0307988_1001377_pt1 | contig 13809 bp, 14 predicted proteins | sample EllFjometagen183_FD_203166 | JGI IMG/M metagenome (GOLD analysis project Ga0307988, IMG submission 203166) | Marine microbial communities from Ellis Fjord, Antarctic Ocean - #183 | ecosystem: Environmental > Aquatic > Marine > Unclassified | place: Southern Ocean | collected 2014-10-08 | reverse complement strand
TGTGTAGTTCTACAGGATAGCCCTGATCTGGGCCGGAAAAGATACCACCATAGCGGGCCGCCATATCACCTGGGTCATCACCCATGTTGCCCATATCTGAACCAGGGTTCCCCATGTCTGTTCCAGTGCCTTCCACGCCAGAACCATGGTCGCCGCCCTCCCCCTGGCCAAGGCCATAGGGATCTGCGTCAATACTATCTACTGTCTCCCTTGCTTCCGCCTCGTGTCCAGCAGTACCACTCATAGCCATGTTTGAAAATGCCTCTTCAATGGGTGACATGATGACATCAATTGTCCTTGACATTTTTGCATCAATCGCATTTAACGTGTCAAGTAGCCCTGTTAGCGAGTTTTTTCCGAATTCAGGATCAGCTTGTTTTGCTGCTGACCTAAAGGACTGTGCTTCTGTTTCGTCAATCAATCCATTCTCTAAAGCATCCCGTATTCCCTCCATTGAGCGCACACCAAGTGCATCAGCCGCTTTTTCCGCAAGGGCTTCGCCTATCTTCCCCCCGATTGCGCGTCCAGCCGTCCTTGCACCGGGTGTTACTACACCACTAACACCAACGGCGACATGCCCCGCTACTGCACCAACCCCACCACCAACCCTGCCGTATTCGCTCACACCCGCTGGCGATGCTGTCGAGGCTGCTTCTTGGGCCTCATCTGTTAAACCGACAAGTCCCTCAAAGTCACTTTGGGACCCTAAATTGTCTCTAATTTGGTCAGATTCAGCTTTGGGAACAACTATTTCACCCGCTTGTAATACTGCTCTATATTCGTCAGCAGCCAAACCCCAAGTACCACTATGAAAGAAAGCGCTCACCGCCGTGTCTACTACAAACTCGGCGGCCATTTGTGCCACCGTGTCTACTACAGTTTGGAGCATACCTGTCCAGAGAGCGTCCCAAGCATCACCCATACTGTCGAATTTGCCCATTAAGGCATTACCCAGCCAATCGCCAAGAGTGGACTCCATGCCGTCCACCAGCCCTGCCGTTGCCTCGTAGCTTCTTTCTGCCCAAGACTTAAAATCTTCTTCTGATTCTTGAAGATAAAGCCTTACACCGTCAAAGAAATCTCCTGTCCGTAACAGTCTTTCATCTTCTAAGTCTGAAACTTCAGCATGATACCATTCGTCTATCTTTAACTGATCGAGTTTTAACGCCTGGTATTCAGTCCTTTGTTGGTTGAGTAAACCAAGTTGGTGGTCGAAATTGTCTTGAGCACTGTTTTCCATATCGTTAAACATATCCCGATATGCGGTTGCTCTGTCTCCTGCCAGTCTCTTTGCTTCCTGGGCTTCCTCCTCCAGTGCTTTAGCAGACTCCCTGGACAACTCTTTGGACATTTGAAGGGCTGTGTATCGCTCATCAGTAACTATTCTTATTACTTTAGCCTGTTCTTCGTCTGCCTTGGTCTGCTTTTCTGTTGCCGCTGTTTGATTTCCTTGCTCTGTATACGTGTCCTCGATGGCTGAGCCCATGGCTATAACCATGGCTTTCTTTTTATTAAGAACCGCAATGTGATCTTTTTCTTTTGCTATTGCCTCACTACGCTCTTTCCTTGCGGCAGGAGAAATCGCAAAACTATCAGCAAGCACTCTGATGTTGCCCCGAGAGACTTCGATCTGGTGATTCAGTCCAGCTAATTCAGAGTTATTTAGTCCAAGCCATTCTTGCAGTTCTTCAGCATCCATTACTGCAAATTCTAAGATGGACAAACGCCCATCACCGACCGCCGCCCAACCTGCCATGGACTGTCCCAAGTTTGCAACGACTTCAACAGCTTGAGAAGCGCCTGACAGTAGCGCACCAAAAAAGATGATTATTCCTTCTTTATTATCCTCTATGGTTTCCGCTAATTCATGGAACTCTTCAGCGATGCTTGTTGTGCCGCCACTTGCCTGATTTGCACCATCTACAACCATACCGAACGAGTTCGACATCTCTCGCATGGCGCGAGCAATAGTAATTGGCATTTCAGCAAAAGCCTCATCAACCTCGCTTGCCATGTCAGGGAATGCTTTTCTGAGAGTATCAGTCGTCAGCAGTCCCTCTTTTGACATCTTGCGAAGCCCGGCAATATCTGTGTCAAGAGCCTTCGCTAATCGAGCACCGAAATAAGAGTTCGACTCCATCATCGCGCGAAATTCTTCGCCCTGGAGGACACCAGAGCCCATTGCTTGCGTGAATTGCAGGGTGAAAGAGGAGACTTCCTCTGTACTTGCCCCAGACACTATTAGTGATTTGTTTACAAGCTCTGAAATCCCCAACATTTCAGCCTGTGAAACGTTGAGTTCTTGGAGAGAGAGGGCTAGTTTTGCATATGAAGCAGCATTTACTTTGTAAGCTGTTCCAGTTTCTTGGGATATTTCAAAAAGATCGCGCTGTAGCTCGGCCAAGCCTTCTGACCCTTCAGAAACTAGTTTTAAACGACTATTGAGATTTGTATACTCATCGGCGAGCATAACAATGTCTTTTGCCAAGAGTGCCGTTCCAACGGCAGCAAAAGCCGCGCCCATTACCTTTCCTGCACCTACTATGGTGTCGGTCATGTTGGAAGTTGACGTTTTGACAACTTTTTCAGACTCAACAAAGGACTTCTTCAGTCCCTTGTTGTCTCCTGTTATCACAACTCTGACGTTACTGTTTGCCATTTAGTTTTTGAAAAATAGGTTCAAAGTAATCGGTGACTTTTGACACATCGCCAATTGTGCCGCCAATGGAGGTAACAGAGCTCAAGATAGCCTCTATCCGTAGTTTGTGGCTGGTGTCTTCTCTTCCGTAAGAACTACACCAACCCCAAGCCTTACGTGCTTTTATGTGTTCCGGTGCAAGCAATACTGGTTCGCCGGGTTCGCCGGGTTTGGGACATTCATCACAAGGCGGAGAGTCGTTAAAGTTTTTGTGACATGCCTCACAACTCTCTACCCTGCCATGCTTCAGGTGCCAGTTGCACCAGCTAACAAGTTTCCCAGGAGTTCCTCGCGCTTTTCCTTAATCTTGTCCTCTGCTTTGGCCAGCACTTCATCGGCCTTTACTTTGTACCCTTTGTAGAAAACCTTTTTATTCTCGTCGTTGCACTCTTCAGAATAAGGCCATGCTTCTACGCGGCGCACAAAAAGCACCGAACTCACTGCAACAATAAACCCCGCAACTCCCATGTCTGGATTGTCCGCTTTTACTTTGTCGCGAACCATTGCAGAATCTTCAGCGTTTATCTCCGATACGGTAAAACCATCAAAAGACGCTTTAATCTCTTCGTGCTTGAGCATATTATTCCTGATTAAGTAAAAGTAATGGTTGCTGAATCTTCACCAGCATTTCCGAGGGCTTTGAACGGCATATTTAGTGCAACCGTTGGATCGGCTTCTGCAACGCTTGGCACTTCAAGTTCTGACTGTGCCATTGATACAGTCACAATTGAGCCAGCAGTATCACCAACTACCATAGTCAATGCCTGTTGATTTGAGTTTTGACCATCATAGAAGTACGCAAGGTCATTTTCTCTGAAGTAGATAGCAAGAGAACCTGACAAGTCACGGACACCCTCCGCATAGTCTTCTGGATAATCTGTTGTTGTGATTTCATCGGCCAGCATTTGCGCTGGATCGTTAATTGAAACTGACATTGATTGCACTGGAGTATCTACGCCAGCGAATTGAGCCTTCCCTTTTCGTGACTCGAGCGGTGTCCCTACTTTTGTGCCAGTTGGAAGGAAACCCCTAATTGTAGAGTCATCAGCGAGAGCGCTTTCAAGTCCTGTTCCTATCGTGATAGTCTCGGTGGCTATATCAACCGCTGTGACCTGATACCCTGCGTCTGTGTTGTTGTATGTGGTTCCAGCCTCTTCAAATTCTACATAAGCACCAACGGTGAACTTCTTGGCATCATCAACGACAATCGCGGTGCCACTTATCGAGAGAGCGCCATTGATTTGGTCGGTTCCAGCCCAGCCCATTTCCATAAACTCACCGGAGAAGTCGCAACGTGCGCCACCTGATGTCGAAAGCGCCAAATCTGATTTGTTCACGGTACAACCGCGAGCCCAAAAGATAGTGTGACCTTTCTTGCACCAGAGAGAAAAAGAGTCTTTCGCGATGGCCTGAGAGTAGACAACTGACGTCCCTGCGTTTATGGTTTTTGTTCCCATAAGGCACTCAAAAAGCACATCACCGTCGGGGGCATCGCCAGCAGTTCCAGAAGGTCTTAAATACATCGGGACAGTCCAAGCGCCTGGAGAAAATCTATCCTGAAATCGTTCAAGTACGTCACGGCTTTCCTCAATCTCTTCTGAATCAGAGAAAGAAGCCTGTTGATTTACGGTGCAGTAACCTGCGGCGACGACAAGGTTCGCACTCGCTGGAAAAACAAGTGTCCCTTTTGTCGTTTCTTTTACACAAAAAACCTTTTGATTTCTTGTTCTTGCTATTGTGTTAGACATTTATAATTCCTCAAAGTACTGTTTCCGGTACGCCCTCTTCGGTGAGGTATTGCACCTTAAAAATAATTAGTAAGATTCCCACTGGTTGTTCCTGTTCTATTGACAATTCTGGATCTACTGTTTCAAGATCAAGGGAGGCGACAAGATTACCCAAAAAACGATCTGCAAAAACTGCCGTTTCGACTTCTGCCAATATCGTATCAAGCTTATCATCGAGCCCTTCAACGATTTTGACCCTTGCGTCTATTACAACCTCAAGGCTCCTACGTTGAATCGTTTCAACGTTTTCTTCATCGTCGTTCCCGTTATCTTCAACTCCAGCGCTCACACACAAGCCCGGAAGGTTTTCGTCACGCAAAGGATAGAGGCGGCTTTTATAAACTCGGTCGCCTGTAGTCGTAAGCCCTGTTACCAAGGAAACGAATTTATCCCTTATCTGTTGTCTTACGTGTGACACTCTTCACCTTTTTAGGTTTTTCCTCGAAAGTCTCTTCAACCCGGTACTTGCTGGCTTTCATGTCAACGAGCCGTAGCTTGCCTCCATGCTTTGCCGCTTGATCCGGTGTGATTGTTACAACTGAACCTTTTATGTATTTCATGGTTTTTCCAAAATTAGAGTTATCCAGCCCGTTCCGTCTGGTTGCCAATTACGAACCTTATAAACTGTTGAGTTGATCGTGATATCGGTTCCATAGGTGTATGCTGGAAGTTCAGATTCAGCGCATCCAAACACAGGGTGCTCCCCGGCTACAGGGATACCGTTGAACTCGGTTTCGATGTATTCGTTATCAAAAACCCCGCTTATTGTCGTTGCGCCGATCGTAGCCACAACGCCAAAGTCGTCAGTGTTAGTAAATACGCTGAAATCTTCCTCAAACATTACTTAGCCTTTTTACGAGTTGTCGTTTTCGGCTTCCTGGCTGTCGGCTTTTTGGGTTCATCTTCACAAGGAACGGCTTTTCTAAAAGAAAGCAGTTGTCGCCCAGTGTGTTCCTGAACCTCTACAATCTCGCCAGCCTTGTATCTTTTCCCATCAGCAACGGTGCCTGAAGTTATTTTGACTCTCACGGTATTGACCTCGTTTTGTGACACAGGAGGGCCAACAAGCCCCCCCGCGCTTTTAGTCGTCAACATTATGCAGCAGTGTCATTATTGAATGCGAAAGAAACTGGATGCCTTACCGCGATGTCAATTGACTGATGGCATACGATGCGAACAGTACCCGCCAGACTATTGCTGTAAGGATCGACCAAGATATCAAGGCCGCCCCACATGCCGATAAGAATATCAGCCCAGTTACCGAAGAATATATCTCCAGAGGTAATCTGCTTAGTTACACCAGCGGTATATCCATTAAGGGTTCCACCTGGCTCCCAAATCTGCTGACCTGTTCCAGAGAATTTTTCTGCTGTCTTCATACTGCCGCGCATTGCAGGTTCAACTACATAGCCAAGGGTTCCCAGGAGTGCGTTATCAACAGCAACCGCGCTTTCCATTGCAACAACTTCAGCATAAGTAGGAACGGCAGCAGCAAAGGCAGCCGGGGCATTAATTCCGGTCTGCAAACTTACGCCTTTAGGCTGGCCAGATGATCCAGTTCCATAAAGAGAGGCAAGATCAATAGCAGTAGCCATTCCAGCGGCAAGGTCAGCACGAAGCATGTTTTCAACATCAATGCTTGATTGCATCAGGAGTTGACGGGTTGCTTCTCCGTATACACCAAGAGTTTTGGGGCTCATGGTTACTTGGTCAAATGCAGGTTCACTTTGTGCAGCATTTGCGCCTTCCGTTGCGAGCCAACCAGCAGAAGAACCAGATGTTTTACGAGGAATAGCGATACTTCCTTCAAGGTCGGTCAATGTGGTTGCGCCCATGCCCATAACAACGGACAGATTGCGAAGCACATCAATAAAAGACCCTGACAAGAGGTCAGTTGCGACAAGATGACCACCAGCGGTAGTTGTTCCGACCGACAAATCTCTTTTCAAAACATCAGTAGGGACAATCAGGCCACGGGGGGCTGTACCGTTTTTCTCTGCGGCAGCGCGAGAACATTCAATCTCAAACTCTGCATCTTTGGAAAAGTTACGGGGGTCAAGCTGTGCTCGAAGCATTTTAAGCAGCGAATAAGACTTTGCTTCCTTCTCAGAAAGGCCGATGTCCTTATTTTCAACAACTTCAACAACTTCTTTTTTCGATGCGTTTTCTTCATTTGACCAAACAAAGTCACGAAACATATTCACAGACTTATTGTCTCTGATGAAACTGGCGGCCTCATCTTTAAAGCCACGCTTTTCACCGATTGCACTGATTTCCTGAATACGGGAAACTTCTTTTGCCTGTGCGTCACGGGTGATCTGTTCAACATTGATTTCAGGCTTTTTCTCTTCTACTACGATATTTTCAGACATTTTTAATTCCTCAATAATTGGTTTTTCTTCTTTTGATCGGCCAACCCCCACGGAGACATCTGCCGGGATACTTACCAGCGAGTTTTCCAAAGGAGTCCACTTCGTAGCTGTGTAAACTGGTGTTTCTGGTTCTTCGTCCACTTCCCACTTGCTTACCGTGTATCCAACTGAAATATTGGCGCGGATTCCGTCCACTACGTCTTGAAAAAACTCCTCAGCACGTGCGCTTTTTCCAAAGCGAACCAAAGCTCGACCTTTTCGATCTTTGTCTATCCAGGCTTTTTCAATGACTCCAATAACGTCAGTATGGTCATGGTCTGCCAACAGCGGAGCGCGTCCACTTGCCAGAAATCCAAGATCAACAGCGTCTTTCTCATGCGATAAAATCTCATCGCCGAACCAGCGGCGATATGGAACATCAGAAGAAAAGGCAATCTCAAGAGTTCTTTCGTCTTCGTTTACGGACTCTCTCGTAATTGCGACTGATCTTCTCAGTTCTTTGTTTTCTATTTCGCTAATATTCATCGTTCTCTACCTCTTCCAAAACTGTGTTTAAAATCAACCCGTACTTCTCGGCCAGCGCCTTATCCTCTGCCAGCCTTGCAAAAGTCTCTTCAGGGTCTTTGCCCTGTTCTATAATCACATCGGAAACGGACTTGAAACCGCACTTAACCGCTTCCATGTTCGCCCTGACCTCTTTCTGAGGATCAACCCACGACCAGCCTCGCGGTTGCCATGATGGGGCATTAAACTTGTCGTATTTGCGTAATGGGAGATTGATAGCCTGACTCATTAGTGCGTTTTCAAGCCATGCCTCAAAAATAGGGGTGCAGATATGCTCAATCAGCCAAGTTTGCAACATGCGCCAATTGTCACGGTCTAAGAGCTCGCCTTTTCTGATTGAAGAGTAAGAAACGCCTTCCAGATCGTTTGCAAGATCCACATAGGACACATTCAACCCTGATGCGATACCGCGGAGGGTGGCTTTAACAAAGTCTTTGAATGCTGTTGTAGGGTGTGTTGGGTTCCATTCCTGAAACTGCACACCGTCTGGCAACTGTTCAAAGGTTCCTGGCTCTGCCTCTGAAATCTTGACGCCATCTTCTGTGTCGTCTCCATTGTATGAATCACCATCTGGAGAAGTAAAGAAGCCCATCTTTGAAGCACCAATACGGGAGGCCACAACCTCTGCCTCTTCGTATCCTGCTAAATTCTTTTGTCGGAGCATGGTGGAAACCATAAAAGGCACACCACGCCCCTGATCTGCTCGCTCAAGGTCATACGCATGTATGATTTGTTCGGCGGGTACTCTTTCTCGTTCTCTGGATGTTAAACTTTTGGAAGGATGTTTTTTGAAAATATGGTAAGCAGTTGCAGCACCAAAATCGTTATACTCGATACCCATTTCAATACGGCTGCCGTTCTTCAGGTCTTTGTTGTATTCTTCGTCAAGCAGGTCAGGATCAAGAAACCGTATTTTGAATTGATATTTTCCGTGTTTCCGACCTTGATATTTTCTGATTAAAACCTCACCGTCACGGATAAGGGATTCAATTGATAATTTCTGCCAATCAATCTTTGAAAGTTTCCCGGTAACATCACAGTTCCCAGGTTTTCCCCAATCTTTCCACGCTGATTCAATAACACCGTTTGCGTATTTGTCAGGGCCGTCGCTTTCAATAACTTTGCTCTGCATCGCTATTCCACGATGGCCACAAACGTTTGTCTTTACTAATTTGAAATATCGTTTCGCGTAGTCGTTGTTCCTGGCAAGATCCCTGGAACGTATGCGGAGAATGCGGAGGCTGGCCTTTAATTCGTCGTGCGGGCTTGATTGGGTCACTGTCCAATCGTTTGTCAGTCTGTTTATTGCTGCCGAGTCGTAATAACTACGTTTCGAGAGCTTTCTTTTGGTTTTCTTTTTAGTGAAGGGCCACATCAAACAAACCTCACTTTGATTGTGTTGCTTGTTACGTTCCCTGCTGCGACTTGTTCTTTCCGGTATTCTGCCCTGTACTTATCGCGCCACATGAGTATTTCTTCTGGTGTCATCTTCGTTACGGATCTACCGCCAATCGAATATGAGGTAATATCTTTCCCGGCTTTTCCTTCAATGACAGCTTCAAGAGCGTCGAGAACCTTCTTTGCGTGTGAGCGATCATCCAGGCCAGTTGATTGAGTGGCAAAATCTGGATTAATAGCGACAATTCCGGTTCCTACTGTGTATCGTTCTGTGGTTTTTGTTACAAAGGCTTGCCAGTGATAAGTTCCAGAATCGTAAAGAACTGTTGCTGAAGCAAGAACCGATACTGAATGATCGTCACCGTCAGCAGATGAAGAAATGTTTATTTGTGTGCCATCTTTTACAAGCACGTATGAAAGCACCCAACCTGAAGAAGCCGGGTAATCAGAAAGAGAATCTGTGTAGGCTAGTGAATCGCCAGCAGTGAAGGAAGCAGGTATATTCATATACCGTACACCTTAACAGCGCTTTATGGGGCAAACAGGATAGCGTAAAAGAAGTCACGCTCAGGACAGGAAATAGCTTGTTTTAACTATTGACGGACTATTCGGACTGCATGTTTTTGCGCTCCATCTCAAAGAGCCAGTTATCTAGGGAAGTTTTTAAAGCCTTCCAGTTTCCTTTTCCATCGAATTTCCAAGCGGGTAAGCCGTGGGTTTCTTGGTAGTACGGGACAGAACGTTTATCAATTCCAAGATATGCACCTATTTCTGAGCTATTCCTACAAATCGGGTTATTTCCAGGCATTAACAAACCCCCCTTTCCTTTTTACTGGCTGTCTTCGCTTCAATGCCGTGAGTGGTGGTGCGTCTGTTGTCTCTGCTCGTCTGGATAATTTTATTTCCCTTTTCTTTGCGATTACTTCAAGTTTAGTAACATTTAAAAACACCATTGCGGCATACCCATAAACAAAACAGTCAAGCGCTTCGTTCCTATCTCTCGTTTGCTTGTAGTATCTCCGTGGCGTACCCTGGACATATTTTGTAAAAACCTGCTCTGCTGTAAGTTGTTTAAAATATTCCTCGTCAAGGTGGTCAGCGAAATGGACATATCCCGCGCCGGGCTCGGCTATCTTTAGTCTTCCATAAATCACATCTTTTGCGGCAATAGTTCCGATGGGTACAGGTTTTACTTCTCCACGTTTGCGCTTTGCTGGTTTTGCTGTGACAGGCTTTCCGTCCTGGGACTGACCTTTTATTGCGAAAACACCTCTTGTGGAATATTTGATGGAGAATCGGTAAACGTCTTGAGTCTGATGGCCTGAGTCAATAAACATTCTTGAAATCCTCATTGTTTCTTTCCCTTCAAACTCTCTCAGTAATTGGTCAGATAATTGCTCCCATACGTCTTGACGCTGAGTGTCACCAATCAAGACAACGTGGTCAATCACCCACGCCTCTTCACCTAAACCCCATCCAATCACAGAACATTCTATTCTATCTTTCTGGACATCGACCCCGGCAGTGATAAACAACACAGAATCATGGACGCCGATAACCCGTTCACGATCTTGCAACTCATCCCCCGATACTCCGTCACCTTCTTCTTCCCAAGTTTCTCCAAGTGCCGTGTTAATCCATGTCTTTAAAGTCTCAGGAAATTTCTTTGCTTCAAGAAAGTTATCAACCATTTCTGACCATGATACCCAAGGGCTGACTAACTCCGACAAGTGAAACCCTGCTGTTTTTGTTGCTGACGCTTTTGCAGTTGCTATCCACTCACCATTTGCGACCATAGAAATCTTGTGCTTTTCCTCGATAGTTGCCCCGCAATGTTCGCACACATAAAAAACATGCCCTTCTTCCCATTTAATGTTTTTCCACTTCAAGTCTTGTTTTTCTTCGCAATGTGGACAAGGGACAAAGAAACGCCTTTGGTCTGAAGAATCAAAAGCGGCTTCAATTCTCGACGCGTCTTTGATTGTGGGGGTGGAAGTAAGGACTATTTTTCTGTTCCAAAATGTTGTAGTCCTTTTTTTTGCAAGGTTTACCGGGTCGCCCTCTGTGCCAGCAGATACCGGGTACCTATCAACCTCGTCACATAACACAACTCTGATTGGCCTTGAGGCGAGAGAAGCGGCAGAGTTGGCCCCGGCCATGGTGATATGACCACCAGCAAATTTTTTATGCAGTAAAGTGTTATCTCCGTCTCTTGAACGTGGATCTTTTAACTTTCCTGCAAGTGCCGGGGTATCTCTCACCATAGGGGCGAGTCTGTCCTTGCTCCATGTCTTCGCCATTTCAAGAGTTGGCTGCAAACAAAGGATAGGTGAAGGGTCCTGGTGGATGTAATAGCCCACGATATTATTAATAACTTCAGTCTTTCCAACTTGAGCCGACGACATAACGATAATAGTTTCTACAGCGGGATCATTCAAAGCGTTTAAGATTCCCCTTTGGTATTCTGCTCTGCTAGTTCGCCATTGCCCCGGCTCGGCACTCGATTCAGGGGAAAGCTTCCTATACTCATCTGCCCAATCGGAGACGCTGAGACTAGGGGGCGGCATCCAAAGCGCCATGACATCACTGAGTAGTTGCTTAATCGGTTGCAAGTTCTTTTAATGCCTCGTTGACATGAAGTTTTATTACGTCTTGAGCCTCTTGCAGTGTATCAACAGTTAAAACCTCGCTTGCCATCTTTGTAGGGAGTGAAAGCAACTTCGCCCGACAAGACATTACATATTTTGTCCACGTTTCTTTTACTTCTTCTGCGTCAATAAGGGTTGTTCTCATCTCTGCAATTTGTAACTCTGCTTTTTCTGTTTGTTTCTGTGCTAGTTTTGCCCTTTCTTGTTGGAGGTCTAAATCATCACTACCGAACAAGGCACCGACGACATCAGCCAAGTGGTAATATTTGGATCTTTTCCCCTCACTAACTGGTTTAAGGCCAGATTCAGCGATTATCTTCGTTAGTGTCCTTCTATCTCTACGAAGCTCAATTGAAAGGCTATTTACTGTCCATTCCTGCATTTAGTGTTGTTGCTCCTAGCGAAATATTGTCGCTAAAAAAATGTCGACCTCGCGAATCACCCTCGATAGACCTCGCCCACAGTACCTTTCACCTTGCTGACCTCATCGCCTTCTTAAATTCGTTGCGGTAATGGTTAGGGAACCGCTTATCAACTGTGCCCCTTGCTACCCTGTAGAATGGTAGGCGCTTTGAGTAGCTTCTTGATGATGGGAAGTGCGCCACTAGTATAACCTTCTTGCTCTTACCTCTGCCCTTCCTTTGCCATACCCCCGACACGCCCTTGATTGTCGCACTGAACGTGTTCTTACGCTTAGTTGCTCGCCTTGGTAGGTTGCCATAAGCGTTGAGCTTCTGGCGCTTACCTGGGACATGACCTTTGCTTGTGCCGCCATGCACCTGATGTTGTAGGTATTTGTCTTGTATTGGTGCCGCATAGACAGATGACACGAGCCTTCTCTTTGTTGCTCGTTGTACCCTGTATGCTCTCTTAGTGAATGGTGTAGGCTTGTTCAGGTGGTTATCAAGCGCCTTAACCTCGTCAGCTTTAACACTCCACGCTGTCTTTGTTAGGGCAACAGCGGTTGCATACTTTGATTGCTTCTCTATCTTCCGCAGATAGTTCAGTGCTGGCTTGTATGTTACCTTTCCCTTAATCATGTTGTCACCGTCTCCAAAACCCCTGAACCTTCTCACCGTCCTTCGCTGCCACATACGCAAGCCCTGCCTCAAACCCACGCCTGTATGTTTTCGGCACAGGCGGGATTATCTCGGCTAGTATGTTTCCGTGTTGGTCTGCCCATGCTCTCTTTATTGCTTCTGTTGTTTCGTGTTTAGTGTTGCTCATGGTAGCCCTCGTCAAGCCCGTGGACGTTTGCCTGCTGTGTGTTGTTGTGCTGGTATGACCTAGCTCCACGGATGCACGTGACAGCGATATCGGTGAGCTTACCGAGCACTTCAGTCGATACTTTTCTATTCCCCCGACTGATTGCACACATGAGATTGTTAACTGCCTAAATCAAACTCAGTTGTTCGGCCTGTTTTGGCTTCGGTATTGCATCGAAAAGCCGTGGTTTTGTTTGAATCGCTTTTGCAATCCTTTCACAAGCAACATCAAAATACTTTTCTTCTCGCTCAATGCCTACAAACTCAAGTCCTTTATTCACGCAGGCCACGCCAGTTGTTCCACTTCCCATAAATGGGTCACAAACTGTCATTGCTTTTGGTGCATGTGTCAGGCACCATTCCATAACAGGGACGGGCTTTTGTGTTGGGTGTACTCGTTTTTCTTTCTTCGCCATGTTTTGTTGTAGCATCCCATTCCATCGGTGTTTTAGCATTCGCACAGCCTTGTTAATGTTTGTCCATGCAAGTTCACAGTCTGCAAAATCAGTATTACCGTTGTCTTTATCCCATACCAGCCAACATGAAGATTCTGGCAGTCCAAAATAGTTTCCACCCCAAAAAATGGAGTTTTTGCTTTTGTCACACATCAAAAGAAACAACCAGAACGGAGGTGGTGAATTGTCCCAACTGTCACAACCAAAATCAGTAGGTTTTGCAATAGGCCCCCCCCGGCTTTTGTTTTTCCCAGCGGCTTCACCAATTCCATAAGGAGGGTCAGTCAGAATCAAATCAAAGTCCGGCAACTGTGGCAAAATTACAGAGCAGTCCCCAAGATAAAGGGTACAATCCCCAATAATCTCGGTACGGCAGTTAACAAGACGCTCAACCGGACTTACGGGCAGCGCCTTTTTCTGGAAATCTATAGTGTTTTCTGTGCTCATTTGTTTATCCCTGTTCATTGCTATTAATCTCCGCAAGCCCGTTAGCTGAAACGTTTTGCTCTTTTGTCATGCGCCCCAACAACTCATCAACAGAACAACATTTGTGACCACACTTTGCACTCGACCTTCCAAGCTGCTCATGGATCATTTCAAGGAAAACTTCGTCTGTTACTTT
>Ga0307988_1001375_pt1 | contig 13820 bp, 12 predicted proteins | sample EllFjometagen183_FD_203166 | JGI IMG/M metagenome (GOLD analysis project Ga0307988, IMG submission 203166) | Marine microbial communities from Ellis Fjord, Antarctic Ocean - #183 | ecosystem: Environmental > Aquatic > Marine > Unclassified | place: Southern Ocean | collected 2014-10-08 | reverse complement strand
ATTCCTGTTGATAGTATGCTGTTGAAAAGTGAAGGACTTTCCGTGAGAGAACTGTTTGCCGGTTGTATCTGCTGCAGTATCCGCCAGGACCTATCAGCAGCTGTAAAGGAGATAAAGCAGACCGTTAATCCTGATATCCTGCTCATTGAACCCACTGGGGTAGCTGCACCGGACATTGTGACCGGTATTATCGGAGATTGTCTTAGTGATGATGACTCTGTTGAGACACTGCTGGTTGTAGATTATAGACGGATTGAGGCAGATGCGGATGTGAATCCGCAAAAGTATATACTTAAGCTGCCGTTTTTAGCCAGAAGTCTGCAGGTTTGCGACCATATTCTCATGAATATACCGGAAAAAGTAGACAGGGACACGCTGAAATCAGTCGTCGATGTGTTTTCTCAAACTGCTGGCGGGAAAAGTATCTCAGTACTTGATGTCCGGAATCAGGAACGTGTTAGAGAATTTGCCCGGGAAATTGAAAATTACTCAGGAGGGGGTGGAGTTTTAAATCCAGCTCCGGCTATTCTGAACGACCGGAATCATCTGGAGAATACCGCAGTGGTCACTGTTTTCAGCACTTTCATTCCACAAAAGGTATCAGCTTTCAAATCCAGCATTACCATCAATCATTTAGCTGAAACGATGATGATGAAGATTGGCAGTCAGGTTAAGATGCTGGCACCTAAGGCTATAGGCCATATAAAGGCGTATATCACTTCCCCGGGAGCTGTTGAAGCAGAGAATGAAGATGGACTGTTTCTTAATGTAGTCAGATTTGGGGATGAGGTGATTATTCAGGGAGACTTGCCCCAAGGAGAGGAATTGCTGACTCTTGTGGTGAATGCAATAGTCTGCAATATGCAGAAGAGTAATCTGGAAGAGATCATCCATGATCATACCGCTCAGTTTCTAAGACTTTTTAAAAGTCATTTAGGAGCTTGTCGGACTTAATCAATATTGCCCTATTTTTGACCTTTTCGCCCTTTTCTTCGTCTTTCACTTGGCAAATATGGCATATATTTGCCTCATTCCTTCCTTGAACAGGTCAAAAATCTCTAAAAATAGCTCTAACAGCATCAAGTCCGACAAACTCCTAGACGCGGTATGTTAAATTACAGTATGCTGTCGATATGATAAATCTTCAGAGCCTGGAAGATGTGAGAAAGGCAGCCCGGGATTATACCCTGGCCACCAGTATTGACTGTTTCTATATCCCCATACAGGAGAAAGAGGCAGAACAAGTTCAAGAGAACGAACTGAGTTTAGGCTGCAGGTTTTGCAGCCGGATAGAAAAGAGCTGCGGACTGAACAACCAATGTAAAGAGACACATCAATTTGCCGGATATCAGTCGGAACGGTTTGGCGGTAAATATCACTATTTCTGCCAGCTTTCACTGCTGCACTGGGCTTCACCAATCATTCTTGACGGGATGCTGCAGGGAGCTCTGATCAGCGGCCCGGTGAGGATCTTTGAAACTGATGATTTCTACCTTGAAGAGTGCCGGAAAAAATTCTCTCTGGATTCCAATCAGATTAAAATTGTTTCTCATGAGCTGGAAATTATTCCGGTCATTTCAACCACCAGGGCTACCAGTCTCTCCGACATACTCTTTCTTATATCACTTAGCCTCTCTGATAATGATGCACGTACTTTTTTTGCCGATAAGCAGGCCTTTGAGCAGCAGTCCCGAATAGGTGAGTACCTCCAGTATCTGAAAACAATGGAGGGTGATAAACGTAGTGATTTCTCTTATCCGATGGAGAAGGAGAAACAACTGCTCAAGTACGCCACTGCCGGAAATAAAAAAGAGGCAGAGAATCTGCTTGATGAGATTTTGGGTACGGTTTTGTTTACCACCGGTGTGCATATTGATATGGTGAAATCCAGGATACTGGAACTCTCAGTTCTGCTGTCACGGGCTGCTGTAGAGGGTGGTGCAGATGTTGAACAGATATTCGGACTGAACTATCATTATCTCATACAGATCCGCAATCTCGATACTATTGAAGAATTGACACAATGGACTCTTCAAATAATGGATCGTTTTATAGACCTTGTTTTCAATCTTCGTGATGTTCAGCATACCCACAAAATCCTTCAGGCTATTCGGTACGTAGGACAGCATTTTCAAGAGAAGATATCTTTGCAGGATACGGCTGAGTCAGTACATCTGAGCCCCTCCTATTTCAGTAAATTATTTAAGGTTGAGATGCGGATAACCTTTACAGAATATTTGAACGATATTCGTGTTGAAGAGGCAAAAAAGCTTCTGCTATCCACCGAGATGCATCTTGGGGATGTAGGATATTCCTGCGGATTTGAGGATCAAAGTTATTTCACTAAGGTGTTCAAGAAGAGTGTAGGTATCGCTCCCAGCCGCTATAGGAATACCGGAGGGCGTATCGTGAGACCGCAAATTTGATCAGTACTCATGCAAATTTACATTCAGATTTTCCTGAAATAATATCTGGTAGAAATATTCAATAAGCAGTATAATTCATTATGCCGCATAAAACATTAAGATTCAGATTAATAACCGTCCTCATTCTCATCATGCTTCCATCCTTTGTGGGCGTAAGCCTCATCAACTATTATCTCCAGAGAGAAGCGATTCGTGAGGAACTGATACATACATCACTGCCGCTAGTCCGTGATTTGATCAATTGGGAGATCAGCACACGTCTTCGGGAGCCGCTTCTGGCTACTTCGATGATGGCAAATGATACCTTTCTGAAGGAGTGGGTTTTATCAGGGGAGAAGGACCTGACCAAAATCCAGGACTATCTGGGAGCTATTAAGAATGAGCATGGTTTTGCTTCGAGTTTTTTCATATCGGATGATACGCTGAATTATTATAGTTATGTGGGTTTGCATAAAACAGTCAGTCCTCAGGATGCACATGATATCTGGTATTATGATTTTTTGGATACGAATCTGAAAGTTGATCTTGATGTCGATATTGATGAAGTGTCCGGTCGGCTGCTCACCGTATTCATAAATCAACGTCTTGAGAGTAGTGACGGCAAACTGCTGGGTGTCACAGGAGTCGGACTGGATATGACTGATATTGCAGAACTTCTGCAGGAAGCTCAGGTACGATATGGAAGGATCGTCTATCTTGTTGATGATACCGGAACCATCCAGGCACATTCTGACTATGATCTTATAGAAAAAGCATCAATCAGAACGCAAGATGGTATTAAGGAAATTGCCGGGACGATATTGAAATCTAAAGAAGAGGCAATCGATCTGAAATACACAGGGAGTAATGGTACAGTTCTGCTGACAAGCCGCTATATTGATGGGGTTTCGTGGTATATCATCGTTGAACAGGATGAGAGCACTTCTCTGCGCCTGATTCGCGTAAATCTGTTAAGAACGATACTTATAGGATTGGCAGCATCCCTGCTTATAGTCTTTGTAAGTATTTACTTTGTAAATCTTTATCAGAAAAAACTGGAAGTTGTATCTATCACAGATCATCTTACCGGCATCACAAACAGGATGCATCTTGATTCAGTCATTGGACAGGAGTTTATTCGTGCCCGGCGATATAATAGCTTGTTTTCAGTATTGTTGATGGATCTGGACTGGTTCAAGTTGATAAATGACACAAAGGGTCATGCCGCAGGAGATTTGGCATTGCAGGAATTGGTGCAGGTAATAGGTGAATCAATAAGAGTATCTGATGTTTTCGGCAGATGGGGTGGGGATGAGTTTCTCATACTGCTTCCGCAAACTGAACTTAACAATGCCGGCCTTCTTGCAGAAAAACTTCGCAGCAGCATAGAAAATTATACTTTTAAAAGCATTGAAGCTATTACCATTAGCATAGGTGCAGCATCCCTTTTACCAGCTGACACGGTTGAAACAATCCTGAAGCGTGCCGATGATGCACTGTATGAAGCAAAAAATCAGGGTAGAAACAAGGTTGTGCTTTCAGAAGAGTCGGTAAATTCCCCGGGATAAGAGTTTAGCTCTATACAAAACCTTACAAAATCAGTAATTTTAAAATATTGCAATAAACGTGGGTTCTCATGCCGGAATCAGTGGGATTAGGTATGAGAAAATCCTATGATACAGGATAGAGTAATGAGTAAACATGTAGTAGTTGGATTGAGCGGCGGAGTGGATTCTTCGGTAGCTGCGGCACTTTTGGTCGATCAAGGGTATCAGGTTACTGGGGTAACGATGAATATTTGGGATGGAACAGTGATGTCGGAATTTGAGGGCAGACATGCCTGTTTTGGACCCGATGAAGAGGAAGATGCGGCAAAAGCAGCTGAGGTTTGTGATATCTTAGGTATTCCATTTCATCAATTTGATTTAAAGAAAGAGTATCGTGATATCGTTCTTGCCGATTTTTCGCATGAATATAGCCAGGGAAGGACCCCTAATCCATGCGTCAGGTGCAACAGCAGAATCAAATTCGGTGCTTTGGTAGACAAGGTTGAGGATTCTGGAATCTCATTTGATTATTTTGCCACTGGTCATTATGTGCGTAGACAATATCATCCCAAATGGCAGACTGATGTTCTCATGATGTCTGCCGATATGAAGAAAGATCAAAGCTATTTTTTATATCGATTAACTCCAGCACAACTGAAAAACACACTTTTTCCTCTTGGCGAAATGATCAAAGACAATGTTCGTGAGATTGCCGTCAGGAAAAACCTCGGATTTGAGGAAATTCGTGAGAGTCAGGATTTTATTTGCGGTGACTACACAGAGCTGCTGGATTTTGATTTTATTCCTGGTGAAATTGTAGATACTGAAGGCATAGTTCTTGGAGAGCACTCCGGATTTGCCAAATATACTATAGGTCAACGCAGGGGCCTGGGTATTGCAGCTCCGCGGCCGTTTTATGTGGTAAGTATTGATCGGGAGAAGAATCAGGTCATTGTTGGGCATAAAGAGCAGGTTTTTGGACACTCACTGCAGGCTGATCAGATGAACTGGCTGGTAGCACCGGAATTGTTGGGAAGTCCTTCCTTTGAGGCACAGGCAAAAATCCGTTCTCAGCAGAAACCGTTCACTGTTCAGGTTACGCCAAAAGATTCTCTGAGTTGTAAGATTGATTTTATCGAACCGCAGTGGGCGATAGCTCCAGGACAGTCAGTTGTTCTCTATGATGGGGATATGGTGATTGGCGGCGGGATTATTGGATGAACGAATCATTGTCAGCGAAATTGCATCATATACTTGCCCTTTTCAGATACTTCGTGCATGCTGTATCTAAATAAAAAATCATATTTAATGAGGAGAAACCGGATGGGAAAGCAGCTGGCATTTGACGTAGATAAGTATTTAGAGGAACAGACTTCCGCAATCAGGGAGCGTGTCGCCCAATCTGATAATAAACTCTATCTCGAATTTGGTGGAAAACTTGTATTTGATTATCATGCAGCCAGAGTTCTTCCGGGATTTGACCCGAACGTAAAGATGAAACTTCTCCAGAAGTTGAAAGATCAGGCTGAAATTGTTCTTTGTATCTATGCAGGTCATATAGACCAACGAAAAACACGGGCAGATTTCGGCATAACCTATGATGCCGATGCTATGAAGCTTATTGATGATGTTAGGAGTTGGGGATTGGAAGTAAATTCTGTTGTAGTTACCCGTTACGAAGATCAACCATCAGTTAGACAATTTATAAACTCCCTTGAACGCAGGGGTATTCGTGTTTATATCCATCGGGCAACAAAAGGTTATCCGACAGATATTGATTTAATTGTTAGTGATGACGGTTACGGTATGAATCCCTATATTGAGACAACAAAACCACTTGTGGTAATTACCGGTCCCGGTCCAAACAGCGGAAAATTGGGCACCTGCCTATCTCAGCTCTATCATGAGAATAAGAGGGGAGTACATGCCGGGTATTCAAAATTTGAGAGTTTTCCCATCTGGAATATCCCGTTAAAGCATCCGGTTAATATTGCCTATGAAGCTGCGACAGCAGACCTGAAAGATGTAAATCTTATTGATCCGTTTCATCTTGAAACGTATGGCAAGACAGCTATTAATTATAATCGTGATGTTGATGCATTTCCCCTGTTAAAGCGTATCCTGGAAAAGATTTCAGGGAGTACTTCAATGTATCAATCACCAACAGATATGGGAGTTAACAGAATTGGGTTTGCAATAATTAATGATGAGGCAGCATGTGATGCTGCAAAACAGGAGATTATTCGTCGAACCTTCCGTTACGCCTGTGAATATATGATGGGTCTCGGATCCAAAGAGACGGTAGATAGGGCAAAATTAATCATGCAGAATGTTGGCTGCACAGAAGCTGATCGTCCTGTTGTCAGTGCTGCAGAAAAAGCTGCTGTGGAGGCTCAGAATGATCCCGAGAAGGGGAATGGCGGGATTTACTGCGGTGCAGCAATTGAACTCTTTGACGGAACCATAGTTAATGGAAAAAATTCACCGGTTATGCATGCTGCCGCTTCGGCTGTGCTGAATGCAATAAAACGGCTGGCAGGTTTGCCTGATAAGCTCCACCTTATTTCACCATCAATAATCGAATCAATTGCCGAAATGAAACGTGCAATTAAAGACTCTGCCATGGTCACCATGGATCTTGAGGAGACGCTAATAGCATTAGGTACCTCAACAGCATCCAGCAGTGGGGCATATTTGGCAGTTAAGCAGTTAAAAAAGCTGAAAAGTTGTGAAATGCATTTAACTCATATGCCTTCACCCGGTGATGAGGCTGGATTGAGGGATCTTGGAATACATTTGACCAGTAATCCCAAATTCTCATCTGACCGGCTGCATAGTATTTAGTGGTATTTAGAGAAAATATGAGTACAGTAATTACGTATATAATTACAGCAGTTCTTCTTGGAATTTCACTGGCTGTAAACAAAAAGAAAACGATAAAAGCGCTCAAGAAGGCATGGAAAGCTTTTGATAATATTCTTCCGCAGTTTCTTGCGGTCATTATGCTTGTAGGTATTCTGGTAACTGCATTGGATCCGGAAACTATTTCAGATATTATCGGTTTTGATTCAGGCTGGCTCGGTACTGCCCTTGCAGCAATTGTTGGATCTGTAACATTAATACCGGGGTTTATAGCATTCCCTACGGCTGAGCTGCTGCTTCAAAATGGTGCCGGCTATATGCAGATTGGCGCATTTGTTTCAACGCTTATGATGGTTGGGGTAGTAACTTTTCCGGTTGAGAGAAAATTTTTCGGTACGAAAGCTGCGGTCAGCAGGAATGTTATCGCATTCTTTTTCTCTTTTATCGTAGCAGCGGTAATTCAATGGGTGGTTCAGTGATGAAAAAACTCATGAAAAAATACCGGCTGTTTTTTGCAGTTATTACGGCAATGATTATCATCACTATTATCAATGTAGAGTTTGGAAAAGAATCCTTATCGGTTACTTTTTTTAGCCTTAAAGAGATGCTTTCTATAATTCCTCCCATCTTTATCCTTTTGGGACTACTTGATGTATGGGTTCCCCGTAAGACCATGGTAAAATTTATGGGTGAGAATTCCGGTTTGAAAGGGATATCCATTGCATTTATCATTGGTTCAGCCTCAGCCGGCCCTCTCTATGGAGCTTTTCCGGCAGCCGCTGTTTTTCTCCGTAAGGGTGCGAGTTTCCGAAATGTATTTATTTTTATCGGGGCATGGTCAACCACTAAGATTCCTATGTTCCTTTTTGAGTATAGTGCTTTGGGGCCGCAGTTTGCCATAACGAGATTACTGGTAGATATTCCCGGTATAATAATCATAGCTATACTGCTATCTCGGCTGTTATCACAGAGAGATAAAGAGAAAATATTAGAAAATCTACCTGGATGATTATGGATAGAGATAATAATAGTAGTTTACAGTTTGTTGATACTCTTGTGAGAGGAAAGCTGACAGCAATTGCCGGCGGCGGTGGAAAAACTTCTTGCATGATCTTTTTAGCCGATCTTTGCAGAAAGGTTGGTCTGCAGGTACTTATTACTACCACAACACATTTACAGATGCCTACTGAAAGAGATTATGGGTATGATACTCTGCATATTGGAAATATGCTTCCAAAAGGAGAGAGGGACGGAGGTTCAACCACTTTCTGGTATAATACCGTAATTGTGGAGAAGCAGAGGGTCTCAGGTCCTGATCCGGAACAGATTTCTAAAGTGTCAGCTGTTGGAGTTTTTGATAGGATACTTGTAGAGGTTGATGGTTCCAGGGGCAGGCCGTTAAAAGTTCCAGGTGCGAATGAACCGGTTATTCCTGAAGGAACAGATACAGTGATTGGAGTAATTGGGTTGGAATGTCTGGGAAAACCTGCTGATAGTAATACCGTTCACAGGATCGATCAGTACCAACATATCACCGGAGAAATTCCCGGTTCGATAATTAAACTGGAAACATTGGCAGCTCTTACAAAAGCAGATAATGGTATTTTCAAGGGAGCCCCGGATCAGGCGGAAAAAATTCTATTTTTAAATCAGGCTGATACAGTTACTGAAGCGTGTAGAAACAGTCTTGCAGATTTTTTTCTCAGCCGTGTTTATTCAATTAATGCAGTAGTAGTAGCGGCTTTACAGCCTGAAGCAGTGATATATGATTATAAAGTGAGGAATAAGTTATGAATATAAATTTTTTTGAAGAAGCAATCAGACTTCAGAAGAGTCGAACCTCTTTTGCATCTGCAACAATCATAAATGCCAGTGGATCCACACCGAGGACACAGGCAAAAATGCTGATAACCACAGCAGGAGAAACAATAGGTACTATAGGCGGGGGGCTGGCCGAATCGTTTGTTATCGAAGAGGCAAAAATGTGTATAGCCTCGGGTACTTCAAAAATTGTTTCGTACCGGCTGGATAGTGGTGAGGATGGAAATAGCATCGGTATGCTTTGCGGTGGGAATCTTGATGTATTTGTTGAAGTAATACTTCCGGCTAAACGGATTATTCTGATTGGAGGCGGTCATGTAAATCTTCAGATCGCTCATTTTGCCGATAAATTGGGATATACAGTTGAGATTGTGGAAACCCGTGAGGAATTTTGCACAATAGAACGATTTCCCATGGCTGCAGCACTTCACTATCATGAGGAGATTCGAAAGGCATTAGCTCTGGTCTCAATTGATGAAAATTGTGCGGTAGTTATCGCTACACATGATCATGATGGAGCATCTCTGGAAGAACTGATAACCGGGAAAGCCTATTTTATCGGCATGCTGGGCAGCCGGCGCAAAGTTGCAGTCCTGAAAAAAGATCTTCTGGAAAAGGGATATGATAAAACTACCATCGAAAAACTGCGGGCACCAACCGGTCTGGATATTGGAAGTGAAACACCTGAAGAGATAGCAATAAGTATTCTGGCTGAAATAATGATGGTGCAGAATGGTACGACTGGGCGTCCGATGATGCAGAGGGGTGCTAAAAATCTTGCAATAGTTCGCGGAGCCGGGGATATAGCCTCAGGAACCATCCATCGATTGATCAAGACCGGGTTTAGGGTACTTGCTCTTGAGACAGCACAACCCGCAGTTATTCGCAGAACAGTCTCATTTGCATCTGCTGTGTATGAGGGGTCAGTATCAATTGATGGGGTAAATGCCTTTCTTGTAGATTCGATGGATGCTGCAAAATCAGCTATGGATAACGGGAATGTAGCAGTGATGGTTGATCCGGATGGAAAAACGATTAAACATATGCTTCCAGGTATCGTTGTAGATGCGGTACTGGCTAAAAAAAATCTGGGAACGTCTCTGGATATGGCACCAATAGTTGTTGGGTTAGGCCCCGGTTTTACAGCTGGAGCAGATGTGCATGCTGTAGTTGAGACCAGCCGGGGACATTATCTTGGAAAGGTTTATTATGTTGGATCAGCGTTAAAGAATACCGGTATTCCCGGGGTAATTGGAGGGTATGGAGAAGAGCGTGTTATCCGGGCTCCAGGTAAAGGTGAAATGCAGACTATGAAGGAGATTGGGGATATGGTTGCAGCAGGTGACATTGTTGCGGAGATTTCCGGAGAGCCGGTTGAAGCAGAAATAAACGGTGTAATCCGGGGGTTGTTGTCAAATGGACTTATGGTAACCAAAGGTTTCAAGATTGGAGATATTGATCCGCGGGGTAATCGGGGTCATTGTTATTCTATCTCTGATAAAGCCCGGGCCATAGCCGGCGGAGTTCTTGAAGCGGTGATAAATCTGGCACTATAAAAAACTTTAACTAATAGTAAGATCGCTGCAGGCTCTGTTTTTCCCTGAGGTTTTTGCTCTATAGAGATTTATATCAGCTCTTTTTAGTAGACTGCTTTGAGAATCACCCTCAAATAAACGGGACCATCCGATACTTACCGATAGTCTGTAGTCTTTATCCGGTAGTATCATCCTTATTTTCTGCAGAATATTTTCTGCAATACTTTCAATACCTTTATCACTCTCTTTGCTGATAATCAAAAGAAACTCATCACCGCCCCATCTGCCGGCAGTATGCGGCGTGTCATCGAATTCGTTTTGAAGCATGGCAGCGGTTTTCAAAAGAACTCTATCACCCTCATCATGACCATAGGGTGAACATTACTATAGTAATAATTGCTTGACTGAGAATTTGACTTGCCATTATAGAATAGTAATCAAGCATAAAGAGACTCCAGATTAGACTTTTTTTAATTAATAAAAAAACTATTTATAATTATTACTTTTTTTATCAGGAGCTCTTATATTACAGGAATATAGAGTATTTAAACAAGCATAATTTCTCTGTTTTATCTCTTCATTATGTCTTTGTGCCTTCTTTCCGCAACCCCTTTATAAACCGGTAATTATATTGTAGAGTAGTAGAAATCGAATTAAGGAGTACCAATAAAAATGAAACAAGAAAATAATATAGCTCATGTAGTATGTCTTAACGGGGGGAGTTCCTCGATAAAAGTATCAGTGAAAAGCATAATCAATGGTGATGTTGGTACAGTTGCTGATTTTAATTGCCAGGGGCTTGGGACTGGTGAGGGCTATATAGATGCAAAATTTGATGGGAAAAAGGAGAAATGGGAGACTCCGATGGAAGATCATAAATCGGCGCTTCATGCTCTTACAGAGATTATTTCTGAACGTTTCCCTGAATTAAATATTGTTGCTGTCGGACATCGGGTGGTCCATGGAGGGTCCACTTTTACTCAGACTACCTTAATTGATGGGGTTGATGGGGAAGTGGTTAAGTCGATTGAAAAATTTTCATCTCTTGCTCCGCTGCACAATCCTGCAAATTTACAGATTATTGAGGCTTCATTGAGTGATCCTGTTTTTGGCAGTGTTCCCAATGCGGCTATTTTTGATACACAGTTTCATGCTGAAATGCCTGATTATGCAAAGTTTTATGCAGTGCCGAAGAGTTGGATCAAAGAGTATGGTATTCAGCGCTATGGTTTTCATGGAGCTTCATATACCTATATAACTCAGCGGTTTTCAGAATTGAATAATATCAGTAGTGATGAAACCAATATTGTTATAGCGCATATGGGTAATGGATGCTCAATGGCAAAAGTTGTTGCCGGAAAAGGAGCTGATACCTCCATGGGGACGACCCCATTGGAAGGACTTGTGATGGGTACACGAAGCGGGGATATTGATCCGGGTGCACTTGAGTTGATGGCAAAGAATCTGAATACCGATATAACTGGAATTGTTAATATCCTAAACAAGGAATCAGGATTGTTCGGGCTTTATAACAGAGGCGTGAAGGAGATGAATGTAATCCGGGAAGATGCTGTCAATGGTGATAAGGAAGCAGAACTGGTGGTTGAAGTGGCTGCATACCGAGCCGCAAAGTATTTTTCCGGTTATCTGGGAACAATGGATGCCCCTAAAGGTATTATTTTCACCGGAGGTGTCGGCGAGAATGAAGGCTATTTCCGTCGGAAGGTCCTGGGTTTCATGAAGATGTTCAACTGGGTTGCTGATGAGAGTACCATTGATACCAGGAATGAAGAGGTTATCTTTGCTGAGAGCCGTACAGTTCCAGGATTAAAGGCATGGGTTATCCCAACAGATGAAGAGAAAGTATTTGCTCTTGAAGCATTGCAATTTGTTGATACTGAGTAGATTACCACTGGGAGTAGATGATGAAGCAACCGCATATTTATTGTAATAATCAGGATGTTAACCCTTGTGTTATATTACCAGGAGATCCGGAACGGGTTGGGCGGATTGCCTCTTTTCTCACAAAGACAAAAGAGATTGCTTATAATAGGGAATTTCGTACGATAAACGGCTTTTATGAAGGTATTCCGGTAACGGTTACTTCTACAGGAATCGGCGGGGCTTCCATGGCTATTGCTTTGGAAGAGCTGATTCAGTGCGGCGGAAGGTATTTTATTCGGACAGGAAGTGCCGGGGCCTGCCAAAGCGGTATCGCAATTGGGGACTTAATTATTTCCAGCGGATCTGTGAGGGAGGATGGTGCCTCCCGCATGTATGCTCCGGAAGGATTTCCAGCTGTTGCTGATAGTGAGATGCTTCAGTTAGCTGTAGAATTTTGCCGGCAAAGTAATTTTACCTATCATGTCGGTATCACCCGCAGCCATGACTCTTTTTATATTGATGACGAAGCTGAACGGATGGCTCTTTGGCAGAAAATGCAGGTACTTGCCTCCGATATGGAGACTTCTGCGTTATATGTTATAGCCGCTCTGCGTGGGGTGAAAGCTGTATCAATTTTGAACAATGTCGTTCTCTATCAGGGAGATCTGAAAGAGGGTATAAGCGAGTATGTAGACCAGGCCGGATCTGCCGATACCGGTGAAAAACGTGAAATTGAAATTGCACTTAAAACACTGAAAGCCATAGTTTCCCAGAAGTAACTATGCGATGAAATATACCAAAAACCACAATACTTTCTATCAGTATGTCTCCTATGCACTATTGGTTGCATGCTACTTTTTTACCTCCTTTTATCGGATATCAGCCTCGGTCGTTATGCCTGCGGTTTCTCTGGAAATAGGAATGTCAGGAGCGCTTACGGGTTTTATCTCCAGCCTCTACTTTTATGCTTATGCAGCAGTTCAGCCAATTGGCGGAACCCTGAATGATAGATTCGGGCCTGGAAAAATTGTTGCAGCGGGTATCAGTATTTCAGCTGTCGGGGCGCTATGTTTTGCTTTTGGTAATCAACCGGTGGTGTTTGCTGTCGGTAGGTTTCTCATGGGATTAGGTCTGGGACCGATGCTGTCAGGTTCTCTGGTCTTTGTCAGTAATTCAAGTATGAAAGCAAGATATGTTTTCTTTACCGGATTTGTACTGACTTTTGGTAATGTTGGATCGATTATCTCTGTCTATCCTCTGGGGTATGCCATGGATCGATGGGGCAGGCAGTCTGTATTCATTGGTTTGGCCTGCATAAATATATTTCTGGCTGCATCGCTCCTTTTCTCAATAAAAAGAAGTCATATTACTTTTGGTAAGCACACTTTCCCACCATTATGGGCCGGGATTAGAAAATCAATGAGTGATGTTTTTAGGAATCCGGGTCTTCGCAGAATGATAATTCCCTGGTGTTTTTTAATGGGTTCAATTATGTCTCTGCAGGGGTTGTGGGCTGTCTCCTGGTTTCAGGCTGCATATGATATCTCCTTTTTGAAAGCTCAGGGCTATGCTTCAATAATCAGTATTGGTGTTATGTTGGGACACTTTTTTGGAGGTTATATAGGAGCTGCAAACAACTATCGGCGTTTTATGATTCTCAAACGAGCGAGAGAAGCGGAACCAACAAGTTGGTTCCATTTCCGAGTGAGAGCCGAGAACGCAAGGAAACATACCCCGCCCCTTGGGGCGGAATAGAACCGCCAAAG
>Ga0307988_1001374_pt1 | contig 13832 bp, 7 predicted proteins | sample EllFjometagen183_FD_203166 | JGI IMG/M metagenome (GOLD analysis project Ga0307988, IMG submission 203166) | Marine microbial communities from Ellis Fjord, Antarctic Ocean - #183 | ecosystem: Environmental > Aquatic > Marine > Unclassified | place: Southern Ocean | collected 2014-10-08 | reverse complement strand
GTGCCGTAAATGGGTATGCAATTACCGGAGGATTTGAAATCGCCTTGAACTGTGATTTTTTAATTGCTTCTGAAACTGCAATTTTTGCTGATACACATGCAAAAGTGGGTATTCATCCTGGATGGGGAATGAGCCAGTTGCTTCAACAAGCCGTGGGACAAAGACTAGCAAAACAATTTTCCGCAACTTGTGAAAAAATTTCTGCTCAAAGAGCGTTAGAATGTGGTCTGGTCAATGAAGTTATACCGGCCGACAAGCTCCTTAAAAGGGCTGTTGAAATTGCAGAAGAGATAAGTAACGTCAATTATGAAATGATGCTAACAATGAAAAAATTAATTGAAACAAAAAACAGCACTACTCTTAAGGCTGCAATGGCAATTGAACAAAAAGGGTTTAAATTATTTTTAGAAAACTTTAATAAATAAATTATTATAAATACCTTTAAAAAAGTCATGGCATTTAAGACCCTAATAATTATCGAAATCGAGAATTGGTTGCCGAAGTCAAAAAATATATGCGGGACTATTGTCGTTATTTGTAGTGAACCAGTGTTTTTATCGGAAGGAATAATATCAAAGGTTTTCCATTGAGGGAGATAAATCCAAACTGTTCATAATATTCTTTGGTATGGTTATCTTTTGCGTCGACAAAGGGTCCAATTATGCCAACGTTTTCTGAAATAAGAATGACTTTTTCAACTGCACTCCCTATCAAGTAATTTCCATAGCCTTTGTGCTGGTGTTTTTTTGATACAGCAAGTCTCGCCAGTTTTAAAGCAGGAACTTGATCTGGATATTTTTTAGCGATAATCGGCGGTAAGTAATCCGTTTCAACTTCACAAATCGACAGGGTGTAAAATCCAAGAATTTCTTTCGAGTTTTCATCATTAATCAACACAAAGGTGCGGGACATACCTTTAGTAATATGCTGTCTGGCAGTCTTTTGCAGAAATATGTTTAATTGTACTTTTCCACAGTCAAACCGCTTTCTGTTATGCGATTTATCCAAAAGCTCGATCTTTATCATTTCAAATCCTGCTTATACTGTTTCATTGCTTGAGCCAGTTTGGGATTTGCCTTTGGAGGGTTTTCAATCAATTCAAACAAATGTCCAGCAGATTGTTTATTTAACCTAATTTTATTTTCATGTTCAATAACGGCCTGGGCTTTTTCAAGCGCTGCGTGTACTATAAATTGATTTAATGTAGACCCCGTGATTTCCGATGCCTCGGTTAATGTGTTATAGACATTAGGTGATATCCGCGCTGAGACACGAGCGGTCTTAGTTTCAGCTTTCATTTTAGAGTCCTCTCCTAATTATTTGTATTTTATGGTTTGCTTTTCAGTTGTTCCATATACTATATAGTATTGGTGCCATTTTGGCAACAAATTTCATATGAAGATTTTTGAAATACAGAAAGGTCCAAAAATCAAGAAATTCATTGATGATCCGTCATTGGCTGGCAAACAACAAGAAAATGAACCGGTTGTGACCGGTTATTTTCAAGTTAACTTTTAAAAGATTAAGTGTGGCACTTAAAACTAAACAATTGAGAACAAAGGTATGAAGAATCACACCACTATTAACACCATCCCATCATCCGAGCACGATATCCGTATCGCTGGCCACACTGATATTGAGAAGGTATGCAGCATATTAGCCAGCGCCTTTACCAATGACCCTGTCGTTAACTGGCTGTGCGGGCAACCGAAAGTTTACAGATCGCTCTTTTGCTTCGAGGCTGAGGCGCTTTACAAGCACCATGGCCATGTCTATATCAATAATGAATTCACCGGTGCCGCAATGTGGCTACCGGCAGGCGTCCACGCTAAACCCCCTTTTCATTGGCGAAGTATGATCGTCTTCTGGCAACTCACCAGCAATGGCGGCCTCAAAAGTCTGAGGCGTGTCGGACTGCTGGAAAAATTTATGGCGGAGCGGCACCCTCACGAACCGCACTTTTATCTACGTTTCATCGGCACCAGTCTGGAAAACCAAGGACGGGGCATCGGCTCAAAACTGCTCAAGGCAGGACTAAGTGCTTGCGATCAGCAAGGTATGCCAGCTTATTTGGAATCCAGTAATGAAAATAATAATCTATTATATGAACGACATGGTTTTGCGATAATTGGTGAAGAGGATCTGCCAGATGGTGGACCGACGATTTGGTTTATGCATAGGAACGCATCAGACCTCAAAGGAAAACTATGCTGACACAGCAAAAGTCGGTTATTTTCAAGGTTATAAGCAAAAAATGATAGAAAAAACTGTTTTTAAAATTATTGAATTGATTGCGGGAAATACGGATGAAATTTTTGTGTTTGTTAATGATATAAAAACCAAATATCCAAAATTGGATAACGACAAATTAGCAAAAAAAGTAGCGAATAAAGTAAAGAGAAAATGCGCAATTCAAGGTGGATTAATAGCAATTCCCGGTGCAATTCCTGGCGTTGGATCCATGATTCAAATTGGAATTTCATTATTCGATTTTTCCCAATTAATAAAAAATCAAGTTTATCTTATTTTTTCAATTGGATATTGCTATGGAATATCTGACACAGATAAACTTAAACGTGTAACCCTTAAATGTTTTGGTTCCACTTTAGACATTGATAATGTTGTGGATTTTCGCAGTCCAATTGGGAAAAAAATGGTTAAAAACCTGTCAGACAAGGCTATAAGATTCATTATTAAAAAATTACAAAAAGCATTAGCAAAAAAGTTTGTTTTTAATTTGATTCTGAAGCTCATTCCCTTTGGGATAGGTATCATATTGGGATCTATTTCACATTGGATTATTATCAGAACGTTTCAATTTAGTTCTATCAAATTCTTCCATGAGTTAATTGAGCAGGAGAAATCTTTACCTGAAACTGAAATAATAGAACACGCAATCAAAGAATAGAGAAACATCACATTTTTAAAAAGGATAGTTGAATTATGAAAAAAATAATCCTCGGGATAGTTGGAATTTTGGGAATTACAATAATAATTTTTCTTCTCCAATCGACCCCGATTGACCCGGCGGCTTACACCCCTCCGAAATCGCAAGAGCTTGTCGGTGTGCTGGCACCAAACAAGCTTTTACAGAAGGCTGAACTTTTGGCCTTGGGAAAAATCAATGGTCCGGAAGACGTGGCGGTGGACAGCCATGGTCTCGTCTATGGAGGAACGCAGGATGGAAAGATTATGAGTCTTATGCCGGATGGCAGATTGAATATTTTTGCCGAAACCAAAGGTCGCCCGTTGGGCATCCAATTTGATAAGAATAACAACCTGATTGTCTGCGATTCCTATAAAGGGCTACTCTCCATTAATCCTCAAGGAAAGATTAAAGTTCTGACTACCTCAGCGGACGGTGTTCCCTTCAAGTTCACCGATGCCTTGGATATTGCCAGCGATGGGACCATCTATTTTACGGATGCGAGCTCCAAGTATGGACAAAATGAATATCTTTATGACCTTTTAGAATCAAAACCGCACGGCAGATTTCTAAGCTACGATCCAGCCACTGGCCAGACTATGGTACTATTGAAGAACCTTTACTTTGCCAACGGAGTGGCCTTATCTCAACAGGAAGACTTCGTCTTGATTAATGAGACATACCGATACAGGGTCGTCCGATACTGGTTGAAGGGACCCAAAACAGGAACACACGAGGTTTTTATTGATAATCTGCCAGGGTTTCCGGATAACATTTCCAGCAACCATAAGGGAACATTTTGGCTGGCTCTCTTTACTGTTCGAAATGAAGCCATAGACAAACTCCATCCTTCTCCCTTTCTAAAAGCTCAAATGTCCAAATTGCCCAAAGTCTTATGGCCAAAGCCAAAGCCTTATGGTCTGGTCTTGGCTCTGAATGAACAAGGGAAAATCATTCAAAGTCTACATGACCCCTCAGGAAAACACCTGAAGGAGATAACTTCTGTTCGGGAATATGACAATTATCTCTATCTGGGCAGTTTACATAACGATCGGATCGGAAAATATAAATTGCCTGACTAGACTAATTCAGCCGACGCAAAAAACTGCGCGGTTGATTAGCGCCCTTAACCAGACAGGTTCACAATCTCAATTATTTTTAATTTTCTTTATTTTTTTACTTTAAGACGGAGAACAAAGCATGACAAAGCGTGTAAATTGCTGAAGGTTTTTTATCTCCCAAAAACACATTTTGGCAAATTGTCTCTGAATAAATTATATTTTCACCAAAATTGACATGCTGAAACACCTTTACAGGTATTAGTTATATTGATATAGAATTTTTGGAAGCAGATTTTTTTATTGAAAATCGTTGGATCTAATAACTCCGTCCACTTGCGGTGGGGAAATTTATTCAGCGGGTAGGATATCATTCAATTTTACAAGAGATGCGGTTAGCTATTAATATTTGATAAGATCTGCGGACAACCGGTTATCTAATTGTTCCCAACCTTTTTTTATGACAGTAACTATTAAGGAAATTGCAGGAAGTATGGCAAAAAGAAGATAGACGACATCAGAAGAGGAGAAATGATTATTAAATATAGCATACGCACTCGACCTATTTTTTTCATCTTATTTTTTTCAATTATCTTTTTCTCATTGTTTCCACACACGGCTTACTCCTACACCCAAGATGTAATAGATGCCGTTCATGCGATAAGTGACTCAAGTATAAAGGCAACAAAACGCCAGATTGGAATCGCATTCAAGAATAATCAACTTATTAATATCATGCGTCTCAATAATGATATCAGCAAAGATGCCTATCTCAAAAATCAGGCATTGTTTGATAAGTTGAACGAGGGATTTTCAGATAAAGTGGCAGATCTAAATGGTGTACATCTGGAGAAACAGAAAAAAAAAGTCGGGAAGGAACCAAAACCGGGGACTGATACTGATAATATCGTTTCTCGTGGAAATTCTGGTGATCCCATTACACTGGACCAGGCCAAAAAAATCCGGGCTGACTACAACAAACTGGTTGCCACCTGGCTCGCTCGTATGGGTGCGGGAGACTCGGGTGATGTGGATTATGCAAATAAGACAGATACCGATTTTCTGGTAAGTCGGAATGCAGTGGACTCACACGAAACCTTTAAGGAAATATCCGATTATATCAATTCTGAAAAAGGAACCGCCTACACAAGAGGAGAGGCCGCAAATGCTGAATATAAAAAGCGCATAAATGAGGGCGATCCTCCGCCAAAAGTCCCGGAAGTCTTCTCCTTCGATGAAGCAAAGGACTATGTCAAGGAGATGCATGATCAGAGTCAACATAAATTTGATGATGCCACAATCATGCATCAGAAATATCTTGAATTAAAAAAGAAAAATCCCCAAAAAGGAAGCCTGCTCTATCGTGATATGAAAATAGCCAGAGGGATGTCACATCTGGCATGGGCGCAGGCAAGTAAGTACATCATTCGAATCAATCAGATTAATGGACATTTAGCTAAGCAATATGGTGTTACCACAAAGCTGGGAAGCTCAGACTTTGATGTCGTTGATAAGGGGGGGGGAAGAGACCCGGACAAAGGGACAGAACGACAAGCCGGTGCAGTGGCAGCTATGGAGAACCAACTGGTACTTAAGGCAACGGACAACTTTATCGAAACACTGTTAATGGTTGCCAAAAATAAGGCAGGCGATCCGGCTATTGAGAAATCGGTACTGAATAGTATCGTGGATATCTATACGCATAAAAAATTTCCCCCTGATAATAGAAAAAATATTCTGGACAGAGCCATTGCAGTACTTGGAGAAGATTTTGGCAAGGCCCTGGCCAAAGAATTTCAGGGAAGAAAACCAGTACTGGAGATTTCGCCGAAAAAGGCTAAACAGCGCAAACAGATTAATGAGTATCTGGCTGAACTGGTAAAGACCAAAGGTGGGGTAAAGCTTGCGGCAGCAATGGTTATCAATCAGACAAAAAAGACCATTGACTCCATTGACAACCATCTGGACTGGCTTGATGACAAGCTTCTGGGAGAATTACGTAAAGAACCGGCCTTTAAAAAATTCGAAAAAGCTGCCGATAAAATAAAAACACTGAAGAGTAAAAAAAGCGCCCTGCAACGGTTAAAGAGCAGCACTGCTGTTAAGTCTATTCAAACACTGAATGGCAAATTGAATAATATGATTCAAACATCGGCCACGGGACGGGGTGTCACTGGAGCTCTCAGTGCCTATAATTTGGTTGATGAACTGCCAGCCTACTGGAAAGCAGTCGAAAAAGGGGACTGGAATGCATTGGCCACTGAGCTGTTTCGTCGCAGGGTTCCTTTCAGTGGTGCTGTTGAAAATGCGGTAATGGGAAACCGCCTCGTTGCTGGTTGGGAGTGCATCACAACTGTGATACCTCCTCTGGGACTTCCTCAGGCCATCGGTGGTATCACTTTGCAGGCATTACAAGCTTCTGAGAAATTTTACTGGAAAGGTTTGCTGACCCAGTTCAAGGAAGGCCTTTTCGAAACCGCTGAATTCAGGATTTCAGAGGTGAAGTCACATGAGGGTATCAAAACGGGAACGTGGCATTTGGTTTCAGTTACCATAAAGTACACTGATACAAAGGGGAAGAAGAGAGTAGATGCAGTAAAACGGGATGGCTTGAGAGAGTGGGTTGAGAAGAGTTGGTATTTAAACGACATTCTAAGCAAAACCATCTACTCTGCCGATCCTATATTGAATGCTATTTGGGATATTTGGAGACACCCGGCTATCGGAGAGAAAACACGGAAAAATTTGTTTACAGTTGAGCGTTCTCAACAAGCGATAAAGGGACATTATCTACATGGTATGTTCCAAAGAGAAAATATGTTAAAGGATTGGTTTGTCGCCAATCTGATTACACAGCTCGAAGCTCGTATGGCCGCTGAATATAGCCTGATATCCGGCAACTATGAAGAACTGTTTACTAACCTGACCCGTATCTCCGAACAACTGGAAATCAAAGAAGAGTTGAAAAATGCGATGAAGTCAGAACGTAAAAGCACCATTTTGACCTGGCTTTGGGATCGCAGCGAAGATCTTCTGGTGGGAGGAGGCAATTTCAGTGACGAAATGACAGAACTTGCTACCATTATGTTTCGCTATCTGGATGCCTATGAAACAGTACTTGAACAGCGGAAAGAAGCTGAGGAAGAGGCAGGGTTAACAGGTAAAAGCAATGGTGGATTACGCCTGCTGACCGGTCCGAACATACTGGATGCCAATCTGAAAGCCGATCTGCTTACGGCTGATATCATGTCAAAGATACCGAGCGAGGCAAAAAGTAAAGTAAAAAAAAGACTGCTGAAGATTAAACGAAAGTACATTAAAGACGCCAAACTGGAAGGGGCATTTGACCTCAAAATTCAGCAGGAAGCTCTGCAGCATGAAGTTTGGCGAAAATCCTGGACCCATGTCTATAAAAACCGCGCCAAAATAAAATCTACGGCATTAAAACAGGCAAAGCTTGCTAACCGGCAATTAGATATAGCCACCGGCCTGTTTGAAAAGCATTATAAAGGAATGACCACCATGGTCAGAATCTACCTGAAGCAGGAGATCGATGGCCAACATACGGCCTTGCCTGTTAAGGGGGCAAGCGTTAGCCTTCAGGTTCTTAAGGCGGCAAATGATTTCACCGGCAAGATGGTGGGAAAACGGGCCAAAGGCTCCTATGAAAAAGAGGTGTTGCCCGGAACCTACAGGATTACTGTCGCTGCAAATGGATTTAGAACTCCGGATGGACTTGATACAATGAGCATCACTCTCCATATCCCGGTACCGAAAGACGGCAAGGGATTGATCGAACAAACCCTCTATTTGTCACCCATCAAGGGAGAACTGAGGGTAAGGGTGATAGACACCCTCAGCGGGGACCCCGTATCTCACGCAAAAGTAAAGTTATCGCCCGTCCAGGGCGGATATGGTGACTTTCAAAATGTTGACAAGGAAAGTGGCCGTTTTCTGTTTCAATCACTCAACCCGGGCAAGAAATACAAAATAGAGGCAAAGGCACCTTATTATCTGCATCCGGTAAGTAAAGATAATATTGTTCTGGATACTAGTGGTTCCGGCAAACCGGGTCCAGCACTTATTGAGATCGAGTTGATGCCTATCCTCAGCACAGCACGGATCACTGTGCTTAATCATGCGGATGGTAAGCCTCTCTCCGGAGTACGGGTCGATATGGCCGGTAAAAGTGCGAAGACCAATGAGCATGGTATCGCAGAACTGTTAGAAGTACGTCCCAGTACAGATGGATCACATGAGCTGCTAGCGCAACTGGCAGGCTATGCGGTATTAAGTATATCTGTACCAGTTCTTCCGACTGAGGCTGATAAGCAAATCGGGAAAACCATCAGCCTGCGACCGGGTGGAAAAATCAGTGTCACTGTTATGGATGAAGAATCCGGTGCGCCGATCCCGGAAGCGGAAATTCGTGTAACTGGTTATTCGGAATATGACGAGCAGAAACTTGGTTCTCAAAACGGTGAGGCGGTATTTACCCATCTCGCTCTGGAAGAACATTATATCCAGGTTTCAAAGGAGGGATATCTATCCCCTGAAAGAGATGTAACTGCACGTATCTCCGCCGACAATCTGGAGCAGAATATTATTATAAAGATGGCAACGGGTATCAATGTCAAGGTTCATATCAGAGACAAAAAAACAAAGGCCTATGTTATAGGCAGAGTATCACTCAATGGCGGTGTTGATAAATTTGCCCCGTCAGGCAGCTTTGAGTTTGCAAGAGTAACTACAGAGAAAGCGCACACATTCAACGTATCGGCTGATTGCTATGAACAAGCAACAAAGACAATTATATTTTCGCCCTCCCCCGATCATCAGGCTATCGAGTTTGCATTAAACCCGGCACTGTCACTGAGAGTTGAGGCAAGGGACGGTGCTGCATTAATCAAGGGGGCAAGTCAAATAGCCATTAATGGCCCAGGCTTAAGTGATAAAGGCCAGGGGACCAGCAAACTGTTTGGTGGTCTGACGGCTGGAAGCTATACGGCCACCATCATGTCTGAGGGTTACACCAAGGGTACTGGCAGTATCACAATCAACCCTGATGACAAGCGATGCTCGTACACCTTGATGGTACAGATGAAAAAACTCCTGGCCAACCTCTCAGTGAGTGCTGTTTTGTACGGTAAACTTGAAGAAGGGGAACCAGTGCCACAAGTTAATATTTCCGTATCCGGCCCAACATCTTATTCTGCCATCGGTCGCTTTGCCAAGGTTAAAGGACTGCCCAAGGGGAGTTATACAATCACCGCCTCAGCAAAGGGTTATCGCACTGCATCCAACACAATAAAGATTGATCCCACCGTCGTCGGGCAGAGTTATAGCACTGTAATCAGCCTTAACAAAACAGCTGTTGTGAAGGAACAGCCTCCCACGGCGGATGAGATTAAAAAACTCATTAGTGAGGGTAAGATTGACGAAGCAAATACGTTGTTGGACACAATGGAAGATGGAGGGGAGAAAATTTTTGCCAATCTGCCGGATGATCTTAAAGAAAAACTGCTCAATCCCCCGGAAGAAGAGGAACCGGATGTAATAGAGGATGATAGCGAGAATATCGAAGATGAGATCAAAAAACTTATTGCTGAAGGAAAAACTGAAAAGGCCAATGAACTGTTGGATAATATGGCCGATGGGGGAGAAAAGGTCTTTGCTGAACTACCGGCAGAACTTAAGGATAAATTGCTGAGTCCCCCAGGAGACGAATCCTCTGGCGAAAAGTCACAGCCAATGGTTTTGTCAGACCTGGAAAAACAGGTGCTGACCGCCCTTGAAACAAAAGAGAAAACGCCTGGTGACGACGATAATGAAAATGGGAAAGGCGGTGGACAAACAGGCGATAAGGGAACAGACCCACTGCTGCCGGGCCTTGAGCGGCAGATTATTGCAAAACTTGAAGCATCTGAAAAAAAGATTCAAAAAATATCTTCCAACGGATCCGAGACTCAACCGGGGCTTGAAAAAGATTTAGAGACCTGGAGAAAAAAGAAGCGTGAGGAGCAAAAAGGGCCTGTTATTTCACAACAGACAGGAGCAGCGGACAACCCGGGTAAAAGGCCCAAAAATTCTCCAGGGGTGACGGCTGGCACTGAAAAAATGGAAGGAGCCGTCGCCAAGGTTGTCCAAAAAAAACAAGAGCTTGAAAAAAAGATTCGCCAGATGATCAAAAAGGCTGAGCCCCAGAGAAAAAAAGCACCGGCCGCAAGAGAGGAAAAACAAAATAGAAACAAAGCCCTTATTCAGAAACTGATCGGAAAGGTAAAAAGCATAAAGGACAAAAAATTTGCAAAGGCTGTTATGAAAGAGTCTCAGGCAAGAGCGAAAAAAGAATACAAAAAAAAGAAACCTAAGTTCGGTATTGAAACCAGAAAATTTGACTATGGGAAGGGGATCAGGGCCATTTGGATGACCATGGAAATTGACCTTAAACCACCGGTTGCCGGCCAAAAGCGATGGAAGTATGAACATGGGCCCGCGATATGGTTTCACGAAAACGGCAATGTCGACTGGTTTGAATACCGGGTAGAAGGTTCCAAAGAAGGCCCTTGCTTCAGGTTTAGGGAAAACGGGGAATTAAATGAATTCGAAAATTTTAATAACGGCGAACTTCATGGTGAAATATTCCTCTATTATCCCGGCGGCAAAGATATTTCCATCATGACGACCTATGTAAACGGGATAAAGCAAGGCGATGAATTATACTGGCATGCCAACGGCCGCCCGGCTGCCATAATGGGATACAAGAACGGAAAACAGCATGGGGATCAAATTTCCTGGGATGAAAATGGAACCACCGTGGTTATACGGCATTTTGTTGACGGGAAAGAAACCGGGCTGCATTATTCGCAGCGGCGATGGAACGATGGCGTTATTTATACAAGAACCTGGCCGTATTCCAATGGGAAGGAAAATGGGCTGTGCACGGATAAATTAACCGCATCCGGCACAATCATCCGTCAAGGGGTTTTTGAGGCGCAGAATGGGAAATTAACCGGGACAGTGGCTTTAGTATATGCGCATGGCGGTTTATATGCATACGGGCGAACAAAGCCGGGATACTGGATTGATAGAACACATGAATATGAAAGCATTAGTCCTTCACAAAGATGCGGAAAATGGAAAATAAGAAAAACAACGATAGTGAATGGGAAAACAGTTCTGGCAGGAGGATGGCATGACAGTCAACACGGAAGCTGCAAATAGAAAAGGATGTATAACAGTGTATTATATCTTCACATGGTTGTTCATTGTATCGATTATACTTGTACCTGGAATCCGGGCTGAACCATCCGTGTTCACAGCCGGTCATGCCTACCTGGGGGTAAAGGGAGGCTACACCTGGGATGAAGCAAAAAAAACAGCCGCAAGGCTGGGCGGATATCCTGCTGCCGTAGATGACACAAAAGAAGCTGCCATCATAGCAGAAATTGCCGAAAAACATGGTGTTGGCGACATTATTTGGATCAGCGGTGATGACCCCAGCTCAACGGCAGGGCCCTGGGAAATCAAAGGCATGAAACGATATCCCATGCCGGAACCTGACAATGCAAAACAGTTCGGATTGATTATCGAATTCGATATTTTTCCTGCCCGGTTTGACCGGAAAACAGTGAAAAAGGATTCCGGTATACACCAATCGATTGACATCCCCATGACGCTGACAGCGGCTGCCGATTATGCTAAAATTGCAGGTGCGGGCTTTGTTACACCAAGTGGGGGAAAAAGCCCACAATTGGTGTACAAAAAAGAAAAAGCAGACCAATACAAAGGCAAAGCTGTGATCACTGTAAAAGGCAATGTTCCCTGCAACACAGATAACATCAGTGACTGTGAAGGGGCAGCCAGAAAGAAAGCAGCCCGCAGCATATCGGGAAAACTGATCGGGCAGCTAAAAACACTGCCAGGGTTTTTAACTTACCCTCAGGCAGTTTCAGGTAAGCCGTCAGTTAAATTGACTCGTTTGGATGTATTGGATAAAAAACAGGAGCCGGATAACAGCTTTACCATCCGCTTGAAAGCCATAATCGCTGTCGAGCTGTCCGGAGAAACCCTTGTCGAAAAGAAAATTACTTCCAGGATATCGGAACCGGCAGTTGAAAAAGGAGACTATAATGTTATTGCATCATGCAACTATCCAAAGTACTTCTTGAGTTACTCTGGAATAGGGCAACCGGTCCGGATAGTTAAAAATGCCGATACATCCGCAACTGCTCGCTGGAAAATAGTTCCCGGCCTGGTTGATGCACAAGGGATTTCCTTTGAATCCGTTGAACATCCCGGGCATTATCTACGCCACTATGATTCCAGGATTTCTCTCGCTCTGAACGATGGTTCTCCCACCTTTGACAGTGATGCCACATTTGTTTCAAGAACCGGATGGGCTGATAAAGGTATGGTTTCATTTGAATTATACAACTTCCCTGGAAAATATATCCGTCACCATATGTTAATACTTCGTATTGATTCGGTAAACAGTGATTCTCCAACATTACTGAAAAAAGATGCGACTTTTAATCTCATTTCAGCTAAGGTTGAGGGAAATCAAACAAAGCTTGGCAGTCTTGCTAAGACCCCTGCGAAAAAAAACGCACCTGTCGCCCAATCAAAGCCGGAAACGAAAAAAAGAGTGCAGATGCTTGTTGATAAGGGCGTCATAGCAAAGCCGAAGATGATAAAAAGAAATCAAACACTCATTGATAAGGGTGTCATTGCAAAGGCCCATAAACCACCGGAAAAAGACCCGATTTCTCACGGTACCATGACGATGAATACGGACAGGTATGGGAAGGATTACAAACTCATTAAACTTTCAAAACCGAACCCGGATATTTGCAGGACTGCTTGTGCAGAAGACAAAAAATGCGAATCCTGGACTTATGTGAAACCCGGGGTTCAGGGCCCGGGTGCCCGCTGTTATCTCAAACAGCCGATTGCACAGGCCAGCCTCAATAATTGCTGTGTTTCAGGCGTAAAACAAAAAATGGCCATTCAAAAAGACGCCGTTGCAAGGGGGCGGTTGGATTCCAGTTTATTCTATAACGACATTTATGTCGGAAAAGGAAAAGAAGTTAAAAAAAATGATCGTGTATTGATGTGCTATTCGTTTCCATCCAAAAACAAACAAATCAATTTTACCACCTATTCAAATATCAGTTTTGAAAAATCAACATGTACACCCGTGGCCTACAGGGTTGGCAGCGCTCAGATGGTGAAGGGGATTGAAATGGCTATCCAGGGAGAACAGCAGGGTGATGATCAGATGAGAATGCCTCCCATGCGCATTGGCGGGCGGCGGGAGATTGTGGCACCACCCGAACTTGCCTGGGGAAAGAAAGGCATACCCGGAAGAATCCCGCCGGACATGTCATTTTATTTCATAATTGAAATTATAGATATTTTAAACTGACAAACAGGTCGGGCGTAAAACCGAAATATTCCTTAATAAAAACATGCTGACGGACAAGCCGCAGATTTTAGTCGTTAGGCTTCAAAGGAATTAATCTATGGATGACATTCTTCAAGGTTGTAACCCTTCCCCGCCGAAAATGGAAGGAGCTATAGGAGAGAAAAAATGAAACCCAAAGTACGAGAAAAAAAAGAGCTGTCGCGAAGAACATTTTTAAAATGCACCGGCACTATTGTTTTTGCAATGGGAAGCAGCGGCTATCTGCTGAGTGGAAGCGGGGTAAAAAAAGACGAGTTAGGAATTGCGGTCTCAGATGGATATCTTGTGGTTGATGTTGAAAAATGCCAGGGATGTATCAGCTGTATGCTGGCCTGTTCCCTTGTTCACGAAGGGGTACAGAGTATCTCTCTTTCCAGGATAC
>Ga0307988_1001371_pt1 | contig 13842 bp, 12 predicted proteins | sample EllFjometagen183_FD_203166 | JGI IMG/M metagenome (GOLD analysis project Ga0307988, IMG submission 203166) | Marine microbial communities from Ellis Fjord, Antarctic Ocean - #183 | ecosystem: Environmental > Aquatic > Marine > Unclassified | place: Southern Ocean | collected 2014-10-08 | reverse complement strand
TGGAACTTTCTGTCCTGCCTATGATTTCATCTGCCAGGTCATCCAGGGTCAAAAGTTTTTCTTCATCCATCATTTCAATGATTTTCTGGGCACACACATGGTTGGCTGCCACCTGGGACCGGATGTCGCCCGTAACCTCTTCCGGGGTTCTTACATTCCACCGGATCATGTTGAGAAGAGGTTCATTAAGTGTCCCTGCATCATAAAGTTTTGTCACGGGGATATAGATGCCCTCTTCATAGACCTCTCGATTGTCTGAGGAGACCCTTCCTCCTATGTCTGAGTGATGGAACACACAGGCCGTGAACGCCACGGGGTTACCCTTGAAAAATATGGGGCTTAACACACAGACATCATTGAGGTGTCCTGCAAGAAGCCAGGGATCATTGACAATAAATACATCTCCTTCTCTGTAATCCTCCAAAGGAATTGAATTAATGACCTTTTTAACTCCCAGGGCCATGGCTCCGGCCTGGCCGGGAGTACAGAATGTTCCCTGGACCAGTTCCTGGCCCCGGCTGTCCGTGAACATGCATGTATAATCATGGGCATCCCGCAACAGGCTTGAAAAGGCAGTTCTTGCAACAGAGGCATCTGCCTCGTCCACTATGGAAACAAGTCTGCGCCAGAGAATTTCCAGGGTGATGGGGTCGAATTTACTGATATTTTTATTCATTATTTGTCCCCCTTAAATAGAATCCATATAAACCCGAATTCATCCACCCGGGCATTGGCATCCTCACCCATGACAATGGTGGATTCCCGTTCCTCGATAATGGCAGGGCCTGGAATTTTGGCATCAGGGAAGAGTTTTGAGCGGTCATAGACAGTAAAAGGGATATACTCTTTTTGAATAATGGAAAACGCATCCCGCTGGCCCTTGATACAGGATTCTATATCTCCTGTTGGATTCTTCAGCCTGGGGATGGAAAAGGGTCGTTTGGGAAGACTGGCCCTGACCTTAAAAGTGACCAGTTCCACCGGGGTTTCCTGGTAGGTCCGTCCGTAAAGTCGTTTGTATTCCTTGTCAAAAAGATCCCTGATATCTTGTTTTGAAAAAGAGTCAAAGGATCTGGGCTCTATCACAAGATCTGTTTCCGCGCCCTGGCCCTTAAAACGCATCAAAAGGGTCCGTTCAAAAAGGATCTTCTGCCCCTTGGCTGCATCCTCCAGGATATGTCCGCTTTCCTGTTCCAGTTCATTAAAAAGTTGTTCAACCTCTGTAAAGTCAGCTTCATCCAGGGCCACCCGATGGCTTCTGGAAAGATCAAAGGCCACTGGTGCCGTAAAAAATCCCAAAGCTGACCCCACCCCTGCCAGGGGAGGAACCAGAATAGCCGGGGCTCCGATCTTTCTGGCAAGACCGTAGGCATGAACAGGACCGGCTCCGCCAAAGGCCGACATGGTGACCATGTTAGGGTTGCCGCCTTTTTCCGCAATATGGGTTTTGGCTGCTGCTGCCATGGTTTCATTTATGAGATCATGGATACCAAATGCTGCCTTTACCATGGTGGTTCCCAGGGGGTCGGCAATTTTTTCCTGGATGGCTTTTTTGGAAAGTTCAATGTCCAGGGCCATGGTGCCGCCCAGGAAAAATTCAGGATCAAGATATCCCAGAACCAGATCCGCATCCGTGACCGTTGGATTTTTACCTCCTAGAGCATAACAGGCAGGTCCAGGGTCTGCGCCAGCACTTTCAGGACCCACGCCAAGAAGGCCCAGGCGACTGATCTTGGCAATGCTGCCACCGCCTGCTCCGATTTCCATGAGATCCACCACAGGGACCTGGATGGGTAGGCCGCTGCCCTTTTTAAACCGCTGGACCCGTCCCACTTCAAAGGTGGACACAAGGCCGGCATGGCCTTTCTGAATGAGGCAGGATTTGGCAGTGGTACCGCCCATATCAAAACAGAACATATCCTTGATGTTAAACATTTTTCCATAATGCTGGGAGGCAATTACCGCTGCTGTGGGGCCGGACTCAATGATCCGGACTGGAAATTCCCTTGCTGTTTCCACCGAGGTGATCCCGCCGGAAGAAAGCATGATAAAAAGTTTGCCATCAAATCCCATGGACTCAAGCCTTGTGGTCAGTTTTTGTAAATACCGGTAGGTAATGGGTTTGACATAGGCATTTACCGCAGTGGTACAGGTTCTCTCATATTCCCGGATCTGGGGAAGCACTTCAAAGGAGGTGGAAAGGAAAAGGCCGGGCGCTTCCCTTTCAATGATCTCTTTGATTTTTTTTTCATTGACAGGATTTTCATAGGAATTGATAAAGCAGACTGCCAAAGATTCAATCCCGGTTTTTTTAAACTTTTCAAGAACCTCCAGAACTTCATTTTCATTTACATCCTTTAGTACCAGAGAATCTGCTGTAATTCTTTCGTCAACTTCCATGCGAAGAGCCCGGGGAACAATGGGTTCAGGGTATTCGCTGAAAATATCATAGGCATCGTACCTGATTTCCCGGCCAAGTTCCAGAACATCCCTGAATCCTCTGGTTGTGATCAAGCCGGTTTTGGCCCCTTTTCTTTCAATAATGGCATTTATGACCAGGGTGGTTCCGTGGATCACTTCTTCCACTCTGTCCATGAAGCCTGGATTTGATTCGGCCATCTGCAAGATGCCCTGTTCCACAGCATCTGAAGGATCAGACGGGGTGGTCAGGCATTTATTGGTATGAAATTCGCCTGTACGATTATTTACCAGAACAAAATCCGTAAACGTGCCACCGATATCACACCCCAGACGATAGGTTTCCTGTTCCAATGGACTCCTCCTTTAATTCGTAATATTCAATAGTATATATGTATTCGAATAAATTTTTATTTGTAAGTACTTTTTGTTTGCCCATTAATAAAAATCCGGTTCATTCCATTCTCCAAAGGTTTTTCTAAACACCCCGGCCATTTCACCCACAGTGGCATAAGCATGGCAGCATTTTACAAGATGGGGCATGACATTGTCACTGGTTTTGGCTGCTTTTTCCAGGGCAGCAAGGTTTTGTTCCACCTCTTTGGTATCCCTGGTTGCCCTGAGTTCCTTTAAATTGGCCTTGGATTTTCTGGCCCATTCTTCGTTGTATTCATGGAGTTCTACATTGGTTTTGCTTGATTCATTATTGGCTGCATTACCACTTATTTTATCTGTTTCCGGTGATGACATGCCTACTTTTTTATATTCCCCTGACTGGAGGCCTTTTTCAAATTCATAGGCCTGTCTGGATACTTTTCTCTGGATCAGCCCGCTGGATATGCAATTGACCATGCCTCCCAGCTTTTCAACCTCTTTCATCTCTTCAAGGATTTTTTCTTCCATCTCCAGGGTAAGGGTCTCCACAAAATAGGACCCGGCAAGGGGGTCAACCGTGTCCCGTAACCCAACTTCATCCATGAGCAGTTCAAGGGTTCTCAAAGAAAGCAGGGCAGAACGGGGGGTGGGGATGGTATAGGCTTCGTCAAAGGAGCAGAGCGCTGTGGTCTGAGCACCGGAAAGAGCGGCCCCCAGGGCATAATAAGCCCCTCTCATGATATTGTTTTCAGGCTGTTCCTTGGTCAGGCCTGAACCACCGCCGCCAAACAGCCCCCGTAAAAATAGTTTTTTCTTGTCTGTCACCCCATATTCATTTTTCAGCATTTTGGCCCAGAGTTTTCTTGCTGCCCTGAACTTGGCAATCTGTTCCCACATATTGCCGTATACATTAAAATTAAAGGAAAACCGGCCCACAAAATCTTCCGGAGCGATTCCCCGTTTTACCACATTGTCGATATAGGCCCTGGCAATTTCAAAGGCATAGGCGATTTCCTGGGCAGGAGTGGCTCCTGATTCACGGATATGGTATCCGCAGATGCTTACGGGATTGGATTTAGGCAGTTCTTTGACCGCGTATTCAATACTGTCCCCCACAAGTCTGACTCCGTGTTCAACCGGGAAAATCCAGGCGCCCCGTCCGATCATTTCTTTTAAAATATCGTTCTGGGGGGTGGTGGAGATCTGGTCTTTGGAATAGCCGAATTTTTCAGCGGTTGCCTGGTACATGGCCATCATGATGGTTGCCACGGCATTGATGGTGAGCCCGGACCCGATGCGGTCCAGGGGAATGCCGGCAAAAGCGGTTTCAAAATCCTTTAAAGAATCAATGGCCATGCCAACCCGTCCCACTTCCCCTTCAGCCAGGGGATGATCAGAGTCATATCCCATCTGGGTAGGCAGGTCAAAGGCCACATTAAGACCATTCTGTCCATTGGCGATCATGAGCTTAAACCGTTCATTGGTTTCTTCGGGGGTGCCGAATCCCGTGTACTGCCTGGTGGTCCAGGCCCGGCTGCGATAGCTTTGGGGATGAAGACTGCGGGTAAAGGGAAATTCGCCTGGAGCCCCCAGGTCTTTTTCATAGGTAAATCCTCGGTCTTCAAGATCCTGGGGACCATAGGACGGTTTTACCTTTATGCCGGACTGGTAGGTAACCTCTTTGATTCCCCCGCGCTCATCCTTGATATATTTTGCAACACCCATTGTTTTGCCCCTTCTTGTAGTAAGAAATTGTTGTATTCAGAAACAATTCCTATTTTGTAAACAAATCTTTCATGCCCTGGACAATTTCCTCAAAAGAGGTGCCCCCGGGAAATACAGCAGCGACTCCCATTTCTTTGAGTCCTGGAATATCCTGGAAAGGAATCACTCCGCCCACCACCAGATTAATATCTGAAATCCCAGCCTCTTTCATCATGGCAATGAGTTTTTCACAAATGGGCAGATGGGCCCCGGACATTATGCTTAACCCAATGATATCCACAGCTTCCTGGGTGGCGGTGTGTATGATTTGCTCAAGGGTCTGGTGGAGCCCGGAATAGATCACTTCCATACCCGCGTCCCTCAGGGCCAGGGCAATAATTTTAGCACCTTTGTCATGGCCGTCCAACCCCGGTTTTGCGATCAATACCCGAATTTTTTTTTCCATAGGTCGTCTTCCTTTTTATTTTTTTCTCACCAAAAAGCACATGAAGTTTATTTTTTTTTGTCATGAACCTAGGGTAAATTTATTTTTTTGACCATCTGTTCAGCAGCGTCCAGAGGATTTATTTCATGGGATTTGAGTTTTAGTAAAACTTCCTGGTATTCCAAAGAGTTTTCCATGAAAAGCAATAGTTTTTTCAGTGTAAGATCCTTTAGCAGGGAAGTAAAATAGTTTGTTTCCTGCTCTCTTTTTTTTGCCTCCAGGAGGTTATTTGTTTCCATGAATTTCCAATGGGACAAAAAAGCAGCCACCAGTTCCTCCATTCCAGTTCCGTCATGGGCAATGGTTTTGAGAACCTTTGGCTTCCACTTGGTTCCATTGCCCAGGTCTGTGATCATGGTAAGCTGATGCACGGTCACATCTGCTCCATCATTATCACTTTTGTTGACAATAAATATATCCCCGGTTTCCAGTATCCCTGCCTTGACTGCCTGGATTCCGTCACAGGTTCCAGGGATGCTGACAATGCCTGTTGAATGAGCAATATTTGAAACCTCAAACTCTGACTGGCCTGCCCCAACGGTTTCAATGATGATGATTTCATACCCCATGGCATCCAGAACAATTACAGCATCTTTTGCTGCCCTGGAAACACCTCCTGCCCGGCCCCTGGAAGCCATGGACCGGATAAATACCTTTTCATCCGTTGCATGGCCCTGCATGCGGAGCCTGTCCCCGAGGATTGCCCCACCGGAAAAAGGACTTGTGGGGTCCACGGCAATGACAGCCACGCTGAAACCTGATTTTCGAAATTCCGCAATCAGTTTGTCTATAATTGTGGATTTGCCCACCCCGGGTGATCCGGTAATACCGATGATAAAGGCTTTGCCGGAATGGGAATACAGGGATTTCAGCAAATCAAAGGCTTTTGGATCATCTTCTTCAATGAGCTTGATCATCCGAGCTCCTGCCCGCTGATTCCCTGCCAGTATGTCCCTGATTTCAGGCACCTTGGTTTTCTTCCTGTTTTAACTGGGTTAATACCGCGTTCTTTCCCTTGATGATATGGTCCCGGACAAGACGTTCAACAGCCTCCCCATTCCGGTTTTTCATGGCTTCCAGCATCTTGACATGATCGTCATTGCTCTTGTGGGCATATTCATCCTGTTTCAGGATGATCTGGCGGAACCTGGATATCTGGGCCCGGAGCTGGTTGATCATCTTGATCAGCTTCGGGCTTTGGCTCAAAGCGTAGAGAAGGTCATGGAAATCCGTATTGATTTTATGGAGTTTTCCGCTCTCTTTTGTCCCTGATTCTTCCAGGCAGGTCTGGTATTCATGCATCTTTTTTTCCAGAGGAATCAGGTCCCTGTCCCGGTGCTTTTCAGCTGCAAGCCTTGCTGCATAGGCTTCCAGCACACTTCTGATTCCAAAAGTCTGCTCAATATCCTCTTTTGTCAGGGTGACCACCTGGAATCCGCCGGAAGAGATCTTTTCAATCCAGTCTTCCCTTTCAAGCTTGTGCAGGGCTTCCCGCAGAGGAGTCCTGCTGATGCCCAGCATATCGGAAATCCTGCTTTCCACAAGCCTGGAACCCGGCTCAATGGTCTGGTCTATGATGGCTTTCTTCAAATACTCAAACACATCCTGGCCCAGGGATTTTCTTTCCTTAAAACTATTTTTTAGTTTTATTGGGTTCATCGGGTTCCTTTGGATAAGACGTCCCTTGCTATGGTAGTCTGCAGAACTTCATGGGTGCCGCCCCCGGAAAGCAGAAAGCGATTGTCCCGATAATATCTTTGTACTGGATACTCCATGGAGTATCCATACCCGCCGAAAATCCGCATGGCTTCATCACAGGCAGAGCAGGTGGATTCCACTGTAAAGTATTTTGCCATGGAAGCAAGGTTGAGACATTCTTTACCATTGTCAATCAAATGAGTAACCTTGTCCGTCATGAGCTGACCCGCTTCAAGATTCACTGCCATATTGGCTATCTTGGCCTGGATCAGCTGATATTTGCTGATGGGTTTTCCAAATTGTTCCCGTTCCTTGCAATATTTAATGGCATCGTCCATGGCAGCCCTGTGAAGCCCCAGGGCAAGAGATGCGGTCATGATTCTGATTTCAGCCAGGATTTTCAGAAGCACATTCAAACCCCTGCCTTCTTCACCAAGCCGATATTCAGCAGGCACATGGCAGTCTTTAAAGTAAATTTCCGAAAGGGAGGAGGTCCTTGTGCCCATCAGCTCAAAGGGCTTGGAAAATGAAAATCCCGGGGTGGAAGCAGGAACCAGGAAAAAGGCTAGCCCTCTTAAGCCCCGGGACGGGTCGGTCTGGCATAAAACAGTATGGAAATCTGCCTTTGGACCGCTGGTGGACCAGGTTTTCATCCCGTTTATCACATAACCGTCACTGGTCTTCTCCGCCTTTGTCTGAACTGCACTCAAGTCAGACCCTGCATTGGGCTCGGTGAGCTGAAAAGCCCCCATCTTTTCCCCTTTCAGGGCAGGATAGAGAAATTCTTCATGCATTTCTTTGGTTCCGTAAATGTAAAGACCATTGGTTCCCATGAGACATTGCATGGCGGTTGTGGCAGCAAGGCTGAGAAGCCCCCTTGCAAGTTCCTGCATGGCAATGCAGTACAGGGTGGTGTTTCCCCCTGAGCCCCCTGCTTTTTTAGGATATCGGATTCCGAAAATTCCCATGTCCCCCAGTTTTTTGAAAATATGCTGGGGAAATTCCCCCTTATTGTCATACTCCGTGGCAATGGGAATGACTTCCTTGTCCACAAATTCAGCCATGGTTTTTCTGACCATGTCTTCGCTGTTGGACCTGATTTTATCGGATTGAGTTTTATTGGATTGGCTCATGATGCACCTCCAGAGGAAAGCTGCTTTATAAATTCCGGTACAATTTCATGGACATCCCCCACAATGCCCCAGTTTGCCAGTTTAAAAATAGGGGCCAGAGGGTCATTATTGATGGCAATGATATAGCGTGATCCCATCATACCGGCTGTATGTTGTACAGCCCCTGAGATCCCGCAGGCAATATAGATTTCCGGCCGTATGGTCTTGCCAGTCTGGCCTACCTGGACATCATGGGGAAGAATTCCCTGCTCCATGATCAACCGGGTACAGGCAAGTTCTCCTCCCAGGAGATCCGCAAATTCCCTGAGCATGGCAAAACCTTTTTCTCCATTTACGCCCCGGCCTCCTGCAACAACAACCGATGCTTCAGAGATGTCAGTTCCTGGTTTTTTTTCCAGGATTTTTTCCAGGATTCGGGTTCTGATATCCGGTTCTTTCAGGGACACCTCAGGCCTTATGATTTTCGTATTTTCGATCTTGCAGGGCTGAGCTTCCATAACACCCGGCCTTACCGTGGCCATCTGGGGTCTTGTGTATCGACAGGCAATGGTTGCCATGACATTTCCGCCAAAGGCCGGCCGTGTCTGGTACATGAGTTTTTCTTCCGGATCAATAACAATCTGGGTGCAGTCTGCTGTAAGACCTGTCCCCACTCGTCTTGAAACCCTGGGTGCCAGATCCCGGCCAAGGCCGGTGGCTCCCATCAATAAAATATTGGGTTTATGGGTGAGAACAAGGTCTTCAATAACATTTGCATATGCAATTGTCCTGAAATTTTCCAGAGCGTCATCTTCAATAAGATAGACACTTTTAGCTCCATGGTCATGGAGGGTCTGTACAAGGTGGGAAACATCTTTTCCACAAACCAGTGCAGAAACTTCCTGGCCAAGATCCTCTGCAAGTTCCTGGGCCTTTCCCAGAAGCTCCAGAGAAACCCTGGCAAGTTTTCCCTGATTTTGTTCTGCAAAGACCCAGACTCCCTGTCTGTCGGAAAAATCCGGAACAGGTCTTGGTTCAATATCCGATTCAATGGCGTGATTTTTTTTGCAGGCTTCAATACAGGCACCGCAGGATGTGCAGCGTTCTGTAATGGATGCAATACCGCCCTTCATCTCAATGCCGTCATAGGGACAGACCCGTATGCATCTCTGGCACCCGTCACATTTTTCTTCTATAATCCAGATTGTCATTTTTTCCTCCAAAAGATCCAATCATACAAAAAGGTCCAGTCTTACAAAAAGTCCGGTCGTACAAAAGGTTACAAACGATGGCTGATACTGGTGTCGCTTTTTTTCAACCTGCTGATCAAGTCTGACACAACCTCTTTGGTTGAACCTTCCAATAATTCATTCTGACGCTTGAAATTGGGTGTAAAGGTTTTGATCACGTGGGTGTTTGACCCTTCCAGGCCCACTTCAATGGTCTTTACACCGATATCAGCCGCATTCCACACCTGGATGGGTGCCTTTTGTTCACAGGCAGAAATAAGCTGCCCCATATGGGGATATCTGGGATTATTCAGCTCTGAAATTATGGTCAAAAGCACAGGCATTTTACAGGCAACCCGTTCAAAACCATCTTCAAGCCTTCTTTTTACAATGATTTCAGCTTTATTTTTATTCAAGGATTCAATATCCCTGACATAGGTGGCCTGGGCAATATCAAGCCAGTCCGCAATTTGAGGACCTATCTGGGCAGTATCTCCGTCTATGGCCTGGTAGCCGCAGAGAACCAGATCATAGTCCTTAATCTTTTCAATGGCTTTGCTCAAGGTGTAGGAAGTGGCCCAGGTGTCTGCTCCTGAAAAAGCCCTGTCAGAAAGCAGAATTGCTTTGTCCGCCCCCATGCCCATGGCCTGGGTCAGTACATCCACTGCCTGGGGCGGTCCCATGGAAACAGCCGTTACCCTGGCCCCTGTTTCTTCCTTGATCCTGATACCAGCCTCCAGGGCATGGAGATCATCTGGATTCATTATGCTTTCCAGGCCTTCCCGTATAAGATTGCCAGTCTTGGGGTCCAGTTTGATATGGGTTGTATTGGGAACCTGTTTGACAAGAACGATGATATTCATAATCGTCTCCCTTATATAATTCCTTTTTCCTTGAATTCAGCCAGGGTGGATTCGTCATATCCCAGCAGATTCCCATATATTTCAAGGTTCTGCTCGCCAAACCTGGGGGGAAAGGAAAGTTTTTGATCGTTATCCTCAAGAAACGGGGTCATGTTGGGCGGAGGAGCCAGGGTCACTTTTTTTCCTGAAACAGGATCTGTGGAGGACAGAATTCTTCTGGCCACCAGAGGATCTTCCACAACCTCATTGACGTTCTTGATTTTGGAAATGGGCACGGTAATGGAGGTGAACAGCTCAATGAGTTCTTCAGAAGTATGTTTTTCCGTTATGGCGCTAATGGCAATATTCAGGTTTGCCACGTCGGAAATCCTGCCCTTGTTCTTTTTATATTTTTCTTTTGCAAGGGAAGAGAACATTTCCTGGGATACCATGGATTCCCATTGCCGGTCATTTCCCACGGCAAGATAAACAAACCCGTTGCTGGTTTTGAAAACCGATACCGGGCAGAAAAATTCATGGGTGTTTCCCCGCCTGGAAATACTGGCTCCAAAGCTTTGGGACAGGGCAATGGGAACGGTTAGCCAGGATACCGTGGATTCAAACATGGAAAGGTCAATACGGGTTCCTTCACCGGTCACAGCCCTTCTAAAAAGGGCTTTCATCAAAAGTCCGTATCCATGTTCAGAGGTTCCCATATCCGGAAGGGGAATTCCCAATACCTGGGGGTCGCCATTTGCTTCTCCGGTCAGTTCCATCAAACCGGATCTTGCCTGGAGAATTGGATCATAGGCCCCTTCATTGGAGTCAGGCCCGAATCCTGTGAGACCCAGCCAGATGATATCCGGCTTGACCTCCTTCATCAATTCATAGGCAACTCCCAGTTTTTCATAATTCTTTGGCAGCTGGTTGGTGACAAAAATGTCCACCTTAAGTTCCTGTACCAGACGTTTAAATATTTCCTTGCCTTCGGGCGCTGCCAGGTTAAGGGATAACGCTTTTTTCCCTGAGTTAATGCACAGAAAATAGGAATTCATTCGATCTTCATCCAGGACATTTTCTCCGATAACCCGGTTGGGGTCTCCATATACCGGATGTTCCAGCCGGATAACATTCATTCCGTCCTGGGCCAGCCGATAGGTGAGATATGGGGCAACCGTTGCTTGTTCAAGGGATAAAACCGTAAGATTTTTAAAAAGTTCCATAAACATCTCCATTTATAGATTTAGATAAAGTGTAGATAGGGTTCTGTTAATTTTCCAGATTCATTTTTCTGCCTTTTTCATGGCAGGTATCAAAGATTTTCAGATTCATTTCCTTAAAAGGTCCCGGGCTGATGCTCTCAACCGTGGTTCTTAAATCATCGGAATTCAATGGTCCCACGCCAAATGCAGAATAAAAGGCTACCATGGCCAGGTTTGTTGATTTGGGAGATCCCAGTTCCATGGCGGTTTTGGCTGCTTCCATGGCCTTGGGCTTTATCTGCATCTGATCAAGATATTCAACTACCTTACTATTTGGGAAGGCATTGGCCCCTGTATTGGCAAAGAGCATGCCCCCTTTTTTCAGATAGGGTAGGTATCTATAGGCTTCTGATTCATCCAGAGATATTAAAAAGTCAGCAGCACCTGCCCGGATCAAGCTGGATCTGGCATCTCCTATTCTCAGGTGGGAGACCACAGAACCGCCCCTCTGGGCCATGCCGTGGGTTTCAGCTCCCAATATATTAAACCCCTTGTTCAGGGCCGTCATGGCCAGAATTTTGGTCATAAATAAAATTCCCTGTCCCCCCAGGCCGCTTAATACAAAATTAATGGTTTTCATATTCATGTTCTCCGTTTTTTTTAAACTTTTTCAATTGCATCTTTGGGACAGATTTCCAGACACACACCGCATTGGACGCATAAAACAGGATTGATTTCAGTTTTTTCTGTTTCTTCATTCCTGATCATGGCCGGGCACTCAAACCTGAGATGGCAGAACCCGCAGTCATCACAATCTTCGGAAACCTGGACTTCTATTTTTTCAGGTATGGCAGTCTCCTTGAACCCGATGACACAGGGGTGCCGGGAAATGATCACGGCAATACCGCCGTCGGGATCATTTACGTGGGCATAGGCATCTTTGACCTCCTGGATCATATTTTGGGTGTCATAGGGGTCCAGCACCTTTATGTAGTCAACTCCGCAACCCTGTACAATGGTTTCAAGGGAGATGGCATTGCCCTTTCTGCCGTCCACCCGTTCTCCCTGGGTAATGGAAGGCTGCATTCCGGTCATGGCCGTGATATGGTTGTCCAGGATAACCAGGAGGAATCTGGAATCATTGTAAACCGCATTGATCAGCCCGGTGGTTCCGGAATGAAAAAAGGTGGAATCCCCCATGGTGGCTACTATGGGTTTTTTTACATCATCCTGGATATAGGCATTCCAGAATCCCGATGCCATGGTAATACCAGCCCCCATGTCCAGAACCGTGTCCACAACCCCCAGGTTGCTGCCCAGGGTATAGCACCCGATATCTGAAGGAAAAATAGCCTTTGGTAATGCTTTCCGAATGGAATAAAAAGATGCCCTGTGGGGACAGCCGGGACACAGGGTGGGTTTTCGGATGGGAAGACCCAGTTCACCCACAAGTTCAAAGGCCTCTAGGCCGCTGTCTGAATCGGACAAGGGGGTCAGGCCACAGTCGGCCAGGGCCTTGTTCAGGATTATTTCAATTTTTTCAGGCACCAGCTCTCCTTCCATGGGTACATGGCCGGAAAGTCGTCCCAGGGTCTTGCGTTTGTCCCTGAGCATATATTCGATCACAGTGTCAGTTTCTTCAATGACCAATACCTTTTCACAGGCATCCATGAATTCATCGGCCAGTTTTTCCGGGAAGGGGTAGGGCGCTCCAAGTTTTAATACCGGAATATCAACTCTTTCATACTCTTCAAAAAGGTCCTGGACCACAGACGATGGAATGCCGCCGGCAACCACCCCAAAGGGATAAGAGTTCCCATTTTTTATATTGTGTATATTGTAAGGAGTAAGGGTATCGAAACGTTCAGATATTTTTATATGTTTTTCATTTAAAGCTTTGTGTTGCATAAACCTGAATTTTGGAGTGGAAGCCCATCTTGTGGGTTCCCTCTTGAAATTTGCCTTTGTCAGGTTGCTTTCGAGAATTCCATAGGCAATATTCTGCCGGGCATGACAGATTCGGATGGCAGGCCTTACCATTACCGGTACCTGGAATTCTTCGGACAGGTCAAAGGCAGTTTTGATCATCTCCCTTGCCTCTTCCGGGCTGGAAGGATCAAATACAGGAACCTTTCCCAGTCTTGCCATGAGTCTGGAGTCCTGCTCGGTCTGGGAGGAATGGGGGCCCGGGTCATCGCAGGAGATAATAACCAATCCCCCGATATTCCCGATATAGGCGGATGACATGAAGGAATCAGCCGCCACATTCAATCCCACCATCTTCATGCAGCAGGCAGCCCTCTTTCCTGATATGGCAGCGGCAAAGGCATTATCAAAGGCCACCTTTTCATTTACAGACCATTCAACACTGGTATTTAAATTGGCTGCCTTTGAAAATCTAACCACCTCGGGAAGGATTTCCGAACTGGGGGTGCCCGGATATGACGTCAAGATCTGGCAACCCGCCTCCATGAGCCCAAGGGCTATTGCACCGTTTCCTAATAAAAATTCTTCTTTCATTCCAAGATCCTCGACAAATTTTAACGATCGGGGTTAAAAAATTTCACCATTGCAGCAAAACACAATGAAACAATGATGGCGGATAAACTAAAGATTGGTTTTATTACAGGTCAGACAGCATTAAGAGCAGGCCGATGAATGAGAATAGGGAATGCTATTGCCTGTTGAGCAGAAAAAACATTGCGAATTCTACAAAGTTCCATAAACTTCTCCATTTGTATAAACAGAAAGGGTTTA
>Ga0307988_1001370_pt1 | contig 13844 bp, 11 predicted proteins | sample EllFjometagen183_FD_203166 | JGI IMG/M metagenome (GOLD analysis project Ga0307988, IMG submission 203166) | Marine microbial communities from Ellis Fjord, Antarctic Ocean - #183 | ecosystem: Environmental > Aquatic > Marine > Unclassified | place: Southern Ocean | collected 2014-10-08 | reverse complement strand
AAAGTTTGAAAGTTAAAATATACTAAATATAAAATAAAATAAAAGGAAATGAAAGAATTACAACCACTTAATGAGAATGTATTATTAGACATTACAGAAGATAAATCGGAACAAAAAACTTCAACAGGGATTATCCTTCCTGATTCGGCAAAGGAAAAACCACAATATGCAAAAGTTATCGCAATTGGTAACATCGAAAATGCAGGAATTGCTATTGGCGATGTTGTTTTTTACAAAAAGTTTTCAGGAACTGAATTTGAATTTGAAGGAAGCAAGTATTTAATGGTACTTTATGCTGATTTATTAGCTAAAATTGTTGAAACTGAGGAGATATAGTTACCTATTATTTAAAAACTAAAAAGCTGCTTTAGAATTCTAAGGCAGCTTTTTTTGTTTATAGTTTCATAAATGCCTTCCCAATATTTTCAATAATATCGCTAGCAATTAATGCCTCATAACTTATATCATTGGCAGCAATATCGCCTGCAAACCCGTGGATATACACACCAAGTGTAGCAGCTACTCCAGATGAGTATCCCGAAGCAAGTAATCCGGTAATAATACCGGTTAGCACATCTCCACTGCCAGCAGTTGCCATACCGGGGTTTCCTGTTGAATTAAAATAACACTGTCCATCAGGAAAGCAGATACTCGTGTTTGCTCCTTTGAGTATTATATAAATTCCATGTTTTTGTGCTAGATTTCTTTGCTTTTCTAAACGTTCAAAATCATTTTGCCAACTACCGGTAAGTCGCTGAAACTCCTTTGGATGTGGAGTAAGAATGCTACCTTGTGGCAAAAATGCCAGCCATGTTGGATTTTCAGAAAGTATATTTAACGCATCAGCATCAATAACCATTGGGTTTGGGCTATTTTGAATTAACTTTTTAATAGCTAACTGCGACAGTTGCTCCATACCCACCCCCGGACCAATTCCAATTACATTGTACATCCCAATATCAGGAATCTCTGAAAAATAATTATCGTGTTTATCGATGCTTAGCATAGTTTCGGGTGATGCAATTTGCAGTATGTTAACTCCTGCTTTTGGTACATGTGTGTGAAGCAACCCAACTCCAGATCTTAAACATGCCTGCGAAGCAAGAATTGCTGCCCCCATTTTTCCATAGCTTCCGGCAATTAGCAACGCATGACCATAAGTGCCTTTGTGCGAGAATTTTGCCCTTCCTTTTATTACTTGCTTAATATCCTCTTTTAATAGTAGATGATTTTTAGTTGGGGTTGAATTGATATATTCTGGACTTAACCCAATATCCAGCACTTCCCAGTTTCCAACGTACAACTCATTTTCGGGTAATAAAAAAGCAAGCTTTGGAAATTGAAAAGACAAAGTGTAATCAGCTCTCACTATTTTACCCTTTTCAGATAATGAAGTTTTGTCAGCAAATAATCCCGAAGGAATATCTATCGAAATTGTTACAGCATCAGAATCATTAATAAGGTTAATAACATCCCCGATAAAACCGGTTACAGGTTTTGTTAATCCCGAACCAAAAATAGCATCAATAACCACATCACCACTATCAATTTCAGGTATTGTGCTTTTGTTTTCAACTTCATTAATTTCTATACCAGAAATTTCTACTATTCTATTGAAGTTAGCTTGAAAATCTTCAGATGTATTTTTTGAGTATCTTATTATGTTGATTACCACTTGATAACCATTGTTTGTAAGCATTCGCCCAAGGGCAAGTCCGTCGCCCCCATTGTTACCCAACCCTGCAAATATGATTATTTTATTTTCAGGTTTAACATGGTTTTTAATCCACAAAAAAAGTATGGATGAAGCTCTCTCCATTAAATTAATTGAGGAAATAGGCTCATTTTCAATAGTGTAAAAATCGGCCTTGCGTATTTTATCTACGGAGAATATTTTCATTATCTATCACCATACATGTTTTCGTAATATTTTTGGTAATTACCCGATGTAACATTATCTAACCATTGTTGATTTTCCAAATACCAGTCTATTGTTAAAGCTATTCCTTCTTCAAACTGTAATGAAGGTTTCCATCCCAGTTCATTTTGAAGTTTCGATGAATCGATGGCATAACGAAGGTCATGACCGGCTCTGTCTTTTACATAAGTAATTAATTTCTCCGATGTTCCTAGTTCACGACCTAGTTTCTCATCCATGATTTTACAAAAAAGTTTTATTAAATCAATATTTGTCCACTCGTTATGACCGCCAATATTAAATGTTTCTCCATTAGCACCACCATGATAAATTACATCAATAGCTGCTGCATGATCTATTACATAAAGCCAATCACGTATATTTTCGCCTTTTCCATAAACAGGAAGTGGTTTATTATTACGTATATTATTTAAAAATAACGGAACTAGTTTTTCTGGAAATTGATTTGGTCCGTAGTTATTTGAACAATTTGAAATAATAATAGGTAAACCATAGGTATCGCTATAAGCTCTAACAAGATGGTCGGAACTGGCTTTTGATGCTGAATATGGACTATGCGGATCGTAGGGTGTATCTTCGTAAAAGAAACCTTCGGCACCAAGTGATCCATAAACTTCATCTGTAGAAACATGATAAAAGCGTTTACCTTCATAGTTACCATCCCAAATATGTCGAGCAGCATTGAGTAAATTTACTGTTCCTACAATATTTGACATAATAAACTCCATTGGATTCTCAATGGATCTATCAACATGTGATTCGGCAGCAAGGTGAATAACTCCGTCAAACTGATGCTTTTTAAATATCTCCATTATAAAGTCACCATCTACAATATCTCCAAGAATAAATTTATAATTTGGTTTTTTATCAATATCCTTTAGATTTTCGAGATTACCTGCGTAAGTTAACTTATCGAGGTTATAAATTTGATAATCAGGATATTTATTAACAAATAATCGTGCTACATGTGAGCCTATGAAGCCTGCTGCTCCGGTGATAAGTATTTTTTTCATATTTTATTATTTATTTTCTTTACAAGCCAGCTCCCATTTCCATGCCGACATGTTCATTTCATCTATTCCTTTTTCTGCTTTCCAACCAAGTTCGTCATTTGAGAAATCGGGGTTAGCCCAAACTTGAGTAATATCACCTTCGCGGCGGTCTACAATTTTATAGTTTAATTTAACACCTGTAACCTTTTCGAATGAGTTAATAACTTCCAGTACAGAATATCCATTTCCGGTTCCCAAGTTAAAAACTTCAAAAGTACTTTTCATTTTATCATTAATCATCCTGTCAACAGCAATTACGTGTGCTTTTGCAAGGTCAACAACGTGAATATAATCACGAATGGCTGTACCGTCAGGAGTATCGTAGGTATCCCCAAAAACACTTAGCTGCTCGCGTAAACCAATTGCAGTTTGTGTTATAAATGGGACAAGATTGTTTGGAACACCAAGAGGAAGCTCACCAATTAATGCTGTTTCATGAGCACCAATTGGATTAAAGTAACGAAGAGCAATTGCGTGTAGATCAGTTACTTTAATTGTATCTTTAAGAATTTCTTCGGCAATTTGTTTTGTGTTACCATAGGGTGATTCGGCAACCTTTATGGGTGCTTTCTCCGAAACTGGCAGTTCGTCAGGTTGACCATAAACAGTACACGACGATGAAAATACAATATTAGAAATTCCATTATCCTTCATTCCTTGCAACACATTTATAAGTGATTCGAGATTATTACGATAATACATAAGTGGCTCTTGAACTGATTCACCAACTGCTTTAAAAGCTGCAAAATGTATAATTCCGGCAATATCTTTATTCTGTTTGAAAAAATCTACTGTAAGCTGTCTATCAGATAAATCAAATACTTCAAGCTTAGGTGTTACACCTGTAATTTGTCCAATTTTATCGGCAATTTCAGCATTTGAATTACTTAAATTATCAATAATAACAACTTCGTATCCTTTATTCTGAAGTTCGACAACAGTATGCGAACCGATATATCCTGTGCCTCCGGTAACTAATATTTTCATGTGTTTTTAAGTTTTTAATATGGACTCTAAAAATAGAGAAAATATCAATTCAGGAAACATAAATTTTAAATAAATGAAAATTCCAATTATTGTTTACTAACAACTCCTTCGTTCAATTTATATTCTTCATTACTCTCAGGACAAATTGCTTTTCCCTCGTCATTAAAGTTTAAGCGATGACCAAATTCACTCATCCATCCAATATGACGTGCCGGATTTCCAACCACTAAAGCGTAGGCTGGTACTTCTTTTGTAACCACAGCACCTGCTCCAATAAAAGCATATTCACCAATATCATGCCCACATACAATTGTTGCATTGGCACCAATACTTGTCCCTTTTTTAACCAGAGTGCGGGTATATTGGCCTTTACGGTTTACACCACTTCTTGGATTTGTAACATTTGTAAATACCATTGATGGACCTAAAAAAACATCATCTTCACAAGTTACACCTGTATATATTGATACATTGTTTTGAACTTTCACATTTTTGCCAAGAACAACCTCAGGGGAAACAACAACATTTTGTCCGATATTACAATTTTCGCCCAATGTACAACCAGTCATTATGTGTGAAAAATGCCAAATTTTAGTTCCTTTGGCTATGTTACAGCCTTCGTCAATTATTGCTGTTTCGTGTGCGAAATAATTTTCTTTCATATTCCTTTTTGTTTCTTGCAGATTACTTTTTTTGTTTCCCGCAGATCTATTTGATTTACGGTGATTACTTTTTTTTGTTTCCCGCAGATCTCGCTGATTTACGCAGAAATATTTAAGTATTATTTTCTGCGCCAATCTGCGCTATCTGCGGGACAACATTTTTCCTGTTTTTTGTTTGCCGCCGATTACTCCAAATTATTGCAGGTTTGATTTATGTACATTGTGCAAAGATGCAAAAAAAATCACCGTATGCTCGAATGGCAAACGGTGATTTTTTGCGGCAGTAATTGCAGCGGTAGATTGTTGAAGTAGCAACAGATTTTTTTGTTATTAAACGCAGGCTGACAGAGGAAGCTCGCGGATTAATTATAAAAAAACTGTTGACACTAAACAACTACAAGCGTAAAGTACGCCCGGCCGCCCTAATAAACATACTATTTATTCACAAATTCCAATACAGCATCAGTAATTTCTTTCTGAATTTCGGGAGTTAACTCCGTGTGAATTGGCAACGACATGACCGTATTGCTCAACATCTCGGTAACCGGGAAATCGCCCTTTTTATAACGTGGGTTAAGGTATGCCTTTTGCATATGCAATGGTACCGGGTAATAAACTGCCGATGCAATTCCTTTATCAGCAAGGTGTTTCATCAAACCTTCCCTATCAACATTGTTAAGCACCATTGTGTATTGGTGATAAACATGAGTTGTAAAATTTGCAGTTACCGGAGGTGTGATTTTAGGGTGATTTGCAAACGCATTATTGTAATATGTGCCAGCAGATTGGCGGGCTTTGGTATACTCGTCAAGATGCTGCAACTTGATGTTTAGCACAGCTGCCTGCATACTATCGAGTCGCGAATTAACACCAATTTCATCATGATAATACCTCACCGTCATACCATGATTCACAACAACTCTCATTTTTTTGGCAAGATCGTCGCTATTGGTAAAAATTGCTCCACCATCACCAAAAGCACCAAGGTTTTTTGATGGAAAAAAAGAGGTACAACCGATATCGCCAAACGTGCCAATCTTTTTAGTGTTACCACTTTCGGGGCAAGTAAAATCGGCTCCAATTGCTTGGGCATTATCCTCTACAATATAAAGATTATGTTTTTCGGCAATTTTTAATAATGCGTGAATATCAGCACTTTGCCCAAATAAATGGACTGGGATTATAGCTTTTGTTTTTGGAGTTATGGCTTTTTCAACAGCTTCTGGGTCTATATTATATGTATCAGGAAGCACATCAACTAACACTGGTGTTAGATTTAATAAAGCAATTACCTCAGCTGTGGCAATAAAAGTAAAAGATGTTGTAATTATCTCATCACCAGACTTTAAGCCAAGAGCCATTAAAGCAACTTGCAAAGCATCGGTGCCATTTGCACATGGAATCACGTGCTTTACTCCTAAGTATTCTTCAAGATTTTTTTGAAATTTTTGAACTTCGGGTCCGTTTACAAATGATGCGGTATTCATTACTTCAGTTACAGCACTGTCAACTTCTGTTTTAATTTTTTTATACTGACCAACAAGGTCAACCATATTATGTTTCATATTATTTGTGTTTTGAGGTACGAGTCAGGATGCAAAAACCAAGAGCCATGATACTGGACGGATTACTTCATTTATTTACGTAATATAACTTATATCTTCCTTTATTTATTGTAATGTTAATATTTTAACAAGAGGCTGCAAATATACTTGCAAATTATTTAAGATTTGTTAAATACTTATAAAAGTTGTCTTTACTCACAATTTGAAATTCGGGGGAATATGTATCTTTAAAATAGTTGGGTATTTTAGTCTTCTTTTTGGAGGAATATTTTATTTCGGTTGCAAATATTTTCCCATCACGCTCTTCTACAAAGTCTATTTCTTGCCATTGTTTGGTTCGCCAAAAATAAATATTAGCAAGTATTCTATTGTTTTGTAAGTATTTAACCCGTTCACTAATTATGAAATTTTCCCATAATATTCCAACATCTTGTCGCATACTCAATGGGTTAAAATTGGAAATTAATGTATTACGTATACCATTATCGTAAAAATAAATTTTTCGCTTTGTTGTTATTTCTTTCCGTGGATTTTTCCCAAAGGGCTGTAAACGAAAAACAATAAATGCTTTTTCCAATAGCTGAATATAAGAATCAACCGTTTTTTTATCTAGCTGTAATCTATTGGATAATTCATTGTACGAAACTTCACTGCCAACTTGAAAAGCTAATAATTTTAGAAGTTTATCTAGCACTTCGGGCTTTCTGATGCCACCAAATTTTAGCATATCCTTATATAAATAACTGGATGTTAGTTGTTTTAACAATTCTTCTTCATCACCTTGATGTGTTACTACTTCGGGGTAGCTTCCGTAAATTAAACGAGTTTCTAGTTGTTGCATCATAGTTAAGTGTCCAAAATGAACTACAAGTTCATTCCAACTTAATGAAAACATATTATATTCCCATTTTCTTCCTGTAAGTGGTTCATTAACAATACTAGCAATATCTAAAGCTGAAGACCCCGAAATAAAAACCTTTACATTTTTAATTCGGTCAATTATTATTTTAATTAATAAGCCAATATTTTTAATTCTTTGAGCTTCATCAAAAAAAACTATTTTGTATGAACCAATAATATGCTTTAGAGTTTCGGTATTAGCATTTTCCAAAATCTCAATATTTAACGGATCATCACAATCTACCAACAAATACTTTTTTTTATTAAGTAAATCTTCAATAAATGTTGTTTTACCTACTTGTCTGGCACCAAGAATTACTATCGCTTTGTTATCCCCAAAACGACCAGACACAATTTGGTTTAAGTCTCTTTTTATCATAAGAACATGTTGTAATCCCCAAAAGTAATATATTTTAGGGAATATAATCCCCAAAAGTAATATATTTTAGGGAATACAATCCCAAAAAGAAGATATTATTTACTATAATAGTAAGTTGTCCATCTTCTAAAATATTTACTATTCTAACTTAAGGGGGGTTCTATTAATTTCAACTATCTTTGCACTAAATAGAAAACAAGGTTCATATGTTAAAAAAGTTATTGCTAATTTTATTAGTTTTTTTTACTGTTGTCTCGGTAAATGCTCAAATTAGTGTACGAGATTCGATAATTGCTGCATTTGTTCCCCATATTTCATATTCTTATCAATTTACTGCCGGCGATATTGCAAAAAGATATGGCAACAACTCAACTATTGGAACTGGCATAAGATATAAAACTTCAAAGAATTTTATTTTCACAGTTGATGCAAATTTTATTTTTGGAAGTAATATTAAAAATGCTGATTCCATTTTATGGATGGTTGAAACCGAAGGTGGATATATTATAGATGGGAATGGAACTTATGCCCTTTATGCATTATACGAAAGAGGTTATAATATTAACATAAGTTTTGGGAAGATTTTTCCTGTATTAGACCCGAATCCAAATTCAGGATTAATGATTACTGCAGGGGTAGGATATACCTTACACCGAATGAAAATTGATAACCAACATCGTACGGCTCCTCAAATATCAGGAGATTATGCCCTAGGTTATGACATGCTTACAGGCGGTTTATCGCTAAATCAGTTTATTGGATGGTTCTTCATGGGTAATTCAAAGGTAGCTAATTTTTATGGTGGATTTGAATTTCACCAGGCATTTACTCATAGCTTACGCGATTGGGATTTTAGCACCATGCAAAAAGATGATAACAGAAATGTTGATTTATTTTTTGGAATAAAAATTGGATGGATGTTACCAATTTATCAGAGAGCACCTGACAAGTATTATTATAATTAGTGGCTATAATAAAACGCCAATCTCATCGTTAGACTTGAACTGATATTAAGTCATTTACCTCAGTAAACTCCTGAATATCAGTTTTGCGTCTGCCTCGACCTTGATGGTTTTTATTAGCCACTAAAAAAAGGTAGTTTTCTTAGAAATTAGCCAATTTATAGAAGCCCTTTTAATTTTTTAATCATTATAGCTTATAATCCTTATCGAATCTATGAAATTTGACTTACAATAATGAAACTACTATATATTATCTTCATTTTTTTATATTCGACCGCCATTCATATTGCCTCATTATTTAATAATAAAGCAAAACAATGGGTCGATGGAAGAAAGGATGTTTTCTCACAATTAAACAATGAGCAACTATCTGACAAACAAATTATTTGGGTTCATTGTGCAAGCTTGGGCGAGTTTGAGCAAGGGCGACCAATAATTGAGAAATTGCGCACTACCTACCCTAATTACAGTATATTTCTAACTTTTTTTTCTCCATCAGGATATGAAATTCGTAAAGATTATAAATTTGCTGATTATGTATACTACCTCCCCATTGATACGCCCAAAAATGCAAAACGTTTTATTGAAAAAGTTAATCCAAAATTGGTAATTTTTGTTAAATACGAATTTTGGTACAATTATATTGATGAACTTTACAGAAAAAAGATCCCCTTGATTTTTGTTTCCGTTATTTTTCGTCCTTCACAACATTTTTTCAAAGCATGGGGTAAATGGTATGCAAGGCAATTAAATAAGGTTACATATTTATTTGTTCAAAATGAAGAATCTATAAAGCTACTCGACAGTATAAATATTCACCATGCTGAAGTTAGTGGAGATACTCGTTTTGACAGAGTAGTTCAGCTAGCCAAAGAAGAAGTGCCTTTTCCGATTATGGTTGATTTTAAAGGAAAGTTAAAACTATTAATGGCAGGAAGTACATGGCAGCCCGATGAAAAAGTATTACTTGAATTACTTAACAACTCTAAAGCAGATTTTAAATTAGTGATAGCACCTCATTTAATAAATAATGAGCACATAACTGAGATTATTAAACTATTTAAAAAATACAATCCAATTCTATATTCGGATGTTTCATCAGCAGATTTTATCAAGAGCAAGGTATTAATTATTGATAGCATCGGAATGTTATCACAATTATATCGGTATGCCAATATTGCATACATAGGAGGAGGGTTTGGTGTTGGAATACATAATTTACTCGAAGCATCAACCTACGGTATTCCTGTAATATATGGCCCAAACTATCAGCGTTTTCGCGAGGCTATTGAATTACGAGATAATGGGGGAGGCTTTCCAATTTCTAATATAGAAGAATCTTTGAATATTTTTGAAAAGTTAATGTTTGATGATAAATATTATGAAAAAAGTGCTACAATTGCTCATGATTATGTAAGTATAAATGCGGGAGCTTCACAGTTGGTTATTGCCAAAGTTATGGAGTTCCTATCCTAAAGTTGGAAAGATAGATAAATCCTCAATAAATCAGGTTAAATTTCCGTAAAAATCACATTTTATTTCTTGTAATTTAGACCGATTAAAAATATAAATATTTTCAAATAAAAAGTAATAATGAATGAATTATGAGTAATTTTGCATTGTTAAAAATATAACACATCTTATTAATAACATAAAATATACAGCTATGGATCTGAATAAAATCATGAATGATCTAGAGACGAAACATCCTGGTGAAGTTGAATACTTACAGGCTGTTCGCGAAGTGCTTGAATCAATTGAGGATGCAGTAAGTGAAAATCCTCAGTTTGAATCAGCAGGAATTATTGAGCGTTTGATTGAGCCCGATCGTATTCTTACATTTAAAATTTCGTGGGTTGACGATAGTGGCAAAGTACATGTTAACCTAGGTTACAGGGTACAGTTCAACAATGCCATTGGACCTTATAAAGGGGGATTACGTTTCCACCCAAGTGTTAACCTAAGCATCCTGAAATTTTTAGGATTTGAACAGATTTTCAAGAATGCACTTACTACTCTTCCAATGGGTGGTGGCAAAGGTGGATCTGATTTTAATGCAAAGGGAAAATCTGATTCAGAAATCATGAGATTCTGTCAAGGATTTATGCTTGAGCTTTGGAGACTTATTGGTCCAAATACCGATGTACCTGCCGGTGATATTGGTGTTGGTGGTAAAGAAATTGGGTACCTTTTTGGTATGTACAAAAAACTTGCTCGTGAGCATACTGGAGTACTTACTGGTAAAGGACTTGGTTGGGGCGGAAGTTTAATTCGTCCGGAAGCTACTGGTTTTGGTAGTGTTTATTTTGCTCAAGAAATGCTAGCCACTAAAGGTGAGACTTTTAAGGATAAAAAAGTTGCTCTATCAGGATTTGGAAACGTTGCATGGGGTGCTGCTTCTAAAATTGAAGAACTTGGCGGAATGGCAGTAACCATATCAGGACCTGATGGTTATATTCATGACCCAGAAGGAATTACTGGAGATAAAATTGAGTATATGTTAGAGCTTAGAGCTTCTAACCAAGACATTGTTGCACCATATGCTGAGGAATTTCCTGAAGCTACTTTTTATGCTGGCAAACGCCCATGGGAAGTAAAAGTAGATGTTGCTATTCCTTGTGCTACTCAAAATGAACTTCATGAAGAAGATGCTGCTAACCTTGTTGCAAACGGATGTATCTGCGTTGCTGAAGGAGCTAATATGCCTTCTACTCCTGAAGCAGTTCACTTGTTTCAATCAAAAGGAATACTTTTTGGCCCTGGTAAAGCAGTAAATGCTGGTGGTGTAGCCACTTCGGGACTTGAAATGACTCAAAATGCAATGAAATTAGCATGGACTCCAGAGGAGGTTGATGCAAAACTTCATCAAATTATGAAAAGCATCCACGAAGCTTGTGTTACGCACGGAACAAAAGCCGATGGAAATGTTGACTACGTTAAAGGAGCTAATATTGCTGGTTTCCTTAAGGTTGCCAATGCTATGCTAGACTTAGGAATTGTCTAATTAGTGTTTGTCCATAATGTCCGCTATCTTCGTTACGCTCGTTTTTAAAACAGTCATTTACAAAAGTAAACTCCTTAATTTTAAAGACTTCGCAAGCCTCGATATCGAACATCCTGAACTAAACACTAACTTTAAGGACAGACACTAGTAACTATGAGAAAGCGCCAAGCACTTCGCAAGCCTCGAACTTGACGATTTCTGACTAAGCACTTAAAATAGTGAGTTTACTTGCTGACACTAATGTTAGTTGGTTATTTCACAACAAGTGTTTGTATCGACAAAAAAATTTAAACCTCTTTCAAATTAATTTGAAAGAGGTTTTTTTATTATCATTTTTTTGATAAAGTGTTAACTAATAATTTTTTATAAAAGTAGTTTGGCATTCAAATTTCATTATTTTTGTCAGCTTATTGAATATCAATTTTAAATTAAAACCAATTACTATGTTTAAAGGTCACCCGAAAGGGCTTATTCCTGCATCGTTAGCTAATATGGGCGAACGTTTTGGATTTTACACAATGATGGCTATTTTAGTCTTGTTTTTACAAGCAAAATTTGGCCTCAGTGGTACAAATGCTGGTTATATCTACGCTGCATTTTATTTTTCAATTTATATACTTGCACTTGTTGGTGGTATTATTGCAGATAGAATTAAAAATTACAAAGGAACTATTCTTGTTGGATTAATATTAATGGCCTTAGGTTATGTAATTATGGCAATCCCTACGCCTACTCCAGTATCAAATATTCCATTATTCCTAAGCATCTCAATTGCAGGACTATTTGTTATTGCATTTGGTAATGGTCTTTTCAAAGGTAACCTTCAAGCTTTGGTTGGACAGATGTATGATAATGAGAAATACGAAGCAAAGAGAGATTCCGGATTTTCATTATTTTATGCTTTTATTAATGTTGGAGCAATTTTTGCACCTTTCACTGCTGTAGGAATTAGAAACTGGTGGCTAAATAATAACGGTTATACATATGATGCTAGTCTTCCTGAGCAATGTCATACCTACCTTGGTGGTAATATGACTATGGCTAATGCTTCTAAATTTCAAGAATATGCAGCTGCTGCATCGGATGTTCCTGTTTCAGACTTAACAGCATTTTCAAACGACTATTTAAACGTATTTAATACCGGTTTCCATTATGCATTTGGTATTGCTATTATCGCAATGGCTATTTCAACTGTTATTTATATAATAAACAAAAAGAATTTCCCAGATCCAAAAGGTCTTAAAACTGCTGCTGGAGAAATTACTGAAGAAATAAAAATGGAAGCTAAAGAAGTTGCACAACGTATGTATGCTCTTCTTGCAGTATTTGCCGTTGTAATTTTCTTCTGGTTCTCATTCCACCAAAACGGACTAACCCTAACATTCTTTGCAAAAGATTATACATTACTACAGTTTGGGTCATGGAACTTCTCTGCTGAGATATTCCAGTCGATGAACCCATTCTTTGTGGTATTTCTGACTCCTATTATTGTTGCTCTTTTTGGATGGTTAAACGCCAGAGGTATTGAACCATCAACACCTAAGAAAATTGCAATCGGTATGGGTATCGCTTGTTTAGCATTTGTTGTAATGATGCTTGGTTCATTTGGACTTCCTCTATTCGCAGAAATTAGCCCAAGTATGGATGGATCACCACTTTTAGATTCTGAAAAAGTAACTCCTTTTCTATTATTAGGAACATATTTTATACTTACTGTTGCTGAATTATTTATCAGCCCTATGGGTATCTCTTTTGTTTCAAAAGTAGCTCCACCTCAATACCAAGGATTAATGCAAGGTGGTTGGTTAGGAGCAACAGCACTTGGTAATGGTTTACTATTCATTGGTGCTATCATGTATGAATCTATTCCAATTTGGATGACATGGGGTATTTTTGTTGTAGCTACAGCTATTTCAATGTTTACTATTCTATTTATGGTTAAATGGCTTGAAAGAGTTGCTAAGTAATCAATATATTTTTATATAAGAAAAGGGATGGATTTAGTTATTCATCCCTTTTTTTTATTGTATTTTCTCAACTCTTTTACGTTAGGGATCATAATGATTTAACAATCTACAATGGAATTTAGATTACGAATTTATTGCAATAATCCATTCTAATGAGAAGGAGATTGCCTATTTAAAAACAGTGGGATTTAAAAGCACAAGTCGCGCTTACGCAATGGCCTTGCTGGAAGGCTTGTGCTATTGGTGGGGCATTGGCTATTTTACATAATATAGTTAGGCTATAAGCCGGTCATGGCAGGCTTTTTGAGCGTTTGTACTATAACGCATATTATGTAACTTAGCGTTGGGTGTTTTTGCTGGAACTTCTTTTTTTTTGTTAGGATAAAGTCGCACTTTCGCACAGGCTTTGCTGGAAGAATTGTGCAAC
>Ga0307988_1001369_pt1 | contig 13847 bp, 7 predicted proteins | sample EllFjometagen183_FD_203166 | JGI IMG/M metagenome (GOLD analysis project Ga0307988, IMG submission 203166) | Marine microbial communities from Ellis Fjord, Antarctic Ocean - #183 | ecosystem: Environmental > Aquatic > Marine > Unclassified | place: Southern Ocean | collected 2014-10-08 | reverse complement strand
TTTTATTTTATATTGTTTTGACGCTATATAAAATAAGAGATTGAAGATAATTTTAAATATTATAACTGTAGAAAAAACGAAATTAAACTTGCGAGGGGCTCAGCCTCAAATTAAATGAGTTCTGAACAATCAATACCTCCGATATGGTATTATACGTGATATAACTGAAGATATTGAAAATGAAAAAATTAGAGAAATTCTAAAATTGAATATCGATGTCATAAGTGATGCATTGACTATCTATGATACTGTTTCAAATAAATATATTTATTCTAATAAAGCTGTTGAAACTATATTTGGTTACTCCCTCGAAACAATACAGAAAAGAGGAAAGCAGAACTTTTGGCTTAATCATGTAGTTCATCCTGAAAATAAAATCAAAGAGAAAATTTATATTGTAAAAAAAAGATGGCCTAAAATAAGTACTTTTAGAATATTCAAACCTAATGGTGATATTAGATGGATAGAGAGGAGATCCTACAGCAAATCTATCATTAATAGAAAATGTATAGCTTTAGTATGTAGAGATATTACATTAAAAAAAGAACAAGATTTGATACGTGAACTATTAGAATTAAATCTCAAATCCATACCTATTTCTGTTACACTTTTCACAAATAAAGTAAATAAATGTTTATTTATAAATAAAGCACATGAAACTATTTATGGGTATCCTAACGAGAACTTTATGTATGATGGATATTCATTTTGGAAAATATGTGTACACCCTGATGATCAACATAAAATCACTGCATTACCTAATAAAAAAAATAAGGCATCTGAAGGTATGTTTAGAATTATAAGGCAAGATGGTGAAATTAAGCATATTAAAGTTACAAGATTTCATAAACTATATAAAGAAGATGAATACTGGATTGAACTAACTGAAGATTTAACGGATAAAGTAAAAAATAATGAATTATATAAATTATTAATGACAGTATTGAATTCGTTACCTTATTCATTTTGTATAGATGACAAGAAGCTGAGGAAAACAGTATTTATGAGTAAATATATTGAAACAATTTATAAACAACCAATTTCAAAATTACTAAAAGAAGCTGATAGCCAGTTAAAATGCCTTCACCCTGATGATTTAGAAGAACAACGTCAACTACGTAAATTAAATAAATATCCGTATAAAAAAACATATAGAGTAATAAGGCCATCCGGAGAAACTAGAAAAATAAAGGAAATACACTTTCAATCTGAAAACTATGTACTTGGAATAGAAGAAGATATAACAGATAAAATTAATAATGAAGAAAATAAATCAAATAGTGATAAAAGTATCATACTGAAGACAAAAATTGAAATCGCAAAAAAACTTAAGCTAAAAGGTATTTCCTCACAAGTAATATCTGAAACAACAGGATTATCTGCCTCGAAAATTAATAATATTTAACCCTTACAATTTAATAAATTTTCTTCTACTATACCAGCTGCTTTAAAAACTCAATATCAATATCATTTCCATGGTGATGAAATTCATTAATATTAATGGTAATTTCTGTCTTGGATATAACTTTAATTGATACTTCTTTTGTTTTATTTCTATTTAAATAAGCTGAATATAAGCCTTTAGATGGGAGAACACCGAATTCAATTTTTATGTAAAGGTTCTCACTATGTATATTGGTTGTACAATCCCTGTTCGTAATTCTACCAGATACAAAGTATTTCTCACCAAGCATGTAATTGGCTGAATCAAAATCGCCTGAAGCTAAAGCCTTTCTTACTTCAGTACTGCTTATCTTCTCATCATTCCAGCCTTTTTCTGTAACTGCCTTAAATTTAAAACCAAATTTTTTTGCATATTCATTAAGAAAAATACTATCTCCCCTGCCCTTTGCCCCAAACCTCCATAAAGATCCTACGCATATACCTGCAAGCTTTACATCCTTAGGATGCATGAAGTTTTCAATAAAACAATCGGGAGATAAACTTGCGAACTCGCGGGTAAAAGGAACAGTAATAATTGCTTTTACCCCTAACTTACCGAGAATTTCAGCTTTAGATGCAGGTGTTCTTAAAAAAAGCAGGGGCCTGTCAGGAAATAAAACCTGTCTGGGATGCGGGAAAAAAGTAATAACGACTGGAACAGCAGAAAGATTTTCAGACATAGTCAGTAACTCACTAATAATCTTTCTGTGACCTAAATGAATTCCATCGAATACACCAATGGCCGCAGCAATTCTAGTTATACCATATGCTGATAAATCATTCAGATTATTTACTCTAACAGGATGAGAGGAAAATTTATCCACGAATTACACCAATTCCAATAAAGATTAACCGCAAAGTTCGCAAATGAAAATCACAAAGTTCGCAAATAAGTATAAATTAAATTTGAAAACCTTGTTAAGAAAACAAAAAAATGACTGATTGTAGGCCTAAATAATCGCTAAGTAATTTTAAAGATGTTACAATAATTAGACTAATCATAAATTACATTATTTTGTTCAGATATAAGAATTCAACGTCCAATCTTGATTAGGCTTTTTGAATATCAGCATGAATTTTTTGAAAATCTTTTACAAAGTCAGGATATGTAACTGAAACAGCGCGGGCATTTTCAATAGTAGTCTCACCTGTTGCTCCAAGAGCAGCAATAACTAAAGCCATAATAATTCTATGGTCATTATGTCCATTAACAACAGCACCATGAAGTTCTGATTTATGAACAACTAATCCATCCTGTATTTCAGAAATTTTAGCTCCCATTTTTGTCAATTCTTCTGCCATAGCAACTATACGATCAGTTTCTTTCATTCTTGCATGTATTACATTACCTAAAATTGTTTTACCTGTAGCATAACAAGCGATTGCTGCCATAGCAGGTAACGCATCTGGAGTAGCATTAAGATCAAACTCCATATCTCCATTTAACTCTACATTACGGTATACTACAACATTATTATTATTTTTTCTTACACGCATACCCATGCGTTTCAAATGATCAAATATCTCCTTATCACCTTGTTTATCATTAAAATCCAAATTCTTAATGATTAACTTGCCTTTAGTAATAGCAGCTGCTCCTAAAGCAAATGTTGCAGTTGAAAAGTCTGCTGGCATTGTTCTAGTATAAGCTTTATATTTTTGTTTACCTTTAACCGTAAAACTTGAATAATCTTCTTCAAACGAGTATTTAATACCCATAAAATCCAACCAGTCAAGAGTCACATCTATATAAGGTCGTTCATTTAAATTAACAATATTAATTTTGGTATCCTGCTCAGCCAAAGGAGTCGCAAATAAAAGCGAAGTAACAAACTGAGATGATTTACCATTAACAGTTGTTTCACTACCCGTTATTGGTCCTCGTACAGTGAGAGGACATTTACCCTCTTCAGAAGTTCCGACTGTAACACCGAGTTTTTCCAATGCTGAAATTAATGACCCCATCGGCCTACCACGAAGAGAATGATCACCATCAAAACATATTTTTAAACTTCCAGTAGCTGCCATCCCTGCCAAGAGGCGCAATGAAGTCCCAGAATTACCTAAATCAATTATTTCATCAGTTTTATTGGTTAGCTTCCCACCAGTACCTTTTATTTTCCATATTAATACTTGATCTTCATAAATTTCAGAAAGCTCAGCTCCGAGTTTTAATGCAGCATAAAGGCAGGAAATAGTATCTTCAGAGACAAGAGGATTCTTGATAGTAGAAACCCCTGTTGCCATAAGAGCCAATAAAATTGCTCTTATTGTATGAGATTTTGAGCCCGGCACAGAAATTTCACCTTGAACTACAGATTTTTGTACTTTTATTTTCATAATACTTCCTTTAAAAACTGTCCATCAGTCGTCGTTCTATCGAACTATACCTCGACACAACTAATTTCCAGTGGCAGATTAACCGCGAAGTTCGCAAAGGAATCGCAAAGATCGCTAAGATATAGTTATTATTAATAATTGTATTTTATAAAATTATATAATTTATCCAAACATTTCCATACATGTCAGATTTATAGATTAAGTCTAAATAAACACCAACAATATAATATATGATGGTGACTATTAAAATTAAGTTTCAAATAAATTAAACGATTTCATTTAACTTGTTGAATGATTGAATTCAAATATGCATTTTTTTATATATTTAATTTTGGAGCAAATCTATGATACTCCTGAATGCTGCATACGTCCAGTCTCTCTACATTTCTTAATGATTTAAATCCTTCTATAGCAGCAGCTAATCCCGTCAAAGTAGTCATAACAGGAATACCATCAGCCACAGCCTCAGCCCGCATTATAATTTCATCAACTTTAGGAGAAGGACCTGTAGATGGAATATTTACTATCCAATGCAGATTATTCTCTTTAATTAAGTCTATCGCATTTGGGTGCCCCTGTCCAATCATAAAGACGGGATTTGTTCTAATTCCTCTTTTATAAAGATAACTCGTCGTTCTTAAAGTAGTAAAAAGTTCAAATCCTAATTTAATTAGATCCTCAACTAATGGTATAACATCATTATCATTATCAATATCATCCGGTTCAATGCTGAAAAATATTTTTTCTTTAGTAAGACATGGAGGATTCAGTTGAGAAGCTATAAGAGTTTTTAAATATGAAATACCATAGTCAAAGTCAATTCCCATTACTTCTCCAGTTGACTTCATTTCAGGGCTTAAAACAACATCAACTCCTGGAAAACGGTTAAATGGAAATACAGCTTCCTTAGTTGACACATGTTTTGGAATATACTCCTCAGTAAACCCAATATCTTTAAGTTTCTTTCCTGCCATGATCAAAGCTGCAATTTTAGCTATTGGTAAACCTGTTGCTTTGCTTACAAAAGGAACTGTTCTGGAAGCTCTTGGATTTACTTCAAGTACATATACAATGTTATTTTTAATAGCATATTGTATATTCATTAAACCACATACATTCAATACTCTGGCAATATCTTTGGTATGTTTACGAATAGTTGATAGAATTTCTTCACTAAGGGTCATACTTGGAAGCATGCATGCAGAATCTCCTGAATGTATGCCAGCCAATTCAATATGTTCCATTATTCCACCAATCACAGAATCTTCACCATCAGATAGGCAATCCACATCGACTTCTATTGCTGCATCTAGATATCGATCTATAAGCACAGGTCTATCTTCAGAAACTTCAATAGTTTCCTGCATATATTTTCGTAGATATTTTTCCTTATAGACAATCATCATAGACCTCCCTCCTAATACATAAGAAGGTCTAACAAGAACAGGGTATCCTATTTTTTCTGCAACTATTACAGCATCATTTTCATTATAGGCAATTCCATTTTCAGGTTGTTTAATATCTAGTTTATCAATCAGCTTCTGAAATTCATTTCTATTTTCAGCAGCTTCGATACTATCAGGAGTAGTCCCTATTATGTTAACGCCATTTTCTTCAAGTTCTTTTGCAAGATTAAGTGGGGTTTGACCACCGAACTGAACAATAACTCCATCGCACTGCTCAAGATCATAAATATTAAGCACATCTTCAAGTGTAACAGGTTCAAAATAAAGTTTATCACTTGTATCATAATCGGTAGATACTGTTTCAGGATTACTATTAACCATTATTGTTTCAAACCCTGCTTTTCTTAAGGCAAAACTTGCATGTACACAACAATAATCAAACTCAATTCCCTGTCCTATTCTATTAGGTCCACCACCTAGTATCATTATTTTCTGTTTAGTTGTTCGTTTAGCTTCGTTTAACTCACCATATGATGAATAGTAGTAAGGAGTATATGCATCAAATTCACCAGCACAAGTATCTACCAAATTATACCCTGGAATAATTTTAAGATTTTTTCTTTCAGCCCTGACTTCAAGCTCGGAAGAACTAAGTAAAAAAGCAATTTGTTTATCAGAATAACCAAACTCTTTAATCTGAAGGAAAAGTTCTCTGTCCTTAACTAAATTATCTAAAGTCCCCACAGAACTGATTTCATTTTCAAATTGAGCTAATTCATGAAAATGACGAAGAAACCATATATCTATACATGTTAATTCATTAACGATTTCAATGCTCCATCCACGTTTAAAAGCTTCCCGTATATAGAACATTCTAAATGCATTTGGCCGTATTAGTTCTGCTTTTACTTCATCATCTGACTTCAGGGTGTACTCATCATCCTTTCCATCAACACCAAATCCATACCGCCCAATTTCCAAAGAACGAAGTGCTTTCTGAAATGATATCTTAAAAGTTTTACCAATACTCATTGTCTCACCAACAGACTTCATCTGTGTAGTAAGTGTATCATCTGCAGTAGGGAATTTTTCAAATGCAAACCTTGGTATTTTAGTCACAACATAATCAATTGATGGCTCGAAACATGCTGGAGTTTCACGAGTAATATCATTTTGCAATTCATCAAGAGTATAACCAACTGCAAGCTTGGCAGCAATTTTAGCAATTGGAAATCCAGTAGCCTTTGATGCCAACGCGCTAGATCTAGAGACGCGAGGATTCATTTCAATAACTATCATTCTACCGTCTTTGGGGTTTACAGACCATTGAACATTTGAACCACCAGTTTCAACACCAATTGCTCGCATCACATCTAAAGAAGCATCTCTCATTCTCTGATACTCTCTATCAGTAAGAGTTTGTGCTGGTGCAACAGTTATACTATCACCAGTATGAACCCCCATAGGGTCTATATTCTCAATAGAACATATAATAACCGAATTATCTTTTTTATCTCTAATTATTTCAAGTTCATACTCTTTCCATCCAAGTAGCGACTCTTCAATCAAAACTTCATTAGTAGGGCTGGCATCAATTCCACGTGCAACTATTTTGTCAAATTGTTCTTTATTGTACGCAATACCACCGCCAGTTCCACCAAGAGTAAAACCAGGCCGAATAACTAAAGGAAAATCACCTATCTCATCAGCTATTTTATAGGCATCAATCATGGAATATGCTGAACCGCTCCTGGCAACTTCCAAGCCTATGTTTTTCATTGTTTCTTTAAATTCATTTCTGTTTTCAGCGCGTCTTACTACATCTACTTTAGCTCCAAGCATCTCAATACGATAATAATCAAGAATTCCTGAATCATATAATTCAAGTGAAAGGTTCAATGCAGTCTGTCCTCCAACTGTTGGAAGTAGAGCATCAGGTCTTTCTCTTCGAATTATTTCATGTAGAATATCTTTTGTCAAAGGTTCAATATAAGTTCTGTCAGCAAACTCAGGATCAGTCATAATAGTAGCAGGATTACTATTAACAAGGACAACTTCATAGCCCTCTTCTTTTAAAGCTTTGCATGCCTGTACTCCAGAATAATCAAATTCGCAGGCCTGTCCAATAATAATAGGTCCTGAACCTATCAACATTATTTTTTTTATATCTTCTCTTTTTGGCATTCTATTGGCTTTCTACTGTTTTAAAATAGGTCCTATAGGTCTAATAAGTCCTATATTTAAATTATATAATTTTTTAAGCTCAAGTATAATTATAGAATTAAATTTTACTTTCTTTTATCATTTTATTGAATTCAGCAAACAGATAAGCCGGATCATGTGGTCCAGGTGAAGCTTCAGGGTGGTATTGAACTGCAAATAGTGGCGCAGTCTTATGTCTAATTCCTTCAATCGTGTTATCATTCAAATTCATATGAGTAATAACTATTTCACTATTTGCAATTGAGTCAGCAGAAACTGCATAATTATGATTCTGCGATGTAATTTCAATTTTCCCTGTCAGTAAATTTTTTACAGGATGATTACAGCCATGATGCCCAAATTTAAGCCTGTATGTTTTTGCACCACATGCTATGGATAGAATTTGATGACCAAGACATATTCCCATAATGGGGACTTTGCCTATCAATTTTCTAGCTGAATCTACAGCATAAGTAACAGCGGACGGATCAGCAGGTCCATTTGAAAAGAATACTCCATCAGGTTTAAGCTTCATTACATCTTCAGCAGTAGTGTCAGCTGGAACAACTAATACGTTCATACAGTTTAAACGCAAAGATCTAAGAATATTCCATTTAATGCCAAAATCATATGCAACAACATTCAGGTTTGCAGGTGGTAATTTATCTGCAACTCCCCATGAAATTGTTTTTGAATCAGTTGGATCCCATTTATATTCTTTTTTACAAGTAACTTTTGCAGCATAGTCCTGATTATCAAGCCCACACCATGAAATTGTTTTTTCTCTACACTCATTGTTTGAAAGAATATTTTCAGAACAATTAAGATAGCCTTTCATACTTCCTTTATTTCGAAGAACAGTCGTTAAAGCCCGTGTATCTATTCCAGCAATAGCAGGAATTCCTTTAGATTTAAACAAATCTCGAAGATTACCTTCACTTCTCCAATTACTTGGAGCATTTATTTCATTAACAATAAATCCTTGAAGATGGCATTCTTCTGATTCATTATCAGATAAGTTTATACCGGTATTTCCTATTTCAGGATAAGTCATTGTTATAAACTGTCCTGCATATGATGGGTCAGTTATAATCTCCTGATATCCTGACATTCCAGTATTGAATACAACTTCTCCCAATGAATCTACAGAAGCACCAAAAGAGTAACCTTTAAAAATAGATCCATCTTCAAGTACCAGCTTTGCTTTTTTCTCTCTACGTTCTTTCCAATTGTATTGAATTTTCATCAAGTTTTAATCTCTTTTTAATTACTACTGTAATTATAAGCAGCTTTAATAAAATCTCTGAAAAGGGGATGCGATCTCAAAGGTGTTGATTTGAATTCAGGATGGAACTGACATGCAACAAACCATGGATGATCCGCTAATTCCACCATTTCAACAAGCTTACCATCAGGAGAAATACCTGATATAACTAAACCTTTTGATTCAAGTTCTTCTTTATATTTATTATTGAATTCATATCTGTGACGATGTCTTTCACTAATTTCCAGCGAAGAATAAGCTTGAGCGGCTTTAGTACCTTCTTTGATACAGCAAGGATAAGCACCCAATCTCATTGTTCCACCTTTATCTGTAATTTTCCTTTGTTCTTCCATTAAGTCTATTACAGGGTAACAGGTATGATCACTAAATTCAGAACTCTGAGCATCACTCATATTGCAAACATTCCTTGCAAATTCAACAACCACGCAATGCATTCCAAGACATATCCCTAAAAATGGAATATTGTTTTTTCTTGCATAATTAACAGCTTTTATTTTTCCTGGAATTCCTCTATTACCAAATCCTCCCGGAATTAAAATACCTGAAACACCTTCCAAAAGTTTACTGCCAGAATCTTTTTCTAATTCCTCTGACTCAAGCATCCTAATTTTAATTTTAAGATTATTTGCAATTCCACCATGAATCAGTGCTTCATATATACTTTTATATGCATCTCTTAAACTTATATATTTACCAACTACTGCTATTTCAATCTGTCCATTTTCAGGATAAATGGCACTTTGAAGCATTGACTGCCATGCATCAATCTTTAACTGTTTTTCAGGTAAACTTAATAGCTCAAGTATATACTTATCTAAGTTTTGTTTTGACAGTTCTACCGGCACTTCATAAATTGAGTGAGCAACATCTGGTTCTTCAATTACGAGTTCTTTGCTGACATTACAGAATAAAGACAATTTATCAAAATGTTCTTCTGTCATGGACCGCTCACAGCGGCAAATCAAAATATCCGGAGTAATACCAATTGCTCTTAATATACCTACAGACTGCTGTGATGGTTTTGTTTTCATCTCGCCGGCTGCCTTAATATAAGGAACAAGTGTTAAATGAATGAATAAACCATTTTGTTTACCTATTTCATGTCTGTACTGACGAATTGCTTCCAAAAAAGGTAATGACTCAATATCTCCGGCTGTTCCACCTATTTCTGTTATTACTATATCAACCTCATTATCATCCAAGGCACCAATAGCTCTCTTTATTTCATCGGTTATATGAGGAATTACCTGAACAGTTTTTCCAAGGTATCCACCTTCACGTTCTCTTTTAATAACAGAGCTATAAATGCGCCCAGTTGTAAAATTACTTAACTTAGTGCATGTTATACCTGCAAATCGTTCATAATGTCCAAGATCTAAATCAGTTTCTGCCCCGTCATCAGTAACATAGACCTCGCCATGTTGGTATGGTGACATCGTTCCTGGGTCAACATTTAAGTAAGGATCAAGCTTCTGCATACTGACTCTATATCCACGCTGCTTTAAAAGCATTGCAATAGATGCGGCAGTAATTCCCTTACCTAAAGAAGACACAACTCCACCTGTAACAAAAATATGTTTTGTCATTAACTTCTTTCCTCATTAATATATATAATTTATTTTATGTTTTGGTTTTGATAATCAACTTTACCAGGCTTACCGGGTTCAAATTAAAACTATAAATATTTTTATTTCTTTTTGTTTATCTTTCCACCGACACCCGTCGTCGCTTTGCCATGCATCGGCAATCAAGGACAGCCCCCCCTACAACAAAGTAACAGTTTTCGAACTCCCGAACTTTCGAACTTTCGAACTCCCGAACTCCCGAACTCCCGAACTTTCGAACTCCCGAACTCCCGAACTTTCGAACTCCCGAACTCCCGAACTTTCGAACTTTCGAACTATCTAATATGCTCTTACATTTCTATCTTCAACAAAATTTATAAAAGATCTATTAACTACTTTATTTCCACCAGGTGTGGGGTAGTTACCTGTAAAATACCAATCCCCTTTATGATCAGGACAAGCTTTATGAAGGTCATCAACTGACTGAAAGATAAACTCAACCTCTGCATTAATATCTATCGGTGAACTCAATTCAGCAATTTTACTCGAGATCTGTTCATCTGTAAAAGGTTCATATATAGCTTTAACACAATTAACCATCTTTTTTTTTGGTAATTGTTCCTGAGCAATAGCTGCTTTATAAGCTTCATCAATAATATACTGCTTACCAGTTTCCTTAAGCAGGTCAATAGCTGCTTTAAATGCTATAAAGTCACCTATCTTTGCCATATCTATTCCATAACAATCGGGATATCTAATTTGTGGCGCAGATGATAAAATTATTATCTTTTTCACTTCAAGTTTATCAAGAATTTTTAGTACGCTTTCTTTTAAGGTGGTCCCTCTTACAATAGAATCGTCAATAGCGACTAATGTATCTTTATTTTTTCTAACAGAACCATATGTCACATCATAAACATGTGCAACCAAATCATTTCTCTGTATATCAGAAGTTATAAATGTTCTTAATTTAACATCTTTGATTGCAATTTTTTCATACCTAGGATTAACGGAAAAGATTTGATTAATTTCCTGTTCTGAAAGAGTACTTTTTCCTTTTATAATTTTTTCTTTTTTGATATTATTACAAATTCTATTTACTTCCTCGGAGAGTCCATAAAAACATACTTCAGAAGTATTTGGTATATAAGAAAAAACTGTATTTTCGAAATCATAATTAACTGACTCTAACACTTTAGTTGTAAGATATTTACCAAGCTTTTTACGTTCTTTATAAATATCAGAATCAGAACCTCTTGAAAAATATATACGCTCAAAAGAACATGATCTTTTAGGTAACGGATCCATAAAAGGTGTTTCTGTAATTTGTCCATTCTTTTTAATAATTAATGCATGCGCAGGTTTAATTTCATGAATTTTATCAATATCAACATTAAAGGCCGTTTGTACAGGAGGTCTTTCAGATGAAACAACTGCAATTTCATCATCAGCATAATAATAAACAGGCCTAATTCCAGCTGGATCTCTTATAACAAATGCGTCTCCATGCCCTATTAAACCTGATATAACATAACCACCATCCCACTTTTTACAGGAATTGGTTAAAATTTTGCAAATATCTATATTATCAGCTATAAGTTTTGAAATTTCACATTTGCCATATCCTTCGGCCTTATATGCCCGTACTAAATCTTCATTTTCATCATCTAGGAAGTGACCAATTTTTTCAATCATTGTGACTGTGTCTGTCTTCTCCCCAGGGTGCTGTCCAATATTAACAAGTATATCAAATAACTCGTCAACATTTGTCAAGTTAAAATTTCCAGCGAGAAACAAAGTTTTGGAAGGCCAGTTGTTACTTCTTTTAACAGGGTGGCATGCATTAATATCATTTTTACCGTATGTTCCATACCTCAGATGCCCAAGCAATAACTCACCACAAAATCTAAAATTCTTTTTACACCATATAGGGTCTGAGAGTGATCCCTGTTCTCCACATTTATCACTGATTTCTTTATTAATACTATTAAAAATATCTTTAATGGGAGAGTTTGCAGCAGAACGAATTCTGGATAAATATTTTTCCCCAGGTTCCATATCATATTTAATACATGCTATTCCTGCACCATCCTGCCCACGATTATACTGTTTTTCCATTAATAAACATAGTTTATTTAAAGCATATAAATGTGTTCCATATTTTTCATAATAAAAATCTAAAGGTTTTAATAACCTTATAAGAGCAATACCACATTCATGTTTTATTTCATCACTCATTTTGTGTCCAACCTGCAAAATTAATATTGGAAATTACCATTATATTCAAATTGATCGATTCATCGAAATTTAATAACCTAATTCAGGCACTATTTTGGCGTATTGAATCTCAAAAAAAAAATAGCTTTACTATATAAGTGTAAGAACTTAACAGTAAAGTAAAAATAATCAATGTTTTTTAGTTTATTTATCGAATAACGATAGGGTCGCGAAGCATATATATATGATTATATCACATAGCTATTTTAACATAAGAAGCTATAAAATACATATATCATTAATAAACCTAATAATGATATAGCGGGTGCAAAACAGTTAATGATAACCATCCATAGTTCAAATTCTACAATATTGCACTATACTATAGTTAAACATTATCTGAATAGGTTTAAATTCAGATTAATTTTGTAGGAGTTCATAGTTAGCTATGTAGGCTGAGCCTAAGTTAGCTTTGCTGAAACATTGAACTCCTACAGGTGTGCACTTTTCAGACAAACTATAGTTAGATAAAAGCCTACTATTCCTTCTATTGGTAGTTCCATGAATAGTGTTTCAAAAAATATTTGTTTGCAATAATATATATCTGACCCGATCCTCCCACTCTATCTAATTAATTTAAAAATAATGACCGTAATAGTTGTCTTTATCTGCTGATTACAAGGACAATGATTACGATCATGATAACGATAAAAAAAAGGAATAAATTATATTTAGCACTTCACTTAAGACATCGTTAAATAATTATTTATACTTATAGCTATATCTTTCCCCGACTTCAAAGCTCTTACAACTAAAGATGCCCCAGATACGGCATCACCACAAGCAAACATTTTATCTATGCTGGTCCTTCCTAAACCATTTACTTCAAGGTTCCCTCTTTTATCGTAGTTAGTTTTAAACTGTGCAAGTTGCTTGTTTTGTTCTACTCCCGTAAATCCCATTGCTATAAAAACAGCATCAGCTTCAATGATAAACTCAGAACCTGAAATTTCTTTCATTGAAAGTGGTAAACCTTCCTCAGAAAATTCCCATTCTACTTTAACGGCATTTATTCTTTTAACTATCCCATTTTCGCCTTCAAAGCTTTTGGTCATAATATTCCATATTCTATCACAACCTTCTTTTTGACTGCTTGAATTTCTAAGCTTATATGACCATAAAGGCCATGGAGTTGCATCTGAACGATTAATTGGTGGCATAGGCATAATTTCAATCTGAGTTACAGATAAAGCGCCATGCCTATTTGATGTTCCAACACAATCAGAACCTGTATCACCGCCACCAATTACAACTACTCTCTTATCTTTAACTGAAATTTTATCTCTTAAAATAGGTTCGTTATTAATTATTCTATTCTGTTGAGATAAA
>Ga0307988_1001367_pt1 | contig 13856 bp, 13 predicted proteins | sample EllFjometagen183_FD_203166 | JGI IMG/M metagenome (GOLD analysis project Ga0307988, IMG submission 203166) | Marine microbial communities from Ellis Fjord, Antarctic Ocean - #183 | ecosystem: Environmental > Aquatic > Marine > Unclassified | place: Southern Ocean | collected 2014-10-08 | reverse complement strand
GTTTTAATAGTGCATACCAAATTGTAATAGCCGCCGCCGATAAAAAGCTTAACCAAACTAATGAATAATAATAAGCGACAGGAAACGGGCCAAAATTAATTCCCTCTTTTGGAATAGAAACAAAAAATAACATCAAGCCTCCAATCATTAACGATGTTGAACTTAATACAACAGGCGAAATTCCTGAAGATTTTTTTACAATTATTACATTCGAATAACCCGATAACACATTAACTATTAACAAAAATCCTGTTCCAAGCAACTCGATATTACCTTGCATTTCAAGTTTTATTCGCCCCAAAGTAATAACAGCAATGCCAATTACCCCAATTAATATACTCCCGGTTTTAAGCGGAGTAATTTTATCGTTATGAAAAGAGAAATGCGCAACTACAGCAATAAATAGCGGTTGCGATCCAATAATCATGGCAGCCAAAGAACCGGGCAGTAAATTTATTCCACTATAAAATAGTGCATATTGTCCGAAAATTTGAACGAAGGAAAGCCAAAGAATAAATTTCCAGTTTATTTTTAACTCATTAAAAAAACGTTTTGGTTTTCCAAAATAAATAAAAATTAATACCCCTGAAATAAAAAAACGTATTCCGGCAAACTGAAAAGGCGTATGATATTCTAATCCAATTTTTACTCCCACAAATGCAGTAGACCAAAGCCAACATGCTACAATTGCAAGAAAAGTTGTACTCTTTAAAAGATTTTTCATTTATGATTAAAGTTGTGTAAAGGTGAGAAAATATTATGAATTAAGTGAAGGGTTTAAATTTAGAACATTCGGTATAAAAATTCGGCAGGGCATTGTTAAACCTTTGTTGAAATAACATTTTCTTGGAACCAGATTACATTATCATGGATTTAAAAAATTATTTTGCAACTAACAAAATTTTAATTATGGCAAAACGTATAATCAATAGTTACGAAGAATTTGCAGCACTTTTAGGAAAGGTAATTGGCGTATCGGATTATGTTGAAATAACGCAAGAACAAATCGATAAATTTGCTGATGCAACTATGGATTATCAATGGATTCATACCGATCCGGAAAGAGCAGAAAATGAGTCGCCTTTTAAAACTACAATTGCACATGGTTATTTGTCGCTTTCGATGCTCACTTATTTGTGGTATAATGTTGCCGAAGTAAATAATGTAAAAATGATTGTAAATTACGGAATTGAAAAATTACGTTTTCAACAGCCTGTAAAAGTGAATGATAAAATACGTGCAACAGTTTCGTTAAACGATATTAAAAATCTTCGTGGCATTGCAAAAATTCAAGTAAAAATAGTAGTTGATATTGAAGGTCAGAAAAAACCAGCTTACGACGCGCTGGTAAACTTTTTATATCACTTTGAATAATAAGAACGTTTTAAACAAATTAAGAAATTAACCAATCTTTTCCATTAAACCTTCGCAGGCATCTTCTAATAAATCAAGTACCAATTCAAAACCTTCATCTCCGCCATAATATGGGTCGGGAATTTCATTGTATTTCCAGATTTTGCTGAAATCAGTCATTTTGTAAATTTTTTGAAGATCGCTATCGTTTCGTGCTACTTTTTTTAAATCAAAAATGTTTTCATCGTCCATCCCAATTATCATATCAAAATGGTCGAAATCAGTTTCAGCAATAAAATGGCGAGAAATACTACTTAAATTAAAACCACGTTTTTGTGCGTGTTTTTGCATTCTTCGGTCGGCCGGTTGTCCTGCATGGTACGCTGTTGTACCGGCAGAATCGATTTTGAACTTACTGTTTAAACCGCTGTTTTTAACAATTCCGGTAAATACAGCTTCGGCACTCGGCGAGCGGCAAATGTTACCCATACAAACAAAAAGAATTTTAGTTTTGTCCATTTATAAATTACTTTTATAATTCTTCATTGTTCCAAATTTCGTATGCTTTTATAGCTTGTTGCAGTAACATTTCGTAACCGTTTTTTATCGACGCTCTTTTTGCTTTTCCTTTTTCAAGAAATTGAGTAATCTCCGGATTGTAAACCAAATCGAATAGTAAATGTTTGTCGGTAATATATTCGTATGGAATTTTTGGAAAAGTTTCTACTTTCGGATATGTTCCCAGAGGAGTTGCATTAATAATCAAAAGTCGTTCCGCCATCATCTTTTTGTCAATGGCTTCATAACGAATTTCGTTCTCTTTTAATTCTTCAATAGAGGCCGAAAGAAACTCAATCCCTAATTTCGAAAGAACATATTTTAAGGCTTTCGATGCTCCACCCGTTCCCAGGATTAAAGCTTTTTTGTGGTATTCTTTTAAGAAAGGTTTAAGTGAAGTTTCAAATCCAAAAGTGTCTGTATTGAAACCTTTTAGGTAAATTCCCGATTCAGTTTGTTTTACTTTTATTGTATTTACTGCACCAATTTCCTGCGCCGAGTCATTCAACTCATTTAAAAAAGGGATAACCTGTTCTTTGTATGGAATGGTGACGTTTAATCCAACTATTTGCGGATTATTTTTAAGGATTTCAGGAAACTTGTCGATGTTATCGAATTCAAAATTCTCATAGGTAGAATCAATATTTTCATTTTCAAATTTCTCTGTAAAATATCTTTTTGAAAATGAATGGGTGAGAGGGAAACCTAATAATCCGTAGCGCTTCATTTATTTATTTTTTTAATACTCGTTTCTGGTATCAGAAATGTTTAATTAAAGTTTTTGTTTCCAATTATCTCAACCGTTGCTTGTTGATTTTTTTGTTAATCCTTCAATTACAAATATGAGGATAAAACCCACAATCGCAAGCGAAATTGCACCCAATAGAAAAGAACTGTTTCCGGTAATTTGTTCATACGTTGCGGGAAGAATATTACTTTCGGCAAGTGGTTTTATTTCTCCATGCCTATCGATAAATGTTTCTGTAACTTTTTTCCAGGGCCACACTTTATTTAACGATCCAACCATAAAACCTGCTAACACAGCTATAGTCGCATTATGGTATTTTTTCAACAACCACGATAAAACGTTTGAGAAAGCAATAATTCCGATAACAGCTCCTGCCATAAAAGTTAGGATTACTGCAATTTCCAGGCTGCCAACGGCTTCTAAAATAAATTTATACATGCCCAACAATACTAAAATAAAACTACCCGAAATTCCCGGAAGTATCATCGCACAAATGGCAATTGAACCCGAAAGAAAAATAAACCAATAACTTGTGTTTGCTTCGGCAGGAGTAATTATCGTAATCATCCAGGCGATTGCAATTCCTGCAATTCCTGCAATTATTGTTGCTGTTCCCCACTTTTTTATCGAGCGGGCAACATAAATTGCCGATGCTATAATTAAACCAAAAAAGAACGCCCAAACTAAAATAGGGAAGTTGTTCAATAAATATTCCAAGCCTTTTGCAAGCGAAAATATACTGATGCCAATACCGGCAAATACACTAATTAAAAAAGTTCCATTAATTGCTGTCCAAAATTCTGCAAATTTACCTGTGAAGAAAAGTTTTAGTGCATTTAAATTTATCGATTTTATAGAGTTAATTAACTCTTCGTAAATACCAGTTATAAATGCAATTGTACCACCAGAAACTCCCGGAACTACATCTGCAGCACCCATTCCCATTCCTTTCAAAATAATTGTTAAATATTCTTTAAAAGTTCTCTTCATACTATTTTGTTGAATTCTTTTATTGTGTACTGAAAATTAGTTAAATTGATATTTAACCAATTTCTAATGTCAATATTCAATTCTAAAATCTGTTTTTATAGAATTAGAAATTATTTCAAATTATCATTCTTTCGGAAATTGTCAACAACTTTTTTAAGTCTTTTGTTTTTTAATGATTTAGGATAAATATCAAAAAGGTAATTTATTTGTTCAAAATCCTGTTCCATAGAAATCAGTAACAAAGCAAATGCTTCTTTTTCCTTTTTATTTTCCAATAGTAATGCCACAAGCCGATATTTTAAAATAGAATCTTTATTGTTTTTAATTCCTCTTTTTAAAATTCGAATGGCGTTGTTTGCCTCTTTGTATTTAATATGCAATTCAACCCACGATAACCAAATTTCAGAATTTTCGATATCTAATCGGGCGGCTTTTCTAATGGCTTTTATTGCACCCTCTTTATTGTCCGAATCGTTGAATATTTTACTCAAAGTGAGCCAATATTCAGAGTTTTCAATATCGATTTTAATGGCCTTTTTTATGTATGCAATACTTTCCTTAAAATTTTGTTTCACCCAAAAAATTAATCCAATACCAAACCAGGCGGAATCATTTATTGAGTTTAATTCTAATGCCTTTCGGTAGAATCCTTCGGAACTCGAATGATTCTCAAGATTTAGAAAGCATTCGCCGATATAACAATGTGCATCGTCGTTTTCAGGCTCCACTTTAATAAACTCCTTATATTTAACAATGGCTTCTTCGAATTCTTCTAAATTGGCCAGAGCATTTCCAATATTAAAAAGAGCCATGTTAAAATTGGCTTTTAAAGCCAGAGCAAATTCGTATGCTTCTATGGCTTTTTTATGTTTTTCAGTTTTGTTGTAAACGGTTCCCAAATTAAACCAAACGCTATGATTAAAAGGGTCAATATCGAGATAGCGATTGTAATATTTTATACTTTTTTTGTATTTGGCAGCCTGATCGTAAAAAAAGCCAAGATCGTACAAAGCCATTTCATTTTTCGGATTGGCTTTTAATGATTGCTCAAAATAATGTATGGCTTTCGAAATTTCACCAATTTGAATATACGATGAACCAATGTGGTACAATATTTCATCCAAATCACTTCCTGCAAATTTTATTGCTTTTTTGAATGAAATAAGTGCCTCGTTTTCGTTGCCCATTACCATTCGTGCCGAACCTTTTAAAAGATGCACATCAGGGTTGTTCGAATCAACTTTTTCTGCAAAACGCAGATATTTTAAAGATTTTTCGTATTTCCCTTTGTTGATGAGTACCTGAGCATATTTTAATTGGAGTGGAACTGCATTTGGATGAATTTGAATGCCTTGCTTGGCCGCAATTTCTGAACCCTGCAAATCTCCTTCGTCTAATAATTGTTCAACAATTCCTTCGAATTCCGACACATCAAAATATTTTGTTCTGCCCGAAATGAGTGAACGTTTAAAGCGGTTTACCGCTCCAACCATATCTTCATCACCGTTATTTTCTCTGTCCTCCTTCATTGCTTAAAATAAGTGTGCAAATGTAGTAATTAAGCCGAATAATTTAACAATCATAAATGTTGCTCGCGTAATAAATCGTTTACTGTTTTTACCGGGTTAAAAGTTGCGATTGGTACTTCAACAAACAGGGTGTTCCAGTTGCTCATTGCGCCATTCCATAAGCCGGGTAATTCCTGTGCTTTTAATTCCCTTCCGTCTTTCGATTTTTTTGAAATGAACCCGGTTTTCGGATCGGTAAATTCCTTTAAATCGAATTTTTCACCGAGGTAGTTTTTCACACCACAAACTAAATCAACAGGGTTAAAATGAGTCGCATTTTTTGCAATACTTTGTTGCTGAACACTTTCTGCGTCAATTTGCGAACTTTCTACAACTTGTAACGAAACCGTTCCATCGCTGTTTCGTGCCCAAAATGGTCCGCCGCCCGGTTCACCTTCGTTTTTTACCATTCCACAAACTCGTAGTGGCCGCATAAGTTTTTCTCGTAAATAATAAACCAGCTCCTCTTTTTCTGTATAATATTGATTTTCGGCAGGTTTCGTGTTTAATGTGTTTTCTAAAAAGTTAGAAGCTTCGGCCAAAAAAGCACTATCCAATGCAATGTGGTGTTTTTCGTTTAACTCTTTTTGATAAAAGAAAAGTTTTTCCTGATGTTTCAATAATACTCCTGCCAAAGCTTTTTTATAATCGACTGTTGATTGTTTTAATCGATCGGGAACAACATTATCAATGTTTTTTATAAAAATAATATCGGCATTTAAATCATTTAAATTCTCAATTAATGCACCGTGTCCACCCGGCCGAAAAAGTAAATTACCATCGTTTTCTCTAAACGGTTTGTTATTTAAATCAACAGCAATTGTATCTGTCGAAGGTTTTTGCTGGCTAAACGAAATCGTAAAAGTAACTCCTAAAGTATTTTCGTAATCGGTTTTTATTATATTCAATAAGTTTTCAAACTCGGGTTGATGTTCGGGCGAAACAGTAAAATGTAAATTGGCTTTCCCATTTTTATCTGTTGCATATTTTGCACCTTCTACTAAATGCTCTTCAAAAGGAGTTCGGGCATTATTTTCATACGAATGAAATTTTAATAGTCCTTTCGGAAGTGAACCATAATTGAGCCCTTTTGAATTTAACAAAAAATCGATTTGATTTTTGTTGTTCATTTCTGCTTTTCCATCTCGAACAGATTCATGCAATTCACTTATAAAAGCAAACTTTTCAAAATTGTCGGAATAAATTTTAGCAGCTTTATTTTCCTGTAAAATATTTTCTTCCGAATCGCCGTCTTCATAAGCTTCCAATGCTTCAAACAACGATTTGAACATACGGCTCGCTGCCCCAGACGCCGGGATAAATTTTAAAGGTTTGGTTTTTTCAGAAATTTTCTGGTCGTATAAATCTATTCTTTTTGCCAACTCTTCATCTTTTAAGCGAATAATTCCATTTCCTACCGAAGCTGCCGCCTCAATTTGCAAATATGGAAATCCGGTTTTAAATTTTTCTATTTGAGATACAACCCTGTCTATTTGGCTTCCACGAGTTTTTATTTGATTTTTGTCTTTTTCCGTGAACATATTTATTTTTTACTTTTATTGTTTTAAAATTAAGAATTAGATTTTGAATTAGAACATTTGAATCGTTATAAAGATTAAAGTTTTTAATATTTTTCAACATAAAAATGGGAGGAACTTGATCTGCTGATTTTTATCTATTTTTGAAAACTCAAAAAAATGAATGGAAATACCAAAATACATATGGGGACACAATAAAAGGTACAATGACTTCTCGACTTATTTCAGAAAGAAATTTTCTGAGCGGGTACAAAAAGTTTCCATCGATGCAGGATTTACTTGTCCCAATCGGGATGGAACAAAAGGTTTGGGAGGTTGTACTTATTGTAATAACAAAACGTTTAAACCCACCTATTGTAATCTTGAAGAAAGTGTAACGAGCCAGATTCAGCAGGGTGTCGATTTTTTTGGTAAGAAGTACAAATCAATGAAATTTTTAGCCTATTTTCAGGCATACACAAATACTTATGCACCATTCGATGATTTAAAAAATTTATATGAGGAAGCATTAAAACATCCAAAAATTATTGGCCTGGTAATTTCAACACGTCCTGATACTGTTTCTTCTGAACTGCTCGATTATTTAGCTGATCTGAGTAAAAAAGTTTATGTGATGGTTGAGTTTGGATTAGAATCGCATTTAGAGAAATCGTTACAATTTATAAACCGGGGACATACATTTAATGCCTCTATTTGGGCTTTGGAACAAACAGCAAAACGCGGAATTAATAATGGTACGCATTTAATTTTGGGTTTGCCAGGGGAAAGCAGAAAAGAAATGTTAGAGCAAGCCAAAGTGATTTCAAAGCTGCCAGTAAAAAATTTAAAATTGCATCAACTGCAAATTCATAAAGGAACTTTGTTGGAAAAGCAGTATTTGAAAAATCCTGACAAGTTTAGTTTATTTACTGCCGAAGATTATATTGAATTGGTTGTGGATTATTTAGAGTTTCTTAATCCAAAAATTATTGTGGAGCGTTTTATAAGTCAGGCACCGCCCGAAATGTTGATAGCTCCCAAATGGGGGCTTAAAAACTTTGAGTTTGTAGCAAAAGTTGAAAAACGGTTGAAAGAGCGAGATACCTGGCAGGGAAGGTTATTTGAAATGTAAAAAATAAGCTATTTGTAACTGCTCAGGTGTCCATATAGACTTTATTAACTTGTTTCTCAGATTAGTAGATATATCACGCAAAGTTCGCTAAGATTATGGCAAAAAGCGCAAAGAGCTTGTTGCAAATGCTTTGCGCTTTTTGCGTTTCTTTAGTTTTGCGTTCTTCGCGTGAAACTTTTAATCAGAAAATGCAAGTAATCAGAAGTATAAACTACGTGATAGTTACAGCTATTTATCTCTACGCAATTTTATAACCCATAACTCCACCATTTCTTCCGATCGCCAGTTTTGATCTCTCCGGGTTTTTTTAGATGCGGCACGCACTTTTTTTTGCAATAATAATTCTTTCACAAATTCATCATTTTTTTCTAATTCTGTTTCAATTGGATGTTTGTCGGCCACTTTGGTAATTTGTGCAAGATTTGAAAACAACAGAACAACTCTTCCATTTGGCTGAAGCTGTTTTTTTGCTTCGGTAAAAAAGCGGGAAAACAAATCGGAATCGTAATAAATTGCTTTGTCTATTTCGTCTAAATTTTGAGATGCTGGTAACCAGGGCGGATTAAAAACAATCAATTCTGTTTGAACATGCAGATTTGCAAATAAATCTCCATAAATCAATTCAATTTTTGAATGTAATTTATCTGAATTTTCTTTCAAGCCAATAATTGAATTTGGATTAGAATCTGTTCCGTAAACTTTTTTGAATCCATTTTTCACCAACTGAAAAGAAAGTACGCCACTTCCAATTCCGATATCGATAGCTGATTTTTTTTCACCTTTGTATCTTCTGAGCCAACTATCAAATAATTGTAAATGTTCGAATCGAGTTGGGAAATAAGTACCAAACCATGGATGTATTTTTTGTTTTAAAACAGGAACAAAAATCCCTTTTTTGTACCATTGCCACGAGCTGTTTAATCCTTGAATTTGTGTTAATGGCAATAGAAATTCGTTTAGCTCTGGGTATAAAATATTTAACCAACCAATTTCCGGAGCTTTTTTTACCACTAATTTGTGGTTGCTGACTTTAAGTAATATCCCATGCGACAGCTCACGAAATGCAGAACGAAAATCACGTTGTCCCTGGAACGATTGGTCGGAATACTCAGTTTTAATAAAATTCTTTAATGCCCTCAAAAGTTCAAGTCCACTGCTGTAATAATCTACAATTAAAACCTTATATCCTTCAATTAGCGCATCAATTGCTATTTGCATCTCCATTCCTTGCGAAAAAGGAATTACATCAATGTTTGATGTAATTGCATCAGGTCGATTAGCTTTTGCTTTTTGCTCGTTATTCAATATTCCTATAATTCAATTGGCTTCTTGTTTGTAAAACTATTTTACTTAATTAGAATCTCAGTATAATATTTCTTAAGATAATTTTGACAAGGAAGATAAACTAATAAAAATTTTCATCAAATTTTAAAGAACTATATTTGGCAAGTCATTGTCATTTAAAATTTTTCTAACCATTGAAGGGCAGCTTCCCGGGTTGAAAAAATACTAAATTTATACTTGTTTGTTTTAGCCATCTCTTTATACAAAACAGAGAATGCTGTTTCCTTTGTGCTTTCAATAATAATCGCATCTATTATTTGCTCATATTTCTCCAAAGAGTTGTAATTTTCTTCAACAATAACTGATAGATCACCATGTTTAAACACCATTTCTGATTTCGTAGCATCTGTCAATATTTTTAATTTTCTTGGGTACGATTTATTCTCTTTTGTAGCAACAATATAATCTACAACTTCTTTTAGTGTTAACTTTCCTTCGAATTTTGAAATAAGTATGCCTTTTTGCTTATTAAATTCTGCTGACACCATATTGTTTAATATAAATTAAAAATTATTTAATGTTTCTGTGTTCTGTCTTCAATTACCACCAATCTGAATTTATGCCCGTCCATTACAACCCGGTGTGTATCAATGTGTAAATGTTTGGTAATTACTTTGTTTCGAATTTTGAAATCGCGAATCAGCACTAATTCTGAAAGATTGGATCCGGAAAGTAATTCCCGCAATTGACAATGATTGCAAAAATTATCATTTTTTCCAATACTTTTTCCGCGTTCTGTACAACCCATTATTTCGCAAAACTCGTGGTCAATAATGTCACCTTTGTCGCTTTTTGTTAAGTCTTGAAACGACTTATTAAAATATTTAACTTTAAAATCGAAGTCGGTAAGGAAAATAGAGTGTGGATGGTGTTCAATTAACTGATTTATTAAATCGTTGGCCTCTTCTATTTTTACAAATTCAAGTTGCATAGTGAAGAAAATTAATAGGTTAACTATCGTCGTTCTAATTACGAACGTACAAAAGTTTATTCTTTTTTGGTTTTTGGAAAGTAACAATTAAATGTAAAATATTCAACCGAATATGTTTTACAATCTAAAAAAAGTTTTCAAGCAAATACAGCTATTTAATTTTACGACTTGAATTACGAGTCTAAGGAGCCAAAAACACGCTTTAATAAACTACTTGCTCGTGCAAGCGGATCTTTGCGAATTAATTTTTCCTCATCTGCAATTTTCAGAAATAGTCCATCTAAAGCTTTGTGTGTCAGGTATTCATCTAATTCTATTTCAACAGGTTTGAATCCTGCAATTTGTCCAACCATCGATTTCGCAATATCATTCCACTGTTTTGTTATCGTATTCCAGCTTTGTTCTGTCGAAACATTTCCAACCAATTTTTTTTCAACCGAAGCTTTAATTTTTGGTCGGTACAACTCAACCAATTGATTGTACGTAGAATTATGCAAATAATTGGTGGCTGCATTTTCTTGGCCTTTTAAAATTCCAACTGCATCGGTTATTGTCATACTTTTTATGCTGTTTACAAAAATGGGTTTGGCATCTTTCACTGCATCTTCGGCTGCCCGATTAATTTTCAAAAGTACATCTTCCAGAAGCTGATTTCCTCCGGGAATTTTGCCAATATTTTTTACGATAATATCGGCTTCGGGCGGTAAAAGTATTTTTACCAAATCGTCTTTATAATAACCGTCAGTAGCTCCCAGAATATTCGACGAATTAGATACTCCAACCACAAGAGCTTCTTTTAATCCACCAATAATTTCAGTGGTAGATAAGGGGCGCTCGCCAGTAGTAGTTTGCTCTGCCAATTGCATTAGTTCAGCACATCCTGTAAAAAGGAAAATCAAAAGAAATGGTAAAAGTCGTGTAGTTCTCATTTTTAGTTATTTTTTTTGAAAAGTTTAGTAATTAAATCTGTCCGTCCTTTTGCTTTTAAATCCTGAATAATTGAATTTTTAAATTCACGCTTGTACCAAAAGAAAAATTTACGTTGGCTTTCTTTCGCATCCTTATTTCGAGCAGTATATATTTTTTCTAAGGTGTATGGATGGTAACCCGAATAATAAACCACCGTAGCTAAAGTCATTGGCGTTGGAGTAAAATCCTGCACTTGTTCCAACTTAAAATTCATATTTTTTGTTTGAATGGCAAGGTTTGCCATATCTTCCGATTTACTTCCGGGGTGGCTCGAAATAAAATACGGAATTAATTGTTGATTTAGTTTCTCTTCTTTGTTTATTTTTATGAATTCAGTATTTAATTTTTCGAACAGTTTAAATGACGGTTTCCTCATAAATTTCAAAACATCGTCCGATGAATGTTCCGGAGCTACTTTTAATCTCCCCGAAACGTGGTGTTTAATTACCTCCCTCAAATATTGACTGTTGTTCTCGTCGGTTTCTTTCCTTCCGGTTTTCTCCAAAATCATATCGTAGCGAATGCCACTTCCCACGAAAGCTTTTTTTACTTTCGGGTTCATCCGAACCTTTTTATAAAGGTCGAGCATTGGTTTGTGATTGGTGTCGAGATTTTTGCAAATTGAAGGGAAAATACATGAAGGACGTTTGCATTTTCTGCAAATTTCTTCATGAATACCTTTCATTTTATACATGTTTGCCGAAGGGCCACCCAAATCGGAAATATAACCTTTGAAATCAGGCATTTTCGTTACCTTTTCAACCTCTTTTAAAACCGATTTTTCTGAACGACTGGCAATAAATTTTCCCTGGTGTGCAGAGATTGTACAAAATGTACATCCCCCAAAACATCCCCGATGAATATTTATAGAATGCCGAATCATTTCATAAGCAGGTATTGTACCTTTGTTTTTATATCGCGGATGCGGCATTCGGGTGTAGGGCAAATCGTAAACTTTGTCAATCTCTTTTTCTTTAAAAGTTGGCCAGGGTGGATTAACAACTATCGTCTTTTTACCCACATTTTGGATCAATTTCTTGGCTTCCATTTTATTGGATTCCTCTTCAACGTGCATAAAATTCCGCGCAAAAGTTTTTCGGTCTTCGAGGCATTTCTCGTGAGAAGCAAGTTCAAATGTGTCCCAATTTTTTTTCGTGGCGTATTTTCCATTGGCATCAATCAGAAACGAAGTTTGTGGAATGGTAGTTATGTTTTCCATTGGAACGCCTTTTTTTATCAGACGGGCAAAATCGGTAATCGACTTTTCACCCATGCCATAAAAAAGCATATCGGCACCAGAGTCAACTAAAATAGATGGCATTAATTTGTCGGACCAATAGTCGTAATGCGTTACCCGACGCAAGGATGCTTCAATTCCACCAATAACCAGTGGCACATCGGGAAATAGATTTTTAATAATTTTTGAATAAACGGTAGTACTGTAATCTGGCCGAAATCCTGATTTGCCGCCCGGAGTGTACGCATCGGTAGCTCGTTTTCGTTTTCCTGCAGTGTAGTGATTCACCATCGAATCCATGTTTCCGCCTGTAACTGCAAAAAACAAGTTTGGGCGTCCAAGTTTTTTGAAATCGCGTAAATCGTCGGTCCAGTTTGGTTGCGGAACAATGGCAACTTTTAAACCTTCCGACTCCAAAATCCGACCAATAACGGCAGCCCCAAAAGAAGGGTGGTCAACATATGCATCACCGGTAAAAAGGATTACATCAATTTCATCCCAACCTTGTTGCTTTACTTCTTTTATTGAAGTGGGTAACCAATTATTTATATCAAGAACCTGATTTGACATTATTTACTTTTACACTTTAACAATTGAAACCAATTTAGGATTAAAAGATTTAATATAATTAAAATTGGACTGTTTATCCCACTGATATTCAACAAAAATAGCATTTCAAAACGGAACAATTAAATTTTAAAGTGAATCATGAAAAAAATATTCTATTTTGTGTATTCTGTTTTATAGAAAAATTGTGGAAGAAATAATGTTATTTACCGATGGAAGTGTGGATACAAATTCAAATATTGGAATTGGAGCGTATTTAATTGTATTAAATGCTGAAACTTCAATCGAGCAATTAAACAAGCAAATAAAATTGAAGAAATTTGAAAATACTTCATCAACAAAACTAGAGTTACAAACGTTACTTTGGGCCTTAAATGAGATACAAGGTTCCGTTCGGAGAATAACTGTTTATACCGATTCACAAAATACAGTAGGATTGCTGGGTCGACGGAAACGATTTGAACAGAATAGTTATCGTACCAGGACAAACGAGCGAATAAAAAATTACAAACTTTATCAGGAATTTTATCGCATTACCGATATTTTGGATTGTGAATTTGTAAAAGTTCGCGGGCATCAAAAAACAAGTCAAAAAGACTACATCCAAAAAATATTTACGCTTGTTGATCGAGCTTCAAGAAGTGCTTTGCGAGAAGAGAAATAGTAAGTCTTTGTAAAAAATTCGCCTTGTCGGAAGCTAAAATTTAGTTCCGGCAAGGCGTTTATTTTTTTCAAGCAAATTAATCTAAAACAATTTGCTTTTACTTTAACATTTCCTTCTGCAGCGAAATAAGAATTATAATACAAATTCGAGCGATAATAAAAACGAAGATTCCAAACAGTGGGTCAACCAGAGCCATTTTTAATCCGCCTGCAAGTAGGCTGGGAGTTAAATCGCCGGCTGATTCAACCATGTCGAATGCCTTTATTAATCCAAATGTT
>Ga0307988_1001366_pt1 | contig 13861 bp, 12 predicted proteins | sample EllFjometagen183_FD_203166 | JGI IMG/M metagenome (GOLD analysis project Ga0307988, IMG submission 203166) | Marine microbial communities from Ellis Fjord, Antarctic Ocean - #183 | ecosystem: Environmental > Aquatic > Marine > Unclassified | place: Southern Ocean | collected 2014-10-08 | reverse complement strand
TAATGGTCTTTTTATAAAAAACCTAATTATTTCTTTTTATCTAAACAGTCTTTTAAAACTCTCTTAGAAAGAGAGTTTTAAAGATATTCTATGTGGAGATTTGACGAAACTTTCTGATAAATCGCCCATATCTGTATAAGAATAATCTAAGTCAATTATAGCAAAGCTGGTAGGAATATTTAAACCAAAGCCAGCAGAGATTCCTGCAGCATCGAGTAAAAATTGTTTACCAGCACGTAACTTGAATGTACCAACCTGATATTCAAAACCAAGGTTGTAAGTTTCCATTCTGTCTACACAGTTATCAAGCTGAAGTGAACCGATCAATGATTGTTGCTCTGTACGTACAAGGTCGAGAGCTACACCAAGAGAAAAGTTCATTGGTAACTTGAAAGGAACTTCTTCACGATCTTCATCGATCAGGCCATCACCATCATTATCTAAAAGATCAAATGGATCCTCATCAACTTCATCATCGTTATCATTGTTTAATTCATACTTCATGTCAGGACCGAAGTTTCTCAATGACATACCAATTGTTAAATTTTTCCAACCGGTATTATACAAAGATCCAATATCAACAGACATGCCGTTTACGTCATATTCATCAAGATTTTCTCTAAGATACTTAGCTGTGAAACCAAATGAGAATTTATCTGTGTATTCATTAGCATAAGTCAGACCCAGAGCTAAGTCACTATTTGTGAATTGCTCACCAGTAGGTTCATCAAATGATTCTTCTGTATAAACATCCATCCAATCCATCCACAGATAAGCAGCAGAAAAGGCAAATGTACCCACAGATGTTTTACGAGATGCAGCTAAATATTCATATCTGATATCAGCTACCCATTCTGTATGAGAGAAGAGTACTTGATTTTGAGATGTGAGTGCTAATCCTGCTGGGTTCCAATATACAGATGAGATATCATCTGTTACTGCTGTGTAAGCTTCAGCCATTCCGATAGCACGGGCATCGATACCCAACTTAAGGAATTGCAAGCCTGCAGTACCAGTTTTAGCAAATGTTTCTGCTTTCAATAAACCGGGAACTAAGATCAGGATAAACAGTAAGCTTAAATATTTTTTCATTTCTTACCCCTTATTTGATAATCACAAATTTGCCGACTTTCTTGTTGTCGTCTTTATCTATCACAGAATAAAGATATACACCAGGGGCGATAATTTGATCGTTTTTAGAAAGAATATCCCAAGAAGCCATACCGCTCGCCTTGATACCATTTTGAGCAGCTTTACTTACTGTGATTATATCTTCAGATTCAGCACCATTGTGATGAATTGTATCTACCAAATCACCGGCTAATGTGAATATCTTGATTGTACATTTTTCGGGGAGATTTACAAACCAAAGACGACGACTCTTGTCACCCTTGTCATCATTTTGTCTTCTTCCATCAAACTTACTTTGTCCAATATATGGATTTGGAACTACATGAATATCATCCATGTTGTCACGAGCAAGTGTACCAGGGAAGAATACTTTCATATTACCATCTTTACCAGATTCCAGAGACTGAAGATTCACTTTAGGAATACCACGATCCCAGGAAGTTACTGCACAGTAATATTCGATACCTTTGGGTGGATTATTGATCCATTGGTTATAAGATCTTCTAGATCCACGGTTGAGACGTAAACTTTCTAATGCTTCTAGTCCTGGATTTTCAGGAGTAGGAATAGCACTTTGACCTGAGTGGTCTAGTAACGGGATTAGCTTATCATCATAGATTGCTAAGTAAACATCAGCACGCATATCAGGATGCTTGAAAGCAAGAGCTTGATCATTGAAGCTCATACTTGCTAATTCAGCAGCTAACTCTTCTGTATAATCTACTTCAGCATTATAGATGTGATTACCACTAACAATGTCATCAAGCTCAAAATTAACTAAATCATAATCACCATTATAGCGATAGTATGCTAAGTCTGCTTCAGTTGCTGTATGCTGATTAGGAAGACCTGTATCAATACCGAGGTTACCACCGAAATCAAGGAAGTCAGCTGAACCTGAGTTGATATTATAATCTGCAATATCCTGATCAGTTTCATATTTATCCCAACGTTCCATCAGGGTCCAATCTTCTTGTGAACCACTGCCAGATCTTCCCCAAAGTGCATAACCTTGGAAGTCATGACGTAATCTGTATGCTGTCCATGGGTTGATGGTAGCATTAAAATTATAGTCACTTGAAGATGCTGGAGGAGTATATTGGCTTGGGAAGGTTGCAGGGTCATAATTATCAATATGACTATCTAAACCTGGGTAGAGATCTTGCCATCCCATATCTTCATTATTAACAGTTTTTGTATCAATATTTTCCATCTCTGACTGGTTCTCCCAGAAAAGTTGGATTCTATTAACTTTGTTTGAACCATTACGATCGATCAATTCAGCATAAACTTTTGGGATCTTTGGTGGTTCGGGAGCCTCATAGTGAGGGAATAAATCTGGCTCTACCACAGTGGTAAGAGTTTGAGCTTGACCATAAATAGTTTTAGCCCAGACAGATTGTTGTTTTAGTTCGTTGATTGTGCTTCCTGGGAATACAGCAACAACGATCTTCATAGTTTCGCCAGGAGCTAGGTCCCAACGTTTGGTATAATTACCATTAACATCTGTTTCAAGGTAATCGTCAATACCAAAGCCTTCATCACCATCATCATCCTGGTCGCCAGTGTGAGCTTGAGCTCCATAGAAACCAAAGAGATAACGTGTATCAACAGGAGTTTCTGCCTGGGTATCAGGGAAATCTTTTAACGAAACGTAATCATTTGTGAAAGGCGCAGTACTATGAGTAAGAAGCCAGTATTTTTCGTTAGCATAGCCGGAAGTAGGATTAAGATCTCTAGGATCCTCATCATCAGGGCCATTGCCAACTTGCCATGTCCAGCAGGCAAATTCAAGTTGCTCTGGGTCTGGAGTACAAACACGAGATCCTACATAACCTGTAGAAAGCCCGCCGTCGAAGTCAGCATCAAATGTATAAGCAAAGTTATAACCGTCACCGCTTACAAAACTACTCACATCATCGCCTGCTTTTTCCTGGCCGCCCCAAGGTTGAGGACCAACATCTGAATCCATATAGATACCCATAGCACAATCAAATAGATCATCAACAGGGTTCATGTTGGTAATATTAAATTCGATATAAACCAAGTTTTTAATATACTCATAACTCCACTGGTAACTAAGCTGGCGAACACGAACGTTTAACGGGAAGTGATCATTTCTACTAGAAGCACTACCCCAATGTCTTTCACCAACAGTTCCGAATGGACTGTAATCATAATAATAAGAGATGTAATCTTGTTCTGAGATAGGATATCCATCTTCATCATCCAGACCATCACCATCATCATCTGTAACCATAGAGAAATTAAAATCTTCATTCTCATTACTAGAGAGGTCTACAAAACCCAAGGGGAACCAGATCTCTGCGTTAGCATAGATTGCAGCAATATCACTTGGAGTAGCTTCATCTAAAAAGATATTAGATAAGTTACCAAAAACTTCTACTTCATTGACTACGATAGAATGTAAGTCACGTAAAGGAAAAGCGTAACCAACCGGATCTTCATCAACCAGTCCATCACCATCATCATCTACACCACGTCGTTGAGAACGGATAGATGCTGTCATGATAGTATCTGTAACATTATACAAACTGTATTGAGTACCTAAAGCTGAAGTTTCAAGTGGATTGTAAGCTGGCAAGAATTCATATAAATCCCCGTCACCGTCAAAACCAACAGTTACTAGTGTATCCATTGCTACAGATAAAGTTTCATCCCAAGCATCATCAGATTCCGGGATCACATCATTTTCATCTTCAGGATCTTCAACCCAATAGAGTTTTTCTCCAAAAGTATTTCTACGAACTTTTTTAGCACCAAACCATAAGGCGCCTTGATAGAGATAATCAATACCACTACCACCTGGATATTCCAGGGAAGGCCATTGTGGAGTAATATCATCTCCAGAGCCAAAGAAACCGTAGTTACTTACTCTGAGCCAAATGTTACCCACATTATGGTATTTAATTAAATCGAATTTTTTATCAGCACCGCCACCATCTACCGATCTAGCCGATAAGAAAGATGACATCACCAATAATATAGTAAGGATTAGGACTATCCTTAATTTGGAAATTTTCATATATCCTGCCTCCATAGTTATTAATTTAAACTGAAATCAACTGGGAAAGAGATCCACACAGCAACAGGTTTACCGTTACTTTGTGCAGGTTGATATTTCCATTGTCTCACAGCATTCACAGCGGCTTCATCCATGCCGTTTGGTCCAGCCATTAATGATTTTCTCACTTCAATGGCACCAACAGTACCATCTACAAGTACTTCCACTTCCAGATAAACTGAACCTTCGATACCAGCACTCTTAGCGAAAGCTGGATATACAGGAGGTATCTGTTTTATCGCAACAGGAGGTTCTTCATAAACTACAAATCTAGATGTTTGTCCAATTTGTTTTGTGTCTACTACTACTTCCATATCCAAGGTAGTGGTTGCAATTGTTTCTATAATTTCGATATCGTCATCGTCTTCACTGGATAGATCATCATCCACAATAATTTCAACTTGTGGTTTCACAGTTGCTTCAGGTGGCTTGATCTTATCTTTGATTTCTGGTGGAATATCGTATGCTTCAGTTATTGTTACTTCAGTTTGATAACTTTTTACCTCAAATGTAGGGGAAACCAAACAGGTAAATAACAGGATAAGTACAGCTAAACTAGCACATTTCTCATAATAACTGTTAGCTATGTCTTTCCAGTCTGTGTAAATGTTTTCTTTCATAATTTACCTACCTTTTCAATTTCGCTTCAAATGAAACGCGTAAGCAATTTGCTTCACGCAATTGATTCAAAATATCAGACATCACGCCATAGCGGGTGTTTTTATCAGTTCTGAAGCAAGTTATCAGATTGAAATTCTGAGCCAATTTATTACTCATTAAACCTGAAACTTGCGGGATTTCAACAGGAAAATCATTGATTGAGATCACACCTGAAGAATTCACATAGATAGTTGCAGATTGTTTACGTGGAATCTTTTCAATATTTTCGGCACGTGGCATTACTATTTTAAGTCCACGTTCTTTTACAAACACGGTAGAAACCATGAAGAAAAGAAGCAAGAGAAACGCTACATCAGACATTGAAGCTGTAGGTATAGCTGCCTCAGGCTTATTCTTTTTTACAAATCTTGCCATAGTTCCTTCCTAATTTGTAGATAATGAGATCTTTTCCGCTCCAGCTGCCTGGAGTTGGTCAAGAGCCTGTACCATGAATTTATATTGACTTTGTCTATCTGTCTTAAGTGAGATTACCATATCAGGATTGTTTCTAACTATAGTTCTAATTCGCGCTTTCAATTTATCCATTGGAATGCGTTCTTCAGTATCTATAGTTTTCACTAGAATTTCACCTTCTTTGTTTATCAACACTTTTGTGATATTTTTATCATTCAGTTTTACTCTTACATCAGCTTGAGAACTGGCGGGCGGTAAAACTATACCAAGTCCCTTTTTGATATCGAACTTTGTAGTAGATAAAAAGAACACCAACAGCAGAAAAGCAACATCAGACATGGACGAAGTGGGGATTCCACTCAATTCTTTTCGTTTTCTGCTAAATTTCATCTTTCCCCCTAATTATTTTCAACGAGGGTTTCGATAACTTTTTCTGAGCCTTTTTGAATATCCATCACAATTCCGTCTACCATTGAGAGGAACATGTTATTGAAGAACTGAACAGGGATAGCCACAGCCAAACCAGCAGCAGTTGTAACCAAAGCGATTTTCATACCTGAAGCCACAATTGTAGGATCCACTTCACCAGCTTTAGAGATAGCATCGAAAGCGGCGATCATACCGATCATTGTTCCGAAGAAACCAAGCATAGGTGCTAAGTTGATAGATGTACTAAGTGGGATGAAACCTTTTTCTAAGAAAGCCATTTCGATGATACCAGCATTTTCGATAGATTTCTCTACAGAATCGATACCTTTATCAGCTTTCAATAAACCAGCGTGAACAACAGCAGCCACGGGGCCCTTTGTCTCTTCAGCTAATTTTACAGCTTCAGCATATTTTTTCTCTTTGACGAGAGGAACAATTTTTTCTAAGAATTCAGATACATTGATCTTTGCATAAGATAATGAAACTAATTTCCAGATAATAGTAGCAATAGCCCAGATCAAAAGAATTAGAATTGGCCACATTGTGAATCCACCCTGGATGAATATATCCACGAAACCACTACCTACGATCTTACGTGCAAACATTTCAAAACCACTTATACTTGGTGACTCATCAAATTCTACCACGTCTGCAACGGCAGTTTCTGCCACCACTTCTGTTGTTACTGTTTGCTCTACAGCTGTTTCACCAACTGCATCCTGTGCTAAAGCCAATGTCGCGAAACCGCTTAACATTGTCATTATCATTATTATTGCTAAAAACTTTCTCCTCATTTTTCCTCCTAAATTATATATTTATTTTTTTTACTTTTAGAAATTAAAAGAAACACCAAGTTCAAGGGTTCTGCCTTGGCTTATATTGCCTGGGTTTGCTGTAGCACTGTTGTAGATATCTACGTATTCAGTTGCTTCATATTCACCATTGCTTGTGTTATAGTAATTACCTGTTTCTTCGTCTAATGTATAAGTTCCATCATTTGTAGCAGAGCCTGTACGGCCATATACGTTATAGATATTTTCAGTATTGAAGAGATTTCCAATAGTTGCATATACACGGAATGACGTATTGTTAGACATTCTGAATTTTCTTTGCAGTTTTAATGTTGCAGAGCCTGTTGAAGGCTTCAACTCACTGTTTGTATCCATTGCCGTTCCAGCATCATTAATAGGAGTATATGGTGTTCCACTTTGGTAACTGTATGAGAAGTTAGTAGAGAAATCATTGGTTAAATATTTAGGAACTAAGAAGTCTGTATAAGGAATATAGAATTCTTCATCTCTTTGAATTTTAAATGTTAAGTTCAAGTTGAAACTATGACGCATATCCCAAGGAAGAGGGAACTCACGTAAGCTTGTAGCTTCATCTTGTAATGTCACACCAGAGTTGTTACCAGCAGCCCATGCTAATGAGTAAGAGGTAGAACCTGAGATGAAGTTAGATAACATTTTAGTAAGGTTGACGTCGATACCACGAGCTGAGCCGTAGTCATCAGAAGTATATTCATACCAATTAATTGTCTCATCAACTTCACTAGTTACTTTGCGAGTACTTACATAATTGTAGATATTCTTATAATATGTAGTAATATCCATTACATAATCTTCAGAAAGTTGCTTGTTCAAGCCAACTTCATAAGTAATTGTGATTTGCGGCTCCAGATCTGGAGTACCAACAATAACACCACCACTGTTTAAGATGGCATCTTCTGGTGAAGAAGTGGTAAATACATACTGCATCTGAGGTAATTGGTTTTGGTAGTTGTATGCAAAGTGTAATACACTTTTTTCAGAGATAGGATGAGAGATGCCAAGACGAGGAGAGAGCATCATCTGGAAGCGCTTATCTTTATCAAATTCAGCCATTTCAGAAGAATTATTTTTGATAATCTTATATTCTTTACCAAGATACCAGAAGTCCAAGCGTACACCTGCGTTAACATTCATACCTTCAAATTCCATTTTATCTTGGAAGTAATAAGCAAATTGCAGAGGATCTGCTTCATAACCATCAGTACTACCAGCAGCAGCAATAGTTGCATCATAGAGATCATCCAGATCATAAAGTTTGATGTAAACTGTAGTATCTGTTTGTGACTGAATGGAATCAAATGGAGAACATTCGGATTTTAAGTAGTTTGCATAACGTTCTGAGTTGATATCCCACGGATTGTTAAGCTGATCTTTTTTGATTGAGTGCTTGATAAGTTCAACACCAGTTTTAAAACCATGAATGATATTGTATTGATAATCCAAGTCGGCTTTCGCAGTGAACATAGTGTTTTCATCATTTACGTTTCCACCGAAGATAGAGCCGGGCCTAGTGTATCCAGGAACACCACTAACTTGTGAATTAGCCATAATTGTCCAATCATAGATCGAATCTTCACCGATTGTACCATTAGTAGTTAAATAATCGATACCTGTATTTAGGTAAATATCATTAGGATCGTATGCGTCGAAAGTGCCAGGATTTTTTGTGTAATAATCATCTACATCAATTCCGATAGGACCTTGAGTGATCTCTTTATGATACTGACTTGCTTTCACTTTCAGAGTAGTTCGAGAATTGAACGTATGATCGTAAGTCATGATAAATTGAGATTGTTTAGATTCACCTTCTGCAAAATAGTCCAAAGCATAACGTGATGAGTGAGAGTAAGGTCTATAATTAGAGTAGTCACCACGAACAGCGAAAGTAAGGTTTTGTCCTGGTTTAATATCATATTTGGTTTTCAAGTTGTAATTATACATGTTATAATTTCTAGAACCAAGATCAAAACTGAGGTAAGAATCTCTGTCTTCATAAGGATCGAAGGTAGAGAATTTGTCATTTGTAAGGAATTTTAACTCATTTACAGGATCAGTAACATAAAGATCATGATAACGAGAATCGTGTGCCATTAAGGCAGCATTGAAATAAAATGTGAATTTTTTGCGAAGTGCAGAAACTAATGGAGTAAGTACTGGTCCACCAAGCGCAAATTTTATTTGGTCAGTATTAGAATGGTAAATTGGAATGAAAGCGTCATCCGGAGCATCATAATCTATCATGTGATCTGAGATAACTTCAAACTTTCCAGAGTATTCTGAAGAACCACTCTTGGTAACGATATTAACGATACCAGATTGAGCATTACCATACTCAGCTGTGAAACCACCAGTCATTACTTTCATATCGGCAATCGCATCAGTATCGAGCTCCATCGCTCTACCACCGTCTACAGGGTCGGATACGCTCATACCATCAACAGAGTATACTACTTCATTTGAGCGACCACCACGAACGTGGAGTTCACCATTTGTTACGACAGCACCAGCTTTTGCTGCTACCAGTCCATCAATGTCAGAAACTGCGATATCTTCGATATCATCAGCTGAAATAGTGTTACCTGAAGTAGTGTTCTGAGCGCTAACCAATGCTGTTTTTCGTTCAGTAATAGTATAACCATCTACCACAAGAATAGTCTTAATCAGTGGAATATTCACAACAGTTGTTTCATCGAGATTCACCTCAACACCAACAGTTTTGTGAGGCTGATAACCCATTTGTGAACAGATCAAATCGTATGTTCCTGGCTGAACATTGATAATGATGTATGTTCCGTTTTCTCTAGTCTGGGCACCTTGTTGAAGCCCGTCGATTATTACGTTTGCAAATGGTACAGGATCACCATTTTGGTCTTTCACCTTACCAGCAATCTTACCAGTAGTACCGGCAAACAATGTTACATTAGCCAATAAAGCTAAAACTAACAAAGCAATTATTTTTTTTTGCATTAAAATTATCCCCCTTAGGATAGTTTTTTTTTTAACAAAAAACGCCATCGTAAAGTATCGTGTCAAATACTTATTAGGCTATTTTTACCTTTAAACTTGTTATTTCCTTTTATTCCACTCATCTGTCAAGTATTTAGTATGAGACAATCGAGATGCTATCTCTATTTCATATTGAGATAAATCATTATGTATGGAAAAAAAATCGTCGCTCCATGAATTTCGGAATCCTAACTCCAAACATGCTAAAGCTTGTTCATAATTAATCGGGTTATTGAGGGCGGAGTTTATTGTGATAGTCTTACGTTTGAGGTATTTTGCAAGTTTATCTTTTTTGTTCTGGTCTAAGTTTGGAAGAAGATATGCAACCTGAGATTGGTCATTATTGAGTAATATTGATCCATGTTGCAGGAGAACATCATTGCGGCGTACTTGGGCACTACCTACGATTTTCTTGTTTTGGCATTTCAATTCGTATTTGGAACTGCTACTGAAGCAAGGGTTGGCTGCTTGCCGTTGATGCTGAACACCTAAGTCCCCTTTTTCCAATTCCACCTCTACACCCATAGCACGTAAGCCTTCTGCTAATGCCAGACTAATAACAGAGTAAGCCTGGGTCACACTACCTGAAAACTTGCCTTCGATAGGTGCGATGATGGAGTAGGTAATCTCTCTGTCATGTAAGACAAGCCGACCTCCGGTAGGCCTACGCACAAAGCCAAAACCAAATTTCTCCAGTTCTTGGAAATCTATCTCCTCTGTCACCGATTGGTTGTAACCACAAGAAGCTGTGGAAGGCTCCCAGTCATAAAATCGGATAGTGGGTAAGGCTTTATTTGCAATTACTGCTTCCAGTATAGCTTCATCGATCGCCATGTTGTCGGCAGGAGATTTCTTCCCGCTTTTTAAAATTCGCCATTCCATAGATTAGATAATTAGAACCAGACGCTGCGTCTGATCTCCTCTTTACGATAGGCTATATTAGCCATATTGGCATCTTTTAACCTCTCCAAGCTAAATGCTTCCACATCAAAAGAAGCCATTACAGTGCCATGAACCATCGCTTTCTTCACGACATCTTCTTCAAAACTATCTTTTCCTGCGATGTAGCCCATAAAGCCGCCTGCAAAGCTATCTCCAGCTCCGGTGGGATCAACTACATCCTTTACAGGATAGATCGGTGTGAAGAAATAGTAGTCTTTGTGGATAGCTAAAGCCCCGTGTTCACCGCGCTTCACGATGATCAGGGTTGGACCCATCTCAGCTGCAATGTCTGCCGCCTTAAATATATTATCTTCACCTGTCAGCATCTTAATCTCATCCTCATTGATGAATAAGATTGTTACACGCTTGATCACTTCCATAAGTTCATCACGATTTCTCTCAATCCAGAAATTCATCGTATCACAAGCGCTGACTTTTACATTCGGCATTTGCTCTAAAACGCTCAATTGCAGGCTTGGATGAATATTGCCCAGAAATAGATACTTACAAGCTTGATATGATTTGGGCAGAATCGGATTGAATTCTGCAAAAACATTCAATTGTGTATCCAGTGTTGTGGCGCGATTCAAATCATTGTATACGCCTTTCCAACGGAAAGTTTTACCGGGCTTGATTTCCAAACCTTCGATATTTACTCCATTGTGCTTCAGAAGTTCGATATTATCGAGAGGATAATCTTCCCCTACCACCCCCACGAGATTAGTATCACAGAAATTCTTACTGGCCATAGCGGCATAATTTGCCGATCCACCTAAAGAATCAGTAACCTCACCAAAGGGGGTTTTTACCGAATCCAACGCAACAGAGCCTACGATCACTAAACCCATAAAATTACTCCGAATTTGTATTTTCGATCTTTACGTTATTGCTCTTGCCGCCAAAAATGAAATCACGAAATTTTCCCGTATCAGGATCTGCCAGAAAACGGATAAACATGATTACCAAGATAAGCAAGATGAGGCGAACTAAAAAGTTCGCCCATGTAAATACTTTATTTTTATGCCTTTTAGCATAACGATTTTGAATTTCTTCAGAAAGACGACTCATATATTCTTTCCGAATCTTATAAGCTTTCGAGCGCTTTACGCAATCGAATAAGCCCTTGCTCGATATTCTCTGTGCTATTGGCATAAGAAAATCTGACAAAATTATCTGCACCAAAGGCAGAGCCGGGAACTACTGCTATATAGAATTCACGTAGCAGATATTCACAAAGTTCAGCCGAATTCTTGATATTTCTGGAATTATTGTGGAGATAGTAAGAGATATCAGGCATTGCATAGAAAGCACCTTTTGGCATGGCACATTGCACATTTGGGATCTCATTTAATCCACTTACCAAAGTATCTCGGCGTTTCTGAAACGTTTTGCGCATCTCTTCCACGGAATCTTCACATTCCTCCAAAGCTACGATCGCAGCTCTCTGAGTCATAGCATTTACACATGAGGTGGTGTGAGACTGGATCCGGCTGGCGTATTTGATGATTTTTGTAGGACCTGCTGCATAGCCCAATCTCCAGCCTGTCATAGCGTATGCTTTAGATACTCCATTGATTACTACGGTGTGCTCACGGATCTCTTCGCTAATTGAAGCGATCGAGAAATGTTTGTTATCATCGTAGATCAGCTTTTCATATATCTCGTCTGAGATAATCAGGATTTCATGCTTCAGACAAACAGCTGCAATTTCTTCCAATTCTTCTCTCGTGTAAACAGATCCGGTTGGATTATTAGGGGAATTCAAAATCAGGGCTTTAGGATTGCTCAAGTTTTCTAGAGTTTCATCTAGTTGAGTAGCAGTGATCTTGAAATCATTAGCCATTGTGGTGGGCAATGATACAGGGTGAGCGTCCACCATCTCTACTTGAGAAGTGTAACTTACCCAATAAGGTGAAGGTATAATAACTTCATCGCGGGGATCACAGATAGCCATCAAAATAAATACGATTGAAGCTTTGGCTCCTGGAGAAACCAATATGTCGTTTGGATTGCATTTCAGGTTATTGTCCCGTAAGAATTTCTCTGAAATTGCCTGTCGCAGTTCAATGATTCCTGATGAAGCTGTGTAGCGTGTAAAATCATCATCAAGAGCTTTTTTAGCTGCATCTTTGATCTTTTGGGGAGTGTTGAAATCTGGTTCACCAACTCCGAAATTAATCACATCAACACCTTCTGCTTTCATTTTTTTAGCTAAAGCAGAAACGGTAAGGGTGGGCGATGGTTTGATCGCTTTTGCCCTGTGAGAAAGGTTGATACTCATCTCATCTCCTTTTACTTTATTATATTTTAGGAATTATTTGCTATTCGGTTTTAGAAAAGTCATCTACCTGAGGTTCAGCTTTAGGCTCAACGTGGATGTTCAAGGCACTGAATTTGAGGTCGTGCTCGATAAATAATCTAGGAGCTGATTCATCAACACAAGTGCTGTCATTGGCAATATCAGATTTATCGGAAGTTCCGCTTAACTCGACTTTCCAGTTTTCAGGGACAACTAAATCAAAAGCAGAAAAACGGCCGAATAATTTAATAGTAGCCTGTTCACCAATCATTTTGTGGTTGTTTAGGTCAAATTCTAAAGCGGAAAAGAGCAGCGCATAAGATGAATGTGGAAGTAATTTTTTTTCGATCGGGGCAGAAATTGCTCCAAAGCAGAGAACCTTTCCGAAAGTTGATAAGAATTTGAAACCTTTGATCAACTGAAAACCTAACCAGCCGAGAAATGCCAGCCAGAGTAACTTAAATGTCTTTTTCATAATTACCTTCCCAATTAAATTATTAATTTATTGAACTACGATTTTAGATAAATCAGCAACCTGGTAGAATAATTTTTGGATCAAGCCCAAAATTGCATAACGATTATTCTTCAGATCTTCAGATTCTGCATTTACCATCACATTATCAAAGAAATTATCGATTGTACTTCCGAAATCTACCAGTAGCTCCATCACGCCGGCATAATCTTTAGCAGAAAGTTTCTCAGTAATCTGAGGAACCAGATTCTCATAAGTAGCGTACAATGTTTTTTCAGCTTCTGCTTCTAATAGTTCACGTTTGAAATTATGTATTTTCTTAGATTTAGCGATGATATTGCTCACACGCTTAAAGCCGATTACCAATTTAATGAAATCTTCTCTCTGCTTAAATTGCTGCAAATCCACAGCTCTCTGTTTCAGGTCGGATATATCTGTAAAATCGAGATGCATCACACTGTCGATCACGTCATGAGCAACTTTTTCATTTTGCAATAACCACTTCACACGCTGACGGAAGAACTTGTAAACTTCTGTTTTGTTATGATCAACCTCGTCCAGCTTTTCGCTAAGCAGACAGAATGCTTTATCAA
>Ga0307988_1001365_pt1 | contig 13880 bp, 11 predicted proteins | sample EllFjometagen183_FD_203166 | JGI IMG/M metagenome (GOLD analysis project Ga0307988, IMG submission 203166) | Marine microbial communities from Ellis Fjord, Antarctic Ocean - #183 | ecosystem: Environmental > Aquatic > Marine > Unclassified | place: Southern Ocean | collected 2014-10-08 | reverse complement strand
CTGAATAAACCAAAAGTAGATGCATTAGAGAAAAATCTCAAAATGATAAATCCATTTATAGAGATTGTTAAACATAATATTAAAATTACACCTGATAATGCATTTGAAATATTACAGAGTCAAATCATTGTTGAAGCATTTGATCAGGTTTCAGAGAAAACTATGCTTTTAAACACTTTTCTTGAGAAAAATGATAAATCCAAATACTTGGTTACAGCATCAGGTATGGGAGGAATTAATTCATCAAACCTGATTATGACAAAACTATTTGGTGATAATGTATTTTTATGTGGTGATTTTATTAACGACTCAAGTCAGGGATTAATGTCTCCAAGGGTTAATATTGCAGCTGCTCATGAAGCCAACATGGTCTTAAAAATAATTGCGAACAATTTGACACCTTAACTTAAAGATAAAACCAGTGAGTTTTTTTACTCACGCTCACTCATGTCATTAGCTCAAGGCCATGCGAAGCATGGCAACAAAGGAAAGTTATTTTGATTTGCATTTAGAGATCTTAGTATCTTTGTGTGATTAAATAGATTGCGACTCAATGTCATTGAATTAAGCTAAGTAACTCAGGCGTCTCGCCTGAAAAACAGCCGAGACGGCTGTGCTACATTAAGAAAGATACTTAATTCTCACACCATTGGATTGTGACTATGCTGCTACAAGCTCTATATGAGCTATATGGTGGGAAAGTTAATTATTTTATTTTTATTATTAATTAATAATATTTTTAGAACTTGAACTGATTAAAGTAATGGAAATAAAAAAAGACTGTACATTTTAAAATGCACAATCTTCAAAATATTAATATATTTAATTTATATTTTTATTCTGCTGCTGGAGCCGGTGATTTTGTAACATTTACAATATCATCACCATCACCCATTGTTGCACCTGTATATGATACAATTTTTGTCACTGTCCCATCAAAAGGTGCGTAACAAAAACTGTCCTTATTATTTTGGATATCAGTTTTTACAGCATCAAGGGCTGTTACATAATCATATCTAGCTTTTTGATATGTTTTCATAGGAATTGCTTTAGCTTTCAAAAGAACTTTATCTCTTGCAAAAACTGCATCATCAAGCTTTAAGGTACTTTGGTCTTTTTCTAATGTTATTTTTAACTGTCCTAAACTTGTGGAATATAAAAGTTGTCCTTTTTTAACTTTTTGACCCAATTTTACATCCATTTTAATAGGATGTTCCCATCTATCCAAAACCTCAGCTACAACAGGTTTATTAATTGCAATATATTTATCTGTTTTTGTAACAGAGACTTCGTCATCACTATCACCTATAGCTGAACCTTTGTAGGCTAATATCTTTGTTACTTCACCATCAAATGGAGCTTTGGATGTACCATGTTTTATTTTTAATATTTCTGAAGCTAACGAGGCTTTTGCAAGTTCATATGCATTTTTTGCAGACTGAAATGTAGCTAAAGACACAATATGCTTTTTAAGTAGATACAAATCTCTTTTATATGTTTGCGTATCATAAGTTAGTTTATTTTTATCTTCATTTTTCACTATTATTTGTGGAGTCATTTCTACAGAATATAGGATTTGACCTTTTTTAACCATTTCACCAACATGAACTTGAGTAATTACCATACCGTCATAAGGGATACCTTGTTCAGATACTTCATTAGCAGCGTATAAGCCTGTAGAAAGAAGTCCTACTCCAAGCAATACTAAAACCTTCATTAACCTGTCTTTTCTCATTGTTTTTTGCTCCTCTTGTCATACTTTGTTATATATTTACCTTAAGATACTAAAATCTTAAAAAAACTGTGAATCAACAACAAATAATTGCTCTCTATTAATATAAAAATAATCTTTGAACCTTTGTCTTTCAGTTATCAGCTGCACTCTAAATTTAATATTTTACTCTAACTTTATTTTAATTATACGTTATCCTGTTACGTTCGTCTATACTTTATAAATGTTATTTTCATAGTTTTTTTAGTTTTACATAAATAAACCGTTATTTTTTTCAATTTTATAAATAGAATAGTAGTATTGACATTAGTTTTATTTCACATTATAATTATTTATACAGTAATAAATAAATAATTAATTGTATATTGTATTAACACAATATTGCTAATTTTTAATCATGAACAATATAAAGGTTGAAAAATTAAAATCTCCAACCTTATTCTAGAGGTTTCTTTTTTAATACTCATAAAAACTAACATATGAAATATATAAAATTACAAAATATTAATATAGAATTATCGTCATTAGGTTTTGGTACAATGAGACTCCCAATAAACCAAGATGACACGATTGAGACAAAACAAGCTACTGACATGATTAGTTATGGTTTTGATAATGGAATTAATTATATAGATACTGCATATCCTTATCATAATGGGCAAAGTGAAATTCTAACTGGAGAAATACTGAAAAATGGATATAGAGACAAGGTATATCTAGCTACAAAACTTCCCTCATGGAATATTCATCTTGAAAGTGATTTTGATAAATACTTAAATGAACAGCTCTCAAAACTTCAGGTTGATCAGATAGATTTCTATTTACTTCATTGCATGAATGTTAATTTCTGGGATCAACTGAATAATTTTGATCTATTCAGATGGGCTGAAAGAATCAAAAAAGATGGTAGAATTAAATATTTTGGATTTTCAATACACGATTCCTTCCCGCTATTCAAAACAATTATTGACTCATATGATTGGGATTTTTGTCAAATTCAATATAATTATATGAATGAAAAGGTACAGGTGGGAACAGAAGGATTGAAATATGCAGGTTCAAAAAATATACCTGTTATGGCAATGGAACCATTATTAGGTGGAACACTTGCCAATTTCCCTGATCATATACAAAAACTGTGTGATGATGCAAATATTAATCCAGTTGAGTTAGCTTTCAAATGGCTTTTAGACAAACCTGAAATCAGCTGCATATTAAGCGGAATGAATAATATAGATCAGGTAAAACAGAATATTAAAATTGCTGATTCGAATGATATAAATTCTTTAACTGAATCCGAATCTTTACTTATTGAACTAATCATCAAAGAATTTGGTATAATCAGTCCAATTCCATGTACTAAATGCAATTACTGTATTCCATGTCCAGTAAACATTAATATTCCTGAGTTATTTGGTATGTTCAATGCATTGAGTGTGCACAAAAGGGCACAAGATAGTTTAAATAAAAATTTATATAGCAATATACCTATTGAATGCAATGCAAATGCATGTGTGAATTGTAAACAATGTGAAAAGCACTGCCCACAAGGTATACCTATTAGTAATTGGATGCCAAAAGTGCATGCAGGGTTATTATTAAATAACTCTTAATTTTAAAATAATAGTGTTCTCATTTACTTTGATGTTAATATACTTTAATATTATAATTATATGTATATATAAACATTGAATTCATATATTTTCTTTACAATACATTACAATAACATTTAAAGGAGAAATTCAATGAAACTAAACACCGGAAAAACATTAACACTCTTAACTCTAGCTTTAATTCTTTCCTGTCCTTTCTTAGCTGGAAACTTATTAGCAGCAGATAAAATTACTGATTTTTCATCCCCTCAAACTTTTAAAGCCAAAGCAACTTCACTTGCTACTCTTGATATTTTTGGAGGGTTTGATAATGAATACAAGGGGGTCATAACTTATTTACCAAGACCCGGCGACTTATTTACCGGTCCAATTCTTGATATTAAAGGTGATGTACTCAAAACAGGTAGTATACTTGTCCAGATGGAAACAGAGTATAGAGATGCTCAGGTCACACAAGCGCAGGCTGCAGTAGATGGAGATATAGCCAATTTGAATACGCTGGCAAAACTTTATCAAAGATATCAGACAATTTCTCAAAAAGGTAAAGGTGCAATCAGCCAGCAGGATTTATTAGCTGCAAAAAACTCTTGGGTGCAAGGTAAAGCAAAACTGGAAGCTGATAAAGCAGCTCTTATATTAGCTAGAGCTTTAAGGTCTATCTGTACATACTATGCCCGATTTGACGGAGTTGTTAACAAAGTTTATTTTCCAGGTGGCTATGTAGGAAACTTTGGCGAAGCAACACTTAATGTATCACAACTTGTCCCTATGGGAATCGATATTAAAATGTCAAGAGAAGATGCATTTAATGTCAGCGTTGAAACTCCTATTCTTGTTTATCCTATTGGAAGTGATACTCCCGTTGAAGTTTATAGAGGTCATGGTAGATTAATAGATAATGGTATTCAATTAATAGTTACTAATTATATCACATCTCATGTATCTAAAAAACTAGATAATGGAAAAACAGTTTCAGTAGTTAATAAAATAAGTACAGTTGTTCCGTTTACATCATATAGTAAAGAATCTCCCCTTTGTATAGATATGTCATTTGTTCTCAAAGACTCAAAGGGTAGTTATGTTCTTAAAGCAACAAAAAGACATACAACTATTGGCGCAGGTCTTAACCCTGTAATGAAACTGAAAAAGGTTTATGTAGAACTTGGCAATGAAATTAATCCTATTGAACCTAGTGTAAGTTATATTGTATTAAACAATACTAATAATTTGAAAGAAAACGACATACTGGTTCTGCCACCAACAGACAGTAAAGGCTGTGGTGATGGCGATACAGTCTTTTATTCAAAAGAAAGATACCTTTTCATGCCTGGCGATCCTATTAAAGTTGTTATTGGAGGAAAAAATCAATAACCTTTACTTTTAATAAAAAAAATTAATTCCTAACGGGAATATACAAATAACCAATTAATATTTGATATATTCCCTTTTTAATTTATATTTTAATTCTAGCAGATAAATTTTAACTTAACTATTAGGAATTAATATGAAATTAATTAGTACAAGCGTATTCTTATTGCTGCTCACATCAATGTTTGTCCTATCTTCATGCAGAGTACCAAATGAAGAAAATATGCCAAATTCACCCTTTACACCCGGCCAGGTATCTTTAACTTTGAAAAAAGGAGTTACGACTAAAACTGAAGTACTCAACACTTTTGGTTCTCCAAATATTGTCACACAAGACAGTGAAGGTGATTCAGTATGGACCTATCAAAAAAATGCATCAATAACTAAAAGCGGTGGTAATAACTTTTATTGGACAGTTGTTTTAGTTGGAGGTAATGATGGCGATAGTGGAATTATGAACTCTACCAAAACTATGACATTAATAATAACATTTAAAGGTGAAACAATTTCAAACTTTAAGACCCTAGCTACTAATTTTTAATCAATGTCATTGAATCAAGAGATTATGCTAGATAATCTTATGCTGAATTGTTGGAGTTCCTGCTTTAGCAGGTCTTCCTAAATCTAGGGATGACGACTTCATGCCTTTGGCTTAATAAAAAAGTCGGAACTCCAACGAATTAATTCAATAACATTCAATTTTAATATAAAATCTATTGTTTTATACTGATAACAAAAATATTCAGAGAGGATATGCATTGTGAAATTTAGACCGTCATTATATTTAATACTTATCATATCAATGTTTTTAACTATTCAGGGTTGCCAAATGCGCCCTCCTCAGCCACAGCTCAATCCTCTTCAAATTGAAGCAATGCAAACAAGAACTTTTAATGTAGATAAACGTGTAGCTTTCAATGCAGTTGTAACTGTTTTTCAAAACTTGGGGTATATTGTCTCTCAGGCAAACTTTAATACCGGATTTATAACAGCTCAAAGTCCAAAAAATACTAATTTCTTTGGTAATACTAACTCTGTAAAAACAACAGCTTTTATCACAGAAACATATGATCATAAATCAAAAATACGAATTAATTTCGTCACTAACAACATGTTCTCAGGAAATAAAGGACAGGTTACTGTAAATGATACTGCTGTTGAAAATGCACAGTCATATATAAATGCATTTAACAAAATCAGACAGCAGATATTTGTAAGTACCGGAATGAATCCAGTTAGCCCTAATTCTAAAACACCAACACAAACACAAACACAAAACCAGATCCCGGAAGTTAGCATCAATGACTGATTTGAGATTCAGGAGAACCTAACTTGTTTTAGACTAGAGTCTAGACTAGTCGTGTCCTCCTGCTTAAAGCACGACTAATCGTCGCGAACTCTGACGTTCCGATTCATTATCTTTTGGTAACTTTCAGTATCAATAAAAGAGAAACAAAATCCTATATTCTTTATGATCTGGGATGGAACTGTTTTAATACCGATTTTAACCGACTATTGTCAACATGGGTATATATCTGAGTAGTACTTATATCAGAATGCCCTAACATCTCTTGAATAACTCTTAGATCTGCACCATTGGCCAACAAATGACTTGCAAAAGAGTGCCTAAGAGTATGAGGGTGAATATTTTTATTTATTCCAGCTAATTTTGATGCGGTTTTTATAATTCCCCATACTCTTTCTCTGTCAAGAGGATTCCCATTATTTGAAAGAAAAATAATTGATTCATCAAGATTTTCTTTTAATAACTTAGGTCTTACTTTGTCTAAATATTTTAAAAGAATTTTCTCTGCGGTTTTGCCAATAGGAACAAGGCGTTCTTTTTCGCCTTTTCCCATAACTCGAATAATTCCTTCTTCTAACTTAAGATCATTCAACCTTAAATTAACAGTTTCACTAACTCTCAACCCACATGCATACATTACTTCTAAAATTGTCCTATTCCTAAAAATCAATAAATCCTTTGATTTATTAGAATAAACATTAAGTAGCTTCGCAACTTCATCCAGAGATAAAAAATCAGGTAGTATTCGCCATAATTTAGGTGAATTCATGACATCAGTTATATCAGTAGATATAATTTTTTCCTGATATAAATACTTAAAAAAAAGCTTAATAGAAACCAATCGGCGAGCTAAGGAGGCTGACTCAAGCCCATTATCAGAACTTTCTTCAAGAAAATTCAGAATATCATTTCTTGCAACATCCTGAAAATTGTCAATTGAATTATCATGCAGATAAGTTATAAAAAATCTCATATCGCTTGTATAAGCAGCTACACTATTCTCGCTGAGCCCTTTTTCCAGCAAAACATATCCAGCAAAATGTTTTAGCATTTTCTCCATTAATTATCTCTATTAATCAGATAATCGTTAAGCTCGAGAAGAAGTTTTTTGTAATGGTTATCAGGAAAGCCGGAAATTGAATTAAGAGCTAGAAACTTTAATTGATCAGTTTTATTCAAAATATTTTCTTCTGCTCCTGACTTTCTAATTAAATTACGAATTATATCAATTTCTTTTTGAGTTAAGGAGTCTGCTCCGATATAATTCAGCAACAATAATTTATTTTTTTCATCTAATCTACTTAATGTATCTAAAATTAGGATAGTAGGCTTAGATGAACAAATATCAGAACCAATAGGTTTTCCAAAAGACTCAGGATTACCAAAAATACCAAGCCAGTCATCTCTTAATTGAAAAGCAATTCCCATAGCGCTTGTAAAGTCAGACAGTTTTTTTATTCTTTTATCTGAATTATCGACAGTTTTTAAGGCAATTTTAGCTCCTGAACAACTACAAAAATTCAACAAAGCAGAAGTTTTAAGATACATCATTCTTTCAACTTCTTCAGATTTAACATTTTCAATTGATTTATAAGAAAACTCTACATCAAGGGCTTCACCGCTTATTAGTTCTCGTGAAAGAGTTTGACATAAATCTCTGCACAAATGATTTACTACCTCACAAGGTACACCTATATCAGTTGACTTCATTAACAAATTAATAGCCCAGGCATGCTGTAAATCTCCGGCAAGAATCCCAAAATCTACACCAAATTTCTTAGATTTAAGTTTGCTTGTTTTAAATGAATCCAATGCAAATTTTGATAATTCGATATGAGTTGAAGGCTTACCTCTACGCATTTCGTCCTCATCAATTATATCATCATGAACCAAAGTCCAATTATGATATACTTCAGCTGCAGCTGCGGCATATTTAGCATGAACAGGATCTCCATCTAATAAACCGCAGCACCACATAAGAATTGCAGGTCTTATTCTTTTACCACCTCTGAGAGGATATGAAAGAACGGCCTGCTTTAGCTGAATTGGCTCAATTTTGTCTGGATAATCATCTTTTACTAATAGCTGACCAATAGAATCAGCAATACTGGATAGTTCTTCAAATAGCATCATTTCAATACCTATTATTTTTTTTCTCACACAAAGTCTCAAAGGCACTAAGTTTTTTTAGTAGTATAACAAAATATTTGGTTTCAAATAAATTCTAAATAATACATTCAGTTTTTGAATCAATTTTTTTATTCTTTGTGACCATTCCTTTGGCTTGGTGAACTTAGTGCTCGCCACGCTGAAAGCGTGGCCTTTGTGTGATTATTATTTTATATTTCAACCACGGTTACAGCTTTTTCACAATCGGTCCAGTTGGTGTATCCTCTACAATCCAGCCATTTTCTTTTAACTTATCTCTTAATAAATCTGAAGTTTTAAAATCCCGATTTTTCCTTGCCATTTGTCTTTCATCAACAATTTCTTTAACTTCAGCAGGTATCGTTTCTTCAAAATCACTAAAATCAAATACTGCTAGAATTTCATTAAATTTCTTATACGCATCAAGAACTTTGTGTGCATATTCTCTATTTATTTCATTATGAATAATTTTCTTATTCATTTCTTTTTGAAGCGTAAAAACGGCAGCAAGTGCTTCAGAGATATTCATATCATCACCAATTGCATTTTTAAAATGCTCCAAATTTCTGCTGATAATTTCTTCAATTTCAGATTGATTTGTTAAATCATTATTATCAACAGATTTTAATCTTGCAAAGAAGCTATTAAAATTCTTTAAAGTTTCACCGGCTTTTTTACACGATTCAAAGGTAAAATTAAGTTTTTTACGATAATGGGCCGAAAGAAGTACCCATCTTATTTCTTCGCCAGTAAATCCTTTCTCCATCAAATCGCGTATTGTGTAAAAATTACCTAAAGATTTAGACATTTTCTGTCCATTAACGATCAAGTATTCACAGTGTAACCAATAATTGACGAACTTTACTCCGTTTGCACACTCACTCTGTGCTATTTCATCTTCATGATGTGGAAACATATTGTCAATTCCACCTGTATGAATATCAAAAGTTCTTCCTAGATATTTCATACTCATAGCACTGCATTCAATATGCCATCCTGGTCTACCTTTACCCCACGGACTATCCCAGTAAACATCTCCATCACTTTTATCCCAGGCTTTCCATAAAGCAAAATCAGCAATCGAATCTTTTTCATACTCGTCATTTTTAACTCTTGAACCAGCACGTTGATTTTCCATATCAATTCTTGCCAAATTTCCATATTCAGGAAATTTTGAAATTGAAAAATAAATAGAACCGTCGTCAGTCTGATAAGCATATTTTTTACCAAGCAAAACCTGAATAAGTTTAACCATTTCCTTGATATGATCAGTGGCAGCCGGGTAAACTTCTGCTTTTTCAATTTTCAATGATTCAATGTCCTCAAAAAAAGCATCTTTATATTTTTTTGTAAACTCAAGTAACGGAACATTTGCTACCTGTGAATCACGAATAGTCTTATCATCAACATCAGTCAAATTCATAACCTGTGTTACTTTATATCCATAATATTTAAGTGTACGACGAAGGATGTCTTCAAAGATATAAGCTCTAAAATTGCCTACATGTGCATAATTATAAACAGTTGGACCACAGGTGTACATTTTTACCTGATTATCTTTTAATGAAGTAAATTCCTCTTTACTTCTTGACATTGTATTATAAAATTTTATTGTCATTTTTATATATAACCCTTATATACCAGCTACGCCGGAACTTTAAATGCTGAATCCCGCAAAATAGGACAATCTTTGAATTTATCCCGATCTACACGGGACACTGAACAATAAAACACTTAAGTTTGGGCCCAATAATTCAAAGCCTTATGCTACTCATGCGAGTCAGGAATTATGAATAAATAATTAAAACTGTTAACATTCAAATATAAACCAAATTCCTGCAAATTAAATTAAGACAAATATAATTTATAATCTATTTGATCAAATTTAAAATTAGTTTTTAGTTAATTTGGTATAAAGTGATCAAATTAAATCTCAAAAGCTGAAATACCTACACAATATTTTCAATTTTGCTATTTAAATTCATTGTGTTTTATTTTATAATTATCATCAATAAGTAATTTATTCATGATTTGTTTTTATTTAAAGAATTTATCATTTACAATTAACTTTTATTAAGTAGCAATATTATGTACTAATAACAAAACTAAGGAGAATTATGATGCCAGGGAAAAGATTATTAACCACACTGACACTGTCAATTTTAATTGCAGGAACACTAGTATCAGCAGCGACACCACAGGTCGCCCAAGTCGCATCAATATTCAAAGGAATTGCCGTACTTAAAGTACAACTTGGCCAAAAAGTAAAAAAAGGACAGTTACTGTTTGAAGTTAATCAGGATATTTTAAAAGTTCAGAAAAAATTTAACGAACAGGATTTAAAATTCAATCAAAAAGTTATTGCCGGAGCTGACAAACTTATAAAGACTAATGCAATTTCACTAGCTGATTATCAGGAATGCTTAAAAGATAAAATAGATGCTCATGAAGCTCTAGCTATAACCAATATTGCAATTGATGATTCCAAATATTATTCACCTTTTGATGGAACAGTTACAAAAATCATCAGATATGATGGTTCTGGCTTAGGCGATAATGACCCTGAAGTTGAAGTTACAGAAGGAAACGTAGAAGTTGATACAAAAAATCCTATAGCTTTAGTATGTACCCGCTACCCTGCAATCCTAGACCTTAAAGTAACTTTAGGACAAAAGGTTAAAAAAGGAGATTTACTATTTGTATCCAATACTGCTATGTTTACAGCTAAAAAAAAACAAGCTGAAAACCTTTTAGCATATTATGATGAGATATACAAAAGAAGAGTTAAACTTTATAAAACACATACTGTATCAGAATATTTATATTATCTATCTGAAAATGATTACCACAGAGCAGAAATGAATTTGGCCGTCTCTAAATTAGAAATTGCTCAAAGCTCAGGTTATGCTCCATTCGATGGAACTGTAACTGAAATATTCCGCTATACAGGTTCAGGAAACGGAGCCGGAAAACCAGTTCTAAATATAAAAGGTAATTAATAATTCGTAATTCGTAATTCGTAATTCGTAATTCGTAATTCGTAATTCGTAATTCGTAATTCGTAATTCGTAATTTGTAATTCGTAATTCGTAATTCGTAATTCGTAATTCGTAATTAATAAAGCGGGAGGTTAAAACCTATTCCCGCTTTTTCTTCTTTTGAAATATGATTGATTGCTTTCCTGAATTGGGTAAAATTAGGTAATTAATACAACTTTAATTATAACGTGTCTGAAAAGGTTTTCAGACAACAGTGAACAGCTGCGCCGGGCATAGTGTCCGCAACGCTCTTCGGGGTCATAATAATTAAAAAGAAATAATAAAAACAATGCTCAAGCATTGAACTCTCACATTAGCCTTCAAAAATCGCTTAGTAAAGTGAAAGTTCAACCCTTTAGTTATGTTTTTACTAGTTTCAGAGAACGAAGCCTGATCCAGCTTGTAAGTTCTAAAACTTGAAGTTTGAATTACACTATCTTAATATAAGAAACTTATTAATATGAAAAATAAAAGTTCATTAAAATATAAAATTGGTCTTATTCTTATTATCTTTAGTTTCGCTATGCCGGTATTTGCATTTGCGGTTCCGTTCCTTGGTTTTTCTTCATATATAACAGCCTTCATTGCAGGAGTTTTTATAGTAGGAGGCCCGGAATTAGCCTTTTTCATTGGTATAATTCTAGTAGGGAAAGAAGCTGCCAATCTGATTAAAAATAAATTATTTAAACCTGCAGGTAAAATAAGATATAAGATAGGATTAATTATATTCTGTATCAGTATATTGTTGAACTGGATTAGTTCGTACCTGGAAGTAACCGATTTACTTATACTCGATATTCACAACCGATTGTATTTGATGGCATCTTTAGATATAATTTTAATTATCAGTGTCTTTATAATGGGACCTGAATTTTTTATCAAATTCAAAAAACTATTTTCCTGGGAAAACGTTGAGGAAAAAGTGCTTAATGATCAGTAGGGTGCGTAAGATTTTACGCCCTAATAATCAGTAGTCGGCGAGTCTGTTTGTAGAGGCTGCCCTTGCCCTATAAATCTCTGAGTCGGTAAATCGCCTCAACCAACTATAAATCTAACAATAAAATAATACAAAGGAGATCACAATGTTAACAAAAAAAATAACCACTGTACTCGCACTTACACTATTAATAACTGGAACTGTTGTGTCTGCAGCCCCACAGATAGCACAAGTAGCTTCAATGTTTAAATGCATCGCAGAGGTCAAAGTAAAACTGGGTCAAAAAGTCAAAAAAGGGCAATTTCTTTTTGAATGTAATCAGGATATCCTCAAGATTCAAAAAAAGTTTAATGAACAGGATTTAAAATTCAACAAACTAGTCATTGAAGGAGCTGGTAAACTTATAAAAAGCAATGCAATTTCACTTGCTGATTATCAGGAATCAGTAAAAGACAGAATCAATGCAACGGAAGCGCTTTCATTAACTGAAATCGAAATGAAAGATTCAAAATATTATGCTCCTTTTGATGGAACTGTTACTAAGATTATAAGGTATACTGGATCAGGATTAGGTGATAATGATGACGAAATTGAAGTTACAGAGGGAGATGTACTGGTTGACACAAAAAGTCCTGTAGCGTTAGTATGTACTCGTTACCCCGGAGTTCTGGAACTTAAAGTAAAGTTAGCCCAAAAGGTCAAAAAAGGAGATCTACTTTTTACATCTAATACAGATGCATTTGAAGCAAAAGAAATTCAAACAAGGAATCTTAAAACATATTTCAACCATATATTTACAAGAAGAAAAAAACTTTTAAAAACACACACTGTTTCTGAATTTTTATATATAACTGCAGAAAATGATTACAACAGAGCAGTAATGAATTATGAAATTGTCAAATTGCAAATTGCACAAAGTTCATGTCATGCACCTTTCGATGGTACAGTCACTGAAATATTCCGTTATTCAGGGTCAGGTAACGGGTCCGGCAAACCAGTTCTAAATATAACTGGAAATTAATTATTATAAAGTTATGAGGTTATTTTGAAGTCCTCCTACAGAGGACAATATTTTTTGTGTATCCTATCCTAGGGCTACACTACGCTTCACCCTAGGCTGGGATAAGTTGCACTTTCAGCGCAATTAATCTAAAACTTACAGACTAACGAAAACAGATAAATTTTAATTTTACTTATTAACCCAGGCTTTGTTTGCTATGCAACTATGCCGGGCATGTTATTAACTTAACAAAGGAAAATTCATAAATGAAAAATAAATTGCATAAAATTTGAAACAAAAGTATTTGGAGTCACAACCTCTGCTACTTATAGAATAGATGATGATGCAAAATCATTCTCATATATTACCCAAAAGCAGGAAATTAATCTTTCAGGACAACTGTTTTTCGGAGTAGCTCCCAGTAAAAGTACAACAAAAAAAACTTGTAAATGATAAATTAACAATGAAAATATTAACTTAGTTACCTACAAGAAAAGGAGTTATAATATGGAATGGGTAATACTTTTTGTCGCCGGTGCATTTGAATGTTGTTGGGCTGTAGGTCTTAAATTTTCAGATGGATTCACCAAATTCTGGACCAGTGTCTTTACTGTTGTTACTATGGGTATAAGTATATGGCTGTTATCTATTGCGATGAAATCAATTCCGATTGGAACAGCATATGCTGTATGGACTGGAACAGGAGCTGTTTGCGTTGTCATAATAGGGATGTTTTTT
>Ga0307988_1001362_pt1 | contig 13892 bp, 11 predicted proteins | sample EllFjometagen183_FD_203166 | JGI IMG/M metagenome (GOLD analysis project Ga0307988, IMG submission 203166) | Marine microbial communities from Ellis Fjord, Antarctic Ocean - #183 | ecosystem: Environmental > Aquatic > Marine > Unclassified | place: Southern Ocean | collected 2014-10-08 | reverse complement strand
ATAAAATCCATTTTTCAATAATAAATTCAAATTTAAAAAACTTTAAAGGCTGTCGCATTATTGCAACAGCCTTACAATTTTCATAAACTAGCACCATTTTTTAACGTCTGATACAAAAGACAGGTTGTACACATAGAGTTTTAATATGTCAAATTGTCTAGTTTCTTCATAAGATAAATATAGTTTTCAAGAGATATCTCAGGAGGCACACTATGGTCGCTGTGGTAGATATATCCCCCGCCTTTCATAGCTGGTATAATCTTCTCATTTATCTCTGCATCAATATCTTCTTTAGAGCCGGCCAGCTGCCTGACATCAATATTTCCCATGTATGCCATATCGCTTCCGAACTCCTTTTTCAACTCTGCAACATGCTGATCTGCTTTGGCCTCAATCGCCTGTAGGACATCAAGTCCTTCATCGATAAAATAAGGGATTAACTCTTTAACTTTTCCGCAGCTATGCATAAGAAAATCAATATTATTGGAATGAAGGAAGTCTCCGAGTTTCCTATGACAGGGAGAAACCAGTTTTTTATAAACATCAGGCGAGAACAACAGTCCTCTTGTATGCCCTAAATCTTCTACAAGAAAATAGCCATCAGGAATAATTCCATATTCGAATCCTTTTTTCATTGTTTCAATTATAAGATCAGTATGCATTTCAAACATCTCACTTATCAATGCTTCATTCAATACCGTATCCATTAGAAACTCTGTATACCCCCTGTGTCTCCACGATGCCTCAACAGGGCCATATGAGCTTAGCATTGTGTATTTATTATTAGCATACATTTTATTAAATCGCTGCCCTGCTTCATCCCAGGTTGGAGAAGGCTCATAGCGCATAAAAAAAGGCGTATCATTAATTCGGCTGAATTCATCAATATCTACTGTCAGCCGCTTTTTATTTCTGTCCCAATCCTCCTGGCTTTTAGTAACATGGTCATACATATGAAGCGTACGGGATTTACCGATAAATTTCTCAGCTGTATACCCGCAGCGGTCTTTTACTGTAAATTTCTCACCGTCATTTCCCAGAAGCATAGCTTCAAGCCTGAATGAGTTATCTAAATGCAAAAGATTGATATCAAATCCGAAAGAATTCTGTAAAGACAGACCCATATTAGTACTGCCGTCATGATTTAATACAATATCATTTTCTTTAAGCCTGCTGTCAACTCCGGAATCTATCCAGGCAGTCAATGTATCTTCCCAAAAACTATCGTATCTAGGCAACCGGTCAGGCTCCCTGTGTTGTATGGATAATTTTACCCGTTCTCTTGAATTCATTCTTCTTCCTGTCCGTAATATGAATTTTCACCATGCTTCCTTAGATAATGCTTATCTCTTAGCACTTTATTTATAGCTCGTGATTCCCTGTTAAGTAAAGATGTCCTGTAAGCTGCTTCTGCCACAAACTCCATGACTCTGGCATTTGTTACAGCATCTGTTGAATTTTCGCCCCATGTAAACGGCCCATGGGCTGCAACAAGGACGCCGGGAATTTCATTAGGATTCTTTTCTCTAAATGTTTCTACAATCAACTCGCCTGTACATTTTTCATATTCGCCTAAAATCTCTTCATCGGTGTATGGTCGACTGCATGGAATTTCTCCTCTGAAATTGTCAGCATGAGTTGTTCCAAGCACAGGAATTCCCCTTTTAGCCTGTGCAAAACTAGTAGCCCAAAGAGAATGTGTATGACAAACGCCTCCAATATCAGGAAAATTCTTATATAAAACAAGATGAGTTGCTGTATCACTAGACGGTCGGAGTTCTCCTTCAAGAATATTTCCATCTAAATCCATAACTACCATTTGATCAACCTTTAGCTCACTATATGATATACCGCTGGGTTTTATGACTATAATACCTTCATCTCTGTCGATGCCACTGACATTACCCCACGTAAATGTCACAAGCCCTGACCTTTCAAGTTCTTTATTAGCCTCAAGAACTTCATTTTTTAATGTATATAGTATTGGCATTGGTCCCTCGCTATCCTTTTTTAATGTCTTTTAATCGCTTCATTACATCATTTTCTCCCCTGCCAAAATAATCATGCAGAGTTTCATATTCAGCGTAAAGCCTGTTGTAAATCATTGAATTTTCAGTAATTGGTTTGTATGTTTTATCTTTTACTCCGCCTATTGCAGCTGCTGCATCAAAAATTGTATCATATCCGCCTTTTTCAGCTCCGGCAGCAACAGCCCCAAACATTGCAGAACCAAGTGCCGGTGACTGATCGCTTTTTGCGATTTTTATCTCCATTCCGGTAACATCTGCATATATTTGCATCATCAGAGGGTCTTTTTCAGCTATTCCACCTGCGGCGAATAGCGAATCAATTGCAACTCCACTGTTCCTGAATGTTTCAATTATCATTCTGGTGCCATAAGCTGTTGCTTCAATAAGCGCTCTGTATATTTCTTCAGGTTTGGTATGAAGGGTCATTCCCAGCATCATACCTGTAAGGTCTACATCAACTAAAACAGATCTGTTTCCATTCCACCAATCAAGAGCAAGCAGTCCGCTTTCTCCAGGTTTTAGAACTGACGCTTTTTCCCTAAGCACTTTATGTACTGATACATCTCTTCTATCGGCTTCATTTTGGTATGTATAAGGAACACAGTTTTCAACAAACCATTCAAAATGGTCTCCTACACATGACTGTCCTGCTTCATATCCCAGGTATCCCGGCATTATTCCATCTTCAACAACTCCACACATCCCGGAAACGATTTTTTCTTCTTCTCCAAGAACCATATGGCAAGTGGATGTACCCATAATCATGAGCATCTGGCCTGCACGTGTTATTCCCACAGCGGGCATAGATACATGGGCATCAACATTGGCTACTGCCACTGCTGTCCCCTCTAAAAGACCGGTAATTTTTGCAGCTTGCGCTGTCAGTTCTCCTGCCTTTGTACCTAATGGATATATGTCAGCAGATAATTTATCTTCAACTAGGTTTTCTAATTCCGGTGATAATGCTTTTAAAAATTCTTTTGACGGATAACCTTCTTGCTTATGCCAGGTAGCCTTATATCCCGCGGTACAGCTGTTTCGCATTTCATTTCCCGTAAGCCACATCACTACCCAGTCAGCAGATTCCATAAATCGGTCAGCTGCATCAAAAATCTCTTTATCCTCTTCAATTGTCTGCATTATTTTAGGAAGCATCCACTCTGAGCTTATCTTTCCACCATATCTTTTAAGAAAATCTTCATCCATATCCTGAGCAGTTTTATTAAGTCTGTTAGCCTGTGCCTGAGCAGCATGATGCTTCCATAACTTTATATATGCGTGTGGATTGGATTTATACTCTTCCTTAAAACATAAAGGTGTTCCCTCTTTATCTACAGAAATCAGGGTGCAAGCTGTGAAGTCTATACCAACTCCGATTATTTCTTCAGGTTTAATCCCGGATTTTTTCAGAGCATCAGGAATTGTAATCTCTAAAACTTCAATATAATCAGCAGGATGTTCAAGTGCCCAGTCAGGAGCAAGTTTTGTAACCCCATCCGGAAGGTACTCATCCATAACGCCATGAGTATATTCTTTTACAGACTGGGCCAATATATTACCTGTATTCAAATCCACAACAACTGCCCTTCCGGACTGTGTTCCGTAATCAACTCCGATGGCATATTTCATGAATCAAACCTCTCTTTCAATCAAATCAGTCCTTACAACATTCCCCTCAGTTATTCTGAATGTTGAAATTTCTGTTGCACCCATTTCAACTTCCAGCTCAAATTCCAAAGCTTTACTCACAACTGTAGCCTTGCTTTTTTTGAGGTTTCCATTAAACAGACGCATTATATATCCGTTTCCATCTTCAGCCTTTTTGAAAGCCTGAAGAGAAATCTTTTTACCTGAAATTTGGAGAAGTTCATCAGGTTTTTCACCCTCTCCTGAAGGATATGCAGTAAGAACCATTGGCTTTTCATTAAATTCAAGACCTGCCCTGTCAATAGTCTTCATTACAGATTTCTTGTCTCCAAAAACAAGTTTAAATGAATAATGTCTCTCACCTTGATCAATTCTCGGTGTATATCTGTCTTCAATCAATATAGGGTTATCACCTATAGGATGTCCGGAGTAAGCTGGAGATCTGAGCAATGTGAGTCGCACAACATTATCTTGGCAGCTGCTTCCATATATACAGTCATTCAAAATACCTAATGTATTTTTACTATCTTGATCTGAAAGAGCAACCCATTTCTGAGCTACTGCTTCACCACCGTCATTGCGTAATTTTTCAAGACCTGATGCTATATTCCCCCAGTACTCTGATTTGCCAAATGCACCCGGAACTTCCAGTTTTAACATCTTATCAGTTTCTCCCCAGTAAACACGTACCTTTATCTCAATATCAGTACCCTTCTTAGGAATTATATAGCTAAGGCATAGTGCTGAGTTATCATATTTAAAATATGCTTCAACTACAGTTCGAACTGCTCCGTCTTCAGTAACTCGCACCGGTTCAAAATCTTCATTTGATATATTTGCAAAATTTCTTGCTTCAGCTATTGTCATAAGACTGAAACTACCTTCTGTATTATCAAATCTATCTACTGTCATTCCCCATGCATCCGCGTTATCTTTTATTACAACCGCATTAAATGCTCTTTTTTCAAGATATCTAACACCATCAGCTTTAAATGAATCCATTAAACCGGTTTCTCTATTGATTTTAACTCTCAATTCCTTAGTTCTTATATCAATAAAACCCTTTTCTTCATATTTCTCCCTTGTAGGTTTTTCATCAAGTGCCTCAAGAGTAAGATCGAATCTATTAATTGATGATGGAGCCAGCGTCCCTTCGAAAACAACGCGTTTTCTCCAGTCATAAACAGATAGTGCACTGAATTCTCGTTCATCCTGGCAGTCGATTTCAACACCATCAACAGTAATATGCGGTACTGAGAATTTTTCTTTGGTATTATTGAATTCATTCATATATTCACATTCATAAACACCTTTTACGGTCCATGGATGTGGATTATACACAAATATCGGTAATGTCCTGTCAGGAGCTTTTTCCTGCCCCTTCATAAGCATGAAAAATGCCTTGGCTTTAAGTCGCGACGTAATCTCCAGTCCATGGTCCATAGTACGAATTGCATCTTCCTCTGCTAACTGTATGCTTGATCCGGGCAAAATATCATGAAATTCACAGAACATCAGGTCTTTAAGCGCTTCTTTTGCTGCCTCTGAATCATATTTCATAAGTCCTGCAGCACTTGCTGCTGACATCATCTTTTCAGCTGAGTACAGTTCATTCTCAAGTTCTCTGTGTTTTTGTTTAATTCTTATCTGGGATGTGTAACAACCCACTGCAAAAGGATTTATCGATTCTTCAAACCTACCAAGCTCAGTTCCGCTTTCACGAAGTTCTTTAAAATAGTCTTCTGGTGTTGAATGAACCATTTCATAATCAGGACTTTCATCTTTATATTTCTGAATAGCTTCAAGGTCTTCTCTTGATGGCCCACCACCATGGTTACCTATTCCCCAAAGAAGCATTGCAGGTGTCTTATCTGGATATTTATCAATGAAGTCTTTAATTTTACTGATTGCCTTACCTTTTTGGGACAAATAAAATCTATACGATCTGTGTGCTGTTATTTCTGAACCGTCTGTCCCTACCCAGGTGAAATCTTCTCCGGGTAAATCCTTTAATGATATGTCAGGACGGCAAAATATATATGAATCAAATCCTGATTTAGCCATAATTTGAACAAGACCCCTGGTGTGTCCGAATGGATCGAAATTTATTGCGGTTTTTGGGTCAACACCAAATTTCTCCATAAAGTATCTTTTTCCATAAAGTATCTGTCTTGTAAATGATTCTCCTGAAGGCATGTTGCAGTCCGGTTGGACATACCATCCACCCATAATGTGCCATTTCCCCGCACCAACAAGACCTTGGATTCTGCTGAATAATGCAGGATCATACTCCTCTATCCACTCATAAAGCAGTGCCTCATTATGGTTGAAAATAAAGCCATCGTAGTTCTCGCAGAATTCTGCGGCTATCCTAAATGTTGAAAGTGTTTCTCCTAGTCCCTCTTCCCATCTCCAGAGCCAGACTGGATCCAGATGTGCATTACAAATTAAGTGCATTTTTTTCATATAATCCCCCGATAAAAATATATCCTGATTTCTTTGAAACCATGTTGAAATTATACCATAATATATTCATTTTTTATTCAACATTTAATACTTTATATCACCACATTAACTTATAGATACCGTACTGTTTTCGATGGTATACATGTAAGATAGTATGTTTAGTGGAACAACTGATGCCAAAACTGCGTCAAATTATTAAGGGCGAATTTTAGTATATCCATTTATGCATATAGTAAAATTGTGATATTATAGATACGATATTTTAACCAAGGAGAAAACACATGAATAAAATCCTAGAATTACTTCAGACTATTGATATTACGGGAAAAGTTATTGTTGGTATCATAGTTGGTATATTTTCAATTGCGTTGATCGTGAACATATTGATAAAAATCAAATACCGTTCAATCGCAAAACATCTTGAAAGCAGACAACAGCGACGTTCGGGTGTCTTTAAGAATGAATTGTTGAACAGGATAGTTCAGGACTATAAAGCAGCTTCAAGCAGTCCATACAGTGATGTTAATACTCAGGCAATCATTGAAAAAACCTTTATGGATGACCTTCGGATTTACCTTATGGGTGAAACTTTAGTTAAACGAAGTATCGGCCTGTTGATTGTACTGGGACTTCTTGGTACTTTTATCGGACTGACCATTTCAGTAAGCGAATTGGTTGCAGTTCTGCTTCCTAGTTCTTCTTCCGCATCCGGTCTCGACTTTACCAGTTTACTGGAAAATTTGGCAGGCGCAGCACAGGGTATGGGGGCCGCATTTATCACTTCTCTTGCAGGTATTGCTTTTTCAATTGTTCTTACAATTTTATTCATAGTTCTTGACTGTGAAGATGAAAAGAACAAACTGATGGTTAACATTGAAGAATACCTTGATAATGTTATTTCAGTTGCCATTGCCAAAGATAAGGAAACCGAATATACAATACTTAATCGTATTCTAAGAGATACATTTATTGATTTTGGTAATAAAATTGAAACATCCCTTAAAGACACTGTTAATGAATTCGGGAATAAGCTTACTAATGTTGTTATGGATGTATCATTATCATCCCAGACTTTAGATAACACCATCGATAGATTTGATTCCTGTCTTGTAAACTTTGCCGGCAGTGTAAAAGATTTCTCAGAATTTAATACTAATCTCAGAAACAATGTTGAAATGATGGATGTCAGCTTTATTAAGATGGCTGAATCGATGTCATCTTCAGCCAACCTTATAAAAAATAATTATGATGCCATTGAAAAATTCTCAGTTGATGTAAAATCCGCTGCAACTGAAATGTCCTCATTCAACCAGAAAGTTGTTGATGACATGCAGGCTCTTGTAGAACAGGTTGATAAATCAGTCTACGCTGTAAATAAACTATCATCTGTTATGAGAGAGAGTGCTGAAACAAATACAAAAACCATTGAAACTATCCAAGATGCATTTGTAACTTCCTTCACTGATGTTAATAAAGAAATTTCAACTATGGCTCAAAAAACCGGAGAAGTATTCTTAAAAATTATGATGGACAGCTCCGGTGAAATTTCAGACAAACTGGAAAGCAGCATGAATGACGCATTAACCAGTATGGAGAAAATAATAAAACAGTTTGACGGCAATCAAAAAATTATTGCAGAAACCATTGCCGCCCTGCCCGCTCAAACTATGGCCTACAATAAAGCTACTACAGGTCAGATAAATAGAAAACTCGATGCAATCAAAGATGAAGTGACCAAATAACCAAAGAGGTGAAGTAATTGAAGAGTAAAAACAGACGTTATTATACAAAAAGAGAACCGGAGAATTTTTGGCCCTCCTTCGCTGATGTCATGTCCACAATTGCACTGGTAATGCTTTTTCTTGTCATGATTGTCTTCGTAAGGAACATTATAATTTCAATTGATTTAGATGATCAGAAGAACAAATTGGCTTCTACCCAGACTGAACTTGAGAGCCAGATGAATATTCTTATTCAAACTGACAAGGAACTTAAAGAACGAGAGGATTTTATTTTCCTTCTTGAAGAAAGTATTGATGAGCTTGCAGAGCAGTATTCACAGGCTGAAAAAAACCTTGGCGAGCAACTACAGATCATTATAATCCAAGCTGAACAAAAAGAACTACTGGACAGCATTATCGCTGTTAATACCAAAGAATTAAACGACCTGAGAATCAAACTTCAGAGCATCGCTGTTTTACGAGCTGATATTTTTGAAAAAGTTCAATCTTCTATTGAAGCCACAATGGGCGAATTCAATGATGCTGGTGAACGGCTGGTTATAATCGGCGACAATGCAAACTTGTATATCACTGAAAGTCTTGTGTTTGATTTTGCATCTTCTGATGTTAAGAATGAAGGAAAAGCACTACTCAGAGAACTGGCAATAGCATTTGAAACAATCCTTGATGACCCTGAAGTCAGAGATGTTATTGACTCTATTTCAGTTGAAGGTCACACTGATGCAGTTGGTTCCACAGATGTCAATCGCGTATTGTCAACAGAACGTTCGACCAATGTACTAAACTACATTATGGCATCTAACCCTTCCCTAGAAGAAAAATACGGCAGTTTCTTTGCAGCAGCAGGTTTCTCTGAACTTCGTCCCATAGGTGATAATGAAACTGATGAAGGAAGTGCAAAGAACCGAAGAATTGAATTTTCGATTAAAATCAAGGATGATAATGTCCAGAAGATTATAGATGATTACCTGGAAAATGCTCCCGCAGCCGGAGGTTCAGGTAGTTGATAGAAAATGGAGGACAGGCATGACGGATCCGGTCAAAAACGATATGCTTGGTTACTACGCTTACTCATATCTAGCACTAAGCGAAAAAAGTTATAAGAGTGCGATAAGCGGCTTTAACTATACTATCCGTAAAAATATAGAGGTGGAAAAATCTGCTATTGGTCTTATATGTGCTTATGCATGTGTTGGCAACTATAAAAAAGCGTTAAAAACCTATGCTTCTTTTAAAGAAACAATAATTTTTAATAACCGTCTCAGGCACCAATTAGTGAAGGATCTTTCATATTTCTTATGCCGCGATACGTCAACTATGAAACTACAGCGGCAGAATTATTTTAGTTCTATATTTCTTAATAGAAATATGCAGCACACACACGGTTTATATACTGAAGATCCTTCAAATATTCCTGCTATTATTTTCATGTCTTACTGGCATATTTTCACCGGTCATGTATTTGAAGATATGAAAGCTATAGCTGATGTCTGTATTTATTTCAGAACCTTGGATGACACTTTCAGATGGAAGCTATTAAACAGGGTTGCAGTTGAAGAAAAAGAGCTTTGGGATGATGAAACCCTCGCTGGTATGTTCAATGAAATACCTGAAGAAGTGAGTTCAAATGACTATATCAATACCCTGATTCTTTCTACAATGTATACTGGGAACTTAGAAAAAGCACGTAACAATATAGAAATTTACAGAAACAAAGGCTATATATTCACAAACGATGTTATGTGGAATTTCGTCAGACTTTCTGTAGAGGAAGATGAAATAGATGATCTTACTGTAAACTTTTCCAAGCACCTGATTTCAGAAGGCTGGGCTGACTCAATAATTGCTGAGGTCATTCGATACGGAAATGCAAACCGTTCAAGGTATAGTGTCAAGAAGGAGCTTAACAGGCTTTCATTTTTGAACCTGTAAAAACCAAGAAATATAAATACCCCATCATCTTGTGGATGACTGGGGTATTTTTTTAACTAAAACAGAATTAACTCAGTTTATCAATTTATACGTTTTTAAAGCTTACTTATATCATTAAAATACTCATTTTTTTGTATATACTTAATACTCCACATAGCCACCACAACCGCTACTATACCTTGAGTAATATTAAATGGAACTCCAAAAATCGCATATCCAAAACCACCATCACCCATTAAAAGATTTAAAAATAGCAACTCATAGACAAAATAACCACCAACCATAAATATTTCAGCAACAATTGCCGATTTTCTGATTGATTTCATTGATTTGCTTCTGGCAAGATATCCAATAATAAATCCCATAGCACCTTTAATCATAAATGTAGCTGGAATATAGTGAATTGCTCCCCATGTTAAATCACCCAATGATGCCCCTACTGCACCTGCAAATGCTGCTGGAATTGGGCCAAGTATAACTGAACTTATTATTATAATAGCATCTCCTAAATTCAAGATGCCTGAAGTTTTTGGAATTGGAATTGCCATCATTGTTCCAATATAAACAAGTGCTGTAAACATTGCAGTAAGTGTAAGCTTTTTAGTATTCATTTTCATCCCCCCAACACAGCTAACATGGCTTCAATGGTTTTTAGCTGTATATCCAAATCTATAAATGGCATTCTATCGAAATGCTCAGTATATGGCAAGTGGAAAAATCCACCTTTTATTTTTAAGTCAGCTGTTTTTATGCGATGCATCAATCTGTAGAAAATGTCATTGCATATATATGTTCCTGCTGAATAGCTTATAACAGCTTTATCATTTGCTGCATTCTTCATATTCTTATAGGGTAGATTGGTAAAATATGCATTAGCTCCGCAATCTATAATTATCTCGTCGGTTTTTATCTTTCCCCCATTATCAGCAATGCTTCCGTTATTGATGTTTACAGCAATTCTCTCAATGGATATTTTCTGTCGCCCACCTGCCTGCCCCATACAAATTACAATATCAGGTTTTTCTTCATCTATAACCGATAATAATTTATCAAAGGCAGTTTTATATAATACAGGCAAAACAATTTTTGATACATCAATATTTTTATATGTCGATTTCAAAGCCTGCATTACCATTTGCGATGCGTTTCTATTCAGTCCACCGAAAGGTTCAAAGGCCGATATAAGCACTTTTTTCACAGATCTACCCTTTTTCCTGTTTCAGATGACTTATATATTGCTGTTATGAGTTCAACAGGCCTCCTGCCCTCCCTGTGGCTTACATAAGGCTCTGAATCAGTTTCAACAGCATGTATCAGGTCAGTTAACTGAAGTACATGCCCTTCAATATTAAACGCCATAGGGTCATTGTGGGAATGACCCAATGTGGCCTTGAATTCTGGTTTTGCAATTCCCTTAATATCCCAGACAGTAATATCACCTTCAATCAATGTTATGCTTCCTTCTGTCCCATTGATTTCCATCTTTCTTGGGTATCCAGGTGTCACCGAAGTCGTTCCTTGAATCACCCCAAGTGCTCCATTCTCAAATTCCACTACTGCTGAAGCTGTATCTTCAACCTCGATATCTCTCGCCAGAGTTCTTGTATAACCAAAAACTGATTTAACATTACCCATAATAAAAAGAAGAATATCAACCCCGTGAATCCCCTGGTTCATTAGAGCTCCGCCACCGTCCATTGCCCATGTACCCTTCCAGTTACTGGCTCCATAGTACTCAGGACTTCTGTAATACTTCATATATATGTCTGCACTTACAATTCTGCCAAGTTTTCCTTCTTCAACCATTGATTTTACCAGTTTAAAGGCATCCTTAAATCTATTTTGACTGATAACCTCAAGCTTCACATTATTTTTATCACATGCTCTAATAATTTCATCACAATCAGCTGTAGTCAACGCCATTGGTTTTTCTACTACGATATGCTTACCGGCCTTTGCTGCATCAACACAGAATTTCTTATGTAAGCCACTTGGAGTACAAACACATACTGTGTCTACTCTGGTGTCCTTTAACATTTCGTAAAAATCATTATAAGGAGTGATTCCATATTTAGTTGAAAAATCAGCAAGGCTTTTTTCATTGACATCCGTACATGCAATCAATTCAGCATTTTCAATTGCCATTACAGCTCCTGCATGCATATTTGAAATAGCTCCGCAGCCTATAATTCCAAAACCCATTTTTCCCATACAATACCTCCTCTTTTGGAAAATCATCCCTTCGCTGTTTTTCCACTTTTAATCCAGCGAGACTATTTTGAGCGCGTTTTTATAGAATATTTTATCGCGTACTTCCTGAGTCAAATCTATTGAATCGAGGAATACTTTATGTCTGTCATCAAAATAATCCCTCGCATAAAGAATTCTATCCTTATATTTATTTATAAATTTTACTGCATTTTCAGGATCTCGAGATAAAGCATTGCATCCTGAACCAGCGGATATATCGCACCATAGATTATCATATTTATCTAACATTTCTTGTAGCTTACCTCCAGGAACAACAGGTCCTTTCGGATAAGAGACTTTGTTATATTGATCGTCTCCGGAAATATGCGCCCAAAAGCCCGGTGCATGTCCAAGGAATGTGGTATCCGGACATAAAGCAACAGCCCGTTCAAAAGATGCCATACCTCCTCCATACCAGAAATTCGGCCATGGATGGTTTGTATCAGAATTCAATTCATAATCCAGGTGAACTGTTACAGAAAGCCCCAGTTCTCCGCATGCTTTAAAATATCTGACTGCATCCGGGTTATCATACATCATACGCAACTTAAGCTCTCCGCAAACTTTTACATCATATATATCCACTGCAGCTTTCAATTTTCCAATTGCTCCCGGATCTCTTGGGTCAGGACAATAACCTAAAACAAATCTATCTGGATATTTATCTTTATAATATAGCGCTCTCTCAAATGGAACAGGACCGTTTTTAAACATTGTAGTTAGAACATGTCCATATGACCCTGAAAATTCATCATCAGGACATATCCATGTCAAAAGCCATGTTACATCAATTTCATTCCTATCCATATTTTCAATGAATTTTTCAACATCGTGGCCGTGCCAGTCTGGGTGGTTATGTGCATCAATAATCATAATATACCTCCGTTTGATTAATATTATATCAAATGGATGACCATTTCTTAGCGTCATTGACTTAAATTTTTACGAATTATATTTTATTTTTCCTTATTTGCATAGGAGTACAGCCGGTTTCAGCACGAAAAATGCGGTTAAAATGATTCACATTGTTATATCCTGTCATGAAACAAATGTCGATTACCTTTAAATCATGACGCGTTTTCAGCAATTCTACTGCATTCGAAATACGAACTCCATTTAGATATTCTGTGAATGTTTTATGAGTCATATGTTTGAAAAGATAACCAAAATATGATTTTGACAATAATGATACACGAACTGCATCATCTAGAGATATACTTTCAAAATAGTTTTCATTGATAAAATCAATTGTTTTTATAAGAGAATCTCTATGTTTCATAAAAACATAATTGTTTTCATCAGTTTCTTCATATCTGTTATATTGCCGTGAAACTATTATAAGTAGCTGGAGTGTAAGTGCTTTTATAACCAATTCAAAATCTTTTTCCCTTTGCTCATATTCCAGTAATATATTGTTTAAAATATTTTCTACTTCCCTTTGCACATTGCCACTTAAATTCAGACGTGGTTTAATTTTATTTTCTGCAACCAGGAATGGTTCGAGATAGGCAAAATCCATAAAGCTATTATCTTTATACTCCACAGAAAATTTCTCATTAATAAATTCAGGCGTGAACTCATATTCATATATCTCAGCATCTCCACCGGGAACAAAATAATGCGGCACATATGGCGGCATAATGAATATATCACCTTTATAGATGGAGAATTTATTATCATTTAGGACATGCTCTGAACTGCCCTTTGCTACATATATAATCTGAACGAATTCATGTCTGTGAATCTCTGTTGTAAGTTCTTTTCTTTTTTCAATAAAGAATGGCAGATTATTATTGTTATCTGCAATCCTGACTGTTCTGATACC
>Ga0307988_1001361_pt1 | contig 13896 bp, 17 predicted proteins | sample EllFjometagen183_FD_203166 | JGI IMG/M metagenome (GOLD analysis project Ga0307988, IMG submission 203166) | Marine microbial communities from Ellis Fjord, Antarctic Ocean - #183 | ecosystem: Environmental > Aquatic > Marine > Unclassified | place: Southern Ocean | collected 2014-10-08 | reverse complement strand
CAAAGGAATCCGGGGAGAGCATGCCGTATTCCAGGAGGGTGGTTTGGTGTATTCCATTCCCGATGCTATTTCCAAGGTGCTTGAGAAACGATATCTGCCCAATGGCAATGCAGAAAATGTTAAACCTTTAAAAAACCAGCTAAAATCAAATCTCTGCCCTGAATGCGGACAAACCATTACTTTTGAAGAAGGCTGTATGACATGTCATTCATGTGGTTACACCAAGTGCAGTTAAATTTAATGAGTAATTTATAGTCCGGGGTCTGTTAAAGACCCCGGACCATTTCTTTTTTTAGAAAATCCTGCTTTTTCAAAAACTTATCTATCATTCAAATTCACAAAAACATTGAACAATAGGTATTTTTACCTATTGTTTTTTCTCCCGTCTTTATATAAGTAGTAGTGAGTTCGTAAACTTGTTTTGTTTCAACACTCCCGGCTTACGAAAACGTAACCGACAGTGCGGAGCAGTGCACTTTCCTCCCATCAAAAATCCAGGTAGTGCCGGAGCCACTTATTGCAATGCCTGTATTGATCCAGTGCAATATCAATGTTCATCAACAACAGATTGTTTTTTTTAAAGTGCCTCAGGTACTTTTAACATGATATCCAACTTTAATATTATTAAAATTGTAAGGTTATCCAGTTAGGTTTTTATATGCTTGGCATTGATACTCCTGCCAAGTAATGGATATCATGAATGATATCCAGACCTGCTCAATTACTTGTTATAAATCAAAAGGAATAAGTAATGGAATCATTTTTTGCTTTCGATAAATTGTTTGGTGCATTTTTTATCATTATTGGTATCTTCTTTTTCATTTTATCAAAAAGCGTTAAACAATATGATTCATGGGTTCAAAATTTTGGTGAAAAGAGTGCACAATCAATTGTCAAATTCATGCGTTACCTTGCCCCACCAATATGTATTTGCTCTGGAATTATTTTTCTAATTTAATAGAATAAACTGCTTTATAACAAGCGCTGCACCGGACCGCAAGGGGCGACTTTTTCAAAATGTGTGACAACTTTAAAACGGGGTTACTTTTAACAAAATTTAGTGGAACCCTTGTTCCCTCGCTTCGCTCGGCGGCCCGTGAGCTTAACCGTTCTCTTAATGGTAAAAAACAAAATGTTTTCAAGCAGGAAGCATAAGGATGAATCAAAATAATTACTTTTAAAAAAGGAGAGTTGTTATGAAATTAATCGAATGGGAAGTTAATGAAGACAGCTACCAGGAACAGATTGTGATTCCCGAAGCACAAAGAAAACTTGCCGAAAATGAGGGGATCAGTACTGAAAACAAGCAGAAAATTGCAGTGCGAATACAAAATCTAAACACAGGGGAAATTTATACTTCCCGCCTGGCTATCACTGGAACTCATCAGCTTTATCTACCAACTGAAATTCAAAAGATGTTGGAGGGTGCAGGTTCAATAAGAATTCAATTGGTGTAAAGGCAAATCATGAAACAAGAGCTAAGTCAGATTCCCATCACGTCCATTATTCTTGATGAAGCTATTTATCCGAGAACAGGGATTGATCACAAGCGTGTAGGCATATTTGCCGAAAATATCAGGGATGGTTTTAAATTTGACCCTATTGAAGTGGAGCTTGCACCTGAAACGCCCGACACCTATCGCCTTCTTGACGGAGCTCATAGATGGAGTGCTTACAAATCTACGGGTAAAGACAGTGTAAAAGTTTTTATAAAAGAATTGAACGGGACTGATCCTCTTTTATATGCAGCAACAAAAGCCATTGGCCCGAAACAATTGACAGAGGAAGAGGCAAGGGACACTGCCCGTCGTGCATACGCCGGGAATTCGAGTCTTAGCTCTGTAAATATTGGAAAAGCTATTGGCCGGGCAAGGCAGACTGTGGATGTCTATATCGCTGATCTCCGTGCAGCAACCCAGCAGAACAAAGATATAAAAATATTTAGCATGAATCGCCTTGGCATCCCCCAGGACAGGATAGCAAAGAGATTGGGGATGGATCAGAAGACGGTTCATAACCATTTAGGAAAAATGCCAGTGTTGGCAAATCTCCTAAATGCCGATTTGTCTCAAGGATTTACTGTGGCACAGGTGGCATAAAAGCATGGCTGGACAGAATCGATGGTCTGGTCTCTGGCTCTGGAAGACAAGGATGATCAAGAAAGATTCAAGGAGCTTGGTTGGGGTCTCAGGACTTGGGATCAATGGGAGTTCAATTCCTGTGATAAAAGATTTGGTGATGAATGGCCCGGCAGGATACCCGCTCAATTAATTGCCCACATTCTCTTTTATTTTTCAAAGCCAAATGATTTGATCCTTGACCCCATGGCAGGGGGAGGCGTAACTCCTGATACCTGTCTTGCTTTGGGCCGCAGGTGCTGGGCCTTTGATATGGAAGAGAGATCAAGCCGCCCTGAAATTGAGTCTCACACCTGGATGCACTCAAAAGATCAGGCTCTGTCCTGGCCAGTGAGATCAAAAACAAAGCCGGATCTCATCATCTTTGACCCACCATACTTTGATAAAAAAGCAGATGGATATGGTGAAAAAAGTATTTCCGGGCTGCCAAGGGAAGAATACCTTGAGTTTCTTGGTGCTTTTTTTTCCTTTTTGAAATGTAATATTAAAAAGACAACATTGCTTGCCTTTATTAATGCTGACTGGCGCAATTTTCAAAATAGACAGGCAATAGAGGAGACAGGTAAAAAAGCAATCCTGGTGGACGACTATCTTGAAATTCTGAAAAAGACAGGCTGGCACCGAACTCACATTGCCCAGGCTCCTATGTCTGCCCAGCGCTTTAATCCCGGTGTTGTTAGTGCCATGCAGAAAAAAAGGATACTGGGCGTAACTGGCAGGTATGTTATCATTTTAAAACAATCAGTCTAAACAATTTAAGAAGCCGGGTTAAACCGCAATTTTATAAATCATATGAGATACTACACTGTTCGCATACAAGTTGATTTTAAAACTCCCCTGGAAATGCCACCGGGGTTGAGTTCTGAAAAACCTTGGCAATCCATTGGATATTTTCAAAATTTTTATTGCACTGAAAAGACAAAGGAAAAAGCTAAACAACTCGTTTATAATTATTTTAAACATAATGAAGCCAACCCCAATGATTGTATATTCAGATTCGACCGAACCGCATGGCTTAGAGGGCTCAAAAATATAGAACAACTTATAATCTGGTCGGCAGAACTAACCGAAGGAATGTTTGAAAAGCGAAATCGAATTGAGATATGGTTTGATGGAAAAAAAGAATATTACGTTAGTGAAGAGGATTGCGCTGCTTCATTTGATGGTGGAATTCAGCCAGTTTTGAAATATTATCAACAATGCTCTTGCACACAGATGGAAACTCCGCTTCGCTGCGTTCCCACTTGTGAAGATCAGCGTTATTATAAATATAGGTGGTTTGGATGATTAGAGAACTTATTACCTTCGCTAAAAAAGTACGAAATATATTGGGACTTACGCTTTTTTTAACTTTATCCTTTATTGTTATTGTCTACCACCTATTCTCTAAAGGATCTTTTGATTCACTAATCACCAGTATAGGGTTCTTAGATAACAATCAAACCTTCATTTTAATTATGACAATTTCTTCAATGATTTTTTTCCTTGCCTTGTTATTAATAGTTTTGTCATTCATTGAGGTTAAAGATGAAGGAAAGATAAAATCTGATTTTTATCGTCTTTTTATTATTGTCCATGAGAAAGGGAATAAAGCGAAAATTATTACAGGTGCGAAGGTAACATTGTTATCTCCACCAAAACCAATTGAAGCATTTTCTGATGAAAAAGGTAGTGCAATTATATGGTATCAATCGGAACTTGAAGGGAAAAAGTATGAGATGAATGTTTCGATGGAAGGTTATTTTGAAAGCAAACCAATAAACAAGAAACTGAAAAATAATTCACAGTTTTTTATCTCCATGGAAAGAATATTGGAAATTAATGTTCCCGCTGAGCAATTGGTAATTCGGAGAGCAAAAAAAGCCAACACAACTACATTCGAACTGTACATCAATGGGATATCTGAGATTCAAACGGCAGATATTTACTTTGGTACATCAGCAAATGGTTTTGGCTGTGACCCTACTTGGCAATATAAAACATCAAATGAACCTGATAAATTTTTCATAGAATTTAATCTCGAAGAAAATGTACCGTTCAAGAATTTCGTGCATTGCTTAGCCGAAGACCGGCATAAAGTTAAAAAACTATTAAACCTATCGGGATATAAAACTACAGGTAGTGGTGATGAAAGCTCGACGCATGGCAAATGGCGAGTTTGGTTTTTGATGAGAAAAGAAGATAACTTAGAAGTTGAGGGAGATGGTGGTTGGGCTAATAATCTAGTTAAAAATATTAAAAGCCTATCTTGATGCCACATAATAAGGATTGAAAAATGGGATATTTAAACAAAATAACTTCAATCACTGAATGGAGTGAATTAGCTGGGATTGTTACGATAAGTTATCTGACTTAAAAAAGGCTGAGTTACTCGGGTTTTATTTTTCATGCTTCCTAAGCGATTTGTTAGATCAGTATGAATATAGAAGAATGGCTGCTGCCATTGATGCTGCCTTTATCGATGATATTGAAAAATTCTTAAAAATTGGCAGAGGTGAGATGAAATCAAAGAAACATTTTATGGAAGCATTATTTGGTACAGGGATGACCGTTATGGCAGCTGGAAAAACAGTGGATGATTTGGAAGAACTCTTCTATGAAACATCATCTATGGGATGGCATATGATCGAATTATGGCAAAAACACAAACAAAGCTAATTAAACCGAAACAAAAAGTCGTTTGGCTGATTTGAACCATTAAACGAGGAAAAAACTTTGTCAATGGTAGATCCAAAAGAGCTAGAATGGGATATTAGATCGAGCAAAGTAATCGATAGCTATGCAAAAGCCTCTAATTGGTTTTTGGCGGCTCTTGTTTCTGCTGCACTTGTATCTAATCATGTAGACCCTAAATCAACTTTTACAAAACTTTTTGGATTTGAAATTCCAACAGAATTGATTGGAACGATAACATATTTTTTGCTATTTGCCTTTAGTTTTAGGCATATACGCTTACTAACACTACTATCCCAGTGTTTTGAGAATCTTAATGAAATTAAAGAAAAAGTGCGTTTAGATATTTGTACCTACCCATGGGCTTTAAACCCATTCAGTGAACGAGACAAATGGACAACGTATATTTTAGACATTTGGGGTTTTGGTATATTACCTGTCCTTCTTTTTCTTGGAATGCTGACTGGTATCCAATTATTGTGGGGACAAGAAGGCGAATTATCATTAATTTGGGGACAAATTTTCTTTTTCGGATATGTCTTTCTATATCTATGGATAATTGCCCAAACAACAATTTATCTATTCAAGTTTAATAAACATAAAAAACTTATTTATCTAAAAATTATTCTTACAATTGTTTTAGGTGCAGTGAGCGGTCCAATAGTAAATATGCTATTCAAATAAAAAACGCTTAGCAAATGCATAAAAGGGAGTCAGCTCTGCTTTTGGCTCTTGCAGCGAATGCATGAGGTCACAACTGATTATTTAACAAAATAATTCACCAAATGAACTGGTGATTATCACGTTCAAAAGCAAAAATAAAAATGGTAAAAAAAGAGACAGAAAAATTTAACACCAGTACAAATCCTTTTGAGCTAACCGCGAGGTTTTGGGGTTAGATATAGCGAGGAATAATTTATGATCGAAATAGGAATTGTTATCAGTTTTGGTGTTCTCCTGGTCTTGCTTAGCATAAAATTTGGATTCGTAACATTCTTAGGTACATTTACTTCTGTTATATTTCTAATGGGATTTATTTATGTGATCGCATCTTATTTTTATCATACACCAAAAATTGAATTTAAATTTCAAGCGGTACAAAAACATCCAGGTTTTAACGACCTTTATGATATGAATTTTATTATTAATGATACCTCTCGATCCACACATGATTACAACGAAGTTACCTTGATTTATGAGCCTGGAACTCTCTCTACAACTGATGCTGGAGCAGAAATAATTCGAGCTTATGCGCTTAATGAGAATATGCATTGGCCTTATACGGATGGATCGAGAATCCCACTTAATGAATTTAGAAATGCGGGAAATAAGTCTCTTGTTCACACGTTTCCCTTGCTCGTTAATAAGGAAACGAAGCAAACACATATCTCTGTTATCCTCGATCTCCACAGAAACCCATATGAATCAGGTATAGCCGCAATATTCAATCCATTGTACAAATAAAGAGTGAAAGATCTAGTTGCAGTTGATTTAACAGACTTGCTAAATGCATCCACAAAGACTGAATAGACATATCTAACACAAGCCGCCCCAAGTGGCCACCTGAACTAAATACGAAAAAGAGGCCAATAAACGGAATAAATGCCAATAAACGGAATAAATGCCAAAGCAAATAGAATTCAATAATCCAAACGATTGGAGTAATTTTTGTAGCTATATAAAAAAAGAGAACAGATTTGTCCTTGGCGATTACTGGAAAGATTTTTTTAATGTTCTTAAACATACCGCAAAGAAAAGAAAAAACGTCATTAAGAAAAAGTCAGTATTGTGCCGAGCGCGTATTGGATTTAATGAAGTACTCAACGAAGAAACTGAAAATGGAATACCTGATTTAAGGATGTGGGCCTATAGAAAACACCAAATAGGTGCAACTCCTCCTGCCAAATCGAAAAATGGTAGAATAAATCCTAAAGGAATAAGCTATCTTTATTTATCAAGTGACAAGACAACTGCAATAAAAGAAGTACGACCACTTATAAAAGAAACAGTATCAGTTGGTTTTTTTAAAGCAAACACTGATCTTAAGTGCATAGACACTTCTGATGATAAGCCCATAATGTATTTGCCATATGATTTTAGTTGTGATCCTCCAAAATATATTGATCCAACATCTGAGACAAAAGAGAAAAAGATATGGGGTGACATTAACGCTTCTTTTTCAAAACCTATTTACCCTCAAGACGAAGACATTGAATACTTGCCTACTCAATATTTATCTGAGTATTTCAAAGTTATCGGATATGATGGGATTATTTATAGAAGCTCGTTATCTAAAGATGGATACAATATTGTACTCTTTGATCCAAAAGCAGTTGATTATGCATTATCGAAAGCATATGACATTAACGCCATAAATTACGATCTACAGGAACGCTCAGATCTTTTTTGTAAATAGAATGGAATAAGGACTCAGGTCTTTATTGGACTCTTGCTTGAGTTTGACCTGATCCTTGGGAATAATCCAACAATCAACATCCACCGGGTGCGACAAGAAGTCGCTTTTAATAATGTTGGGCTTGACCCAACCTGCTGTATTACCAGCAGTTTTCTATTTCGACGTGCATTACCAGTAATGGTTTTGTGCGAAGCTTGATTAACAATGAAGCCCTTGGCTTTATGCCAGGAGAGGGAATCGTGAGAGGAACTCAACTCTGGAAGCATCAATTCGGATGGGAGCTAGGAACGATGGTATGCGTAACATATGTGAACTGTTATTTAAACGTCGTTATGTTCGACAGGCTAAAGATGCTGACAAGCCTGGGCCAAAAAAGGCAAGAGGTATGGTTGGAGTGTTCCGTTGTCACTTCACGTAATCTATGATTCCTCCGGCGGATAGACAGATGCTAACCCATTGTGTGTTAAAAGTGGAACTTGGTAAGCCCGTATTCTTCCTTCCCAGGAAGGACAGCCGGTCGCAAGACTGGTCTATGGGGATGCGGGTAAAGGAAGGCTGGAGAAAGCGAAGGCTGATCTGTAATGGATCAGATACTGGTTCAAAATTTGCCCGGGCATGAAAGTGTGCAGACTTCCAGCATGGTGTTGAATCACGTGAAACGATTTGAACGGAAGAACCGTACTGGTGTGGATGATAGTAACAGCAATGTTACTGACGGCCGTACGGACTTGAGAAAGTACCCCGTATACAACCGCGTATCGTGAAGGCAGTTTCTAACTACCGGATGTCGCAAGATGCCTTACCAATGCTTGAGCCGGATGAGGTGAAAGTCTCATGTCCGGTTCTTGGGGGGCTTGGGGCTGGCAACAGCCCCCGGCTACCCGACGTTTCATCGGTGATGTTGGATGTTAGTTCATGTAAAAAGGGAGATGATCGGAACAGTGTCAAACGAAAATACGATTGTATGCCACTATTGCGGGAATAAGGTTCCAATGGAATTTGTGGCTGTTCACCATGGGAAAAGATTGTATGAGCAAGTAGAAGCAAGGAAGTTTTTTCAGGACTTTGATATTTCTGTTTACCGATGCCCTACCTGTGATGGAATTTGTGTGTTTGCAGATTTTATTAAATATCCAAGGCATAATTCGTTAGCAGCAAGGAGAATTTACCCCCCTGGGGCAAAGTTAGTTCCCGACATACATAAAGTTGCATCCAAAGGCTGCGTTCCAAAACACATTCAACTTCTCTATGAAGAAATTGCCCCTTTAAGGCATATCGCCCCAAACGCTTTCGCAGGGCAAATACGCCGTGCGCTGGAGTTCACTACTCAGGAGCAGAAAGCGACAGGCCACACATTGTTTGATCAATTGCGTGACCTGACTAGTCGTGGCGCTTTTCCTGGTCATTTCTCTAATATAACAGACTTGATGAGAAGAGTCGGGAATATTGGCGTCCACGCAACACATCACGACGTTGATATCTGGGAAGCGGAATTGCTTGATGATTTCTTTTTAGCAGTAATTGAGTACCTATATGTTACACCTTCAAAAATTGAAAGATTACGAGCAAGGTTAGCAGCTCGGAATGCATAACATGGCGTTTGATCCTCCCCCAAAAAACTGGATTCAAGGTTAAGCGGTTTTTAAAGGTTTTAAAACAAAAAAAATCAACCAGACTTCGCTGGTTATTTTCTTGTTAGCATTAGAGTTGATAAAATAAAAAAATATGAAAAATACTCCGTCACATCTTTTTCATTACACGAGTATCGATAATCTTTGCCTGATTTTAAAAAATAGGACTATAAGATTTCAGAGATTAGATAAAATGAATGACCCGGAAGAAGGTAAAACTGAATCTTTTCCTGAAGCAAAATACTTTACCTATGTATCTTGCTGGACTGCTGAGAAAAATAATGAGGAATCATTGCCATTGTGGAATATGTACTCTTCGGACATGAGAGGTGTTCGTATTAGGTTACCAATAAATATGTTCAAAGGAAGAAACATTCCAGATGATAAAGTAACTGGTTACCCAATTATTAATGCTGAACATCCTATTTTTATAAAGAGAAAAAATAGTCACTTTCCAGGTATGATTATTGGCCCATTAAATATTCAATATCAAAAAGACCCTAAAAACACAGAAAAATGCTTTGAGATAAATGATGATGCTACAGTTGATGTTAATCTGCTTCATATAGGGCAAGTAAAGCATGAACATTGGTCTTTCGAAAAGGAGTGGAGGTATAAAATTATTGGCATGCCCTTTGAGGGCAAATGGAATATAAAAGATTATGATCAATTCTTAACTGCTCCTCAGAACCAATATATTGATGTTGGGCTTGATAATTCCGTAATTTCAGAAATGATAATTCAATTAGGACCAAAAGCTACTTTTTCTGACACAATCATTGTTGATCTTTTAGTTAAGGAGTTTGCAAAGGGTGCTATAGTTTGCGATAGCAGCATCAAAGTCAATCAGTGAAACTCTAACCAAGCAAATTAACTCGGATGCAAATTCCGCTATCGCTTCATTTGTACCAGTTATTTGCAGCGTTCACGGACTAAAAAATAAAAAAGGGGGTATACAAAATGGCTTATCGTGAGATGTGGGAGATAGAAATTCGGCATGAAGGGCTAAATAAATATCGCCATATACGAGGATCAGACAAGTATGTCGTAGAACAAAAAGCGGTCGCTCAGCAGCTTGCTTGGGATGAAATGTGGGAAAAGAAAAAAGTTGCTGAGCAGAAAAAAAAAGATAGGGAATCCGCAATTAGAAGTAAAGAAGAGAAAAAAGAACTTGCGATTATAAAGACAAATGAAGCCCAAGAAGCCATCAGCGAGCTTGAATCTATCCTTTCGCATACCTTGACTGTAGATGATACAATTGAATGGGATAGCTTATTAGACAAAAACCCATTCCCTCAAAAAAAACCAAAGAAATCGAAAATAGCCTCGATTCCATTAGAACCAGCTATTTCAGACGAAAAATATCAACCAAATTTCGGATTTTTTGACAAATTATTTTCAAACTTCAAGCAAAAAAAGGTAGCTGAAGCCGAGAAATTATATCTGTCTGATTGTGACGCATGGAAGAAAACAAAACACGACATTGACTTGAAAAATAAAAAAGTTGAATCTGACTTTACCAACAGTATAAAAAAGTGGGAAGAAGCAAAATCCAAATATGAAGAAAAGCAGGGTATAAATAATAAAAAAATTCTTGAAAAAAAAGATCAATACCTGAATCAAGAATCTGGTGCTATCTCTGATTATTGTGAAATGGTATTGACTACCTCTGAATATCCTGATTACTTTCCTCAAGAGTGGGATCTGGACTACCAAACGGAGTCCAAAATTTTGATTGTTGATTATTCCCTTCCTGATATTGATTCCTTACCGTCCATAAAAACAGTGAAATATATTATTTCGAGGGATGAATTTACCGAAGCTCATTTGTCAAATGCAGTATTAAATAAACTATATGATCAGTTACTTTATCAGATTACACTAAGAACAATTCATGAACTATATGAGGCGGACGTAGTGCATGCATTAAAGTCTATCGTACTCAATGGCTGGGTTGATTCAATTGATAAAGCAACCGGACAAAATGCGAATTCTTGTATTATGTCTCTTCAAGCATCTAAAGATGAGTTTTTAGAAATCAATCTTGAAAAAGTTGACCCAAAGGCATGTTTTAAAAAACTCAAAGGGGTTGGAAGCAGCAAGTTGCATGGTTTATCTCCTGTTGCACCTATTATTAGTATTAACAAGGAAGATCGCCGTTTTACTTCTGCGTATAAAGTCATTGATGGAATGGATGACTCTGATAATCTTGCTGCTATGGATTGGCAAGATTTTGAGAACTTGATCCGAGAAGTTTTCGAAAAAGAATTCATAAGTTCTGGAGGTGAAGTGAAAATCACTCAAGCAAGTCGAGATGGAGGTGTTGATGCAGTAGCTTTCGACCCAGACCCTATAAGGGGAGGAAAAATTGTAATCCAAGCAAAGAGATACACAAACGTAGTTGGTGTTTCAGCGGTAAGAGATTTATTTGGCACAACAGTAAACGAAGGTGCGACAAAGGGAATTCTGGTTACAACTGCCGATTATGGACCAGATGCTTATGAATTCGCCAAAGGGAAACCATTGACTTTGTTAAATGGTGGCAATTTGCTTCATCTACTCGAAAAGCATGGTCATAAAGCCAAGATCGATATAAAGGCCGCCAAAAAAATATTACAAGATCAAAAAGAATAACAATCAAAAATTCTGGAATTCCGAGTACAGTTTACTTAATTCCAACAAGAAAAAACCACCGGGCGAGCCGGTGATTTTGATGGTTCTTTTCGTCGAAGATCTACTGTCTTCAAACAACTGCAACCTTTTTGCGGCAATATACGTATTGCGTAATCTATGGCATGGTTATATGATACACAGCTGATTCAAATAACTTAGTTCTTTTTTTATGGTTAATAGGCAATTTCATTTGATCGAGGGAACTTAAAAAATTTAATGGCAGACAATTTTAAAAATAGGTTGACAAACGTCAACCCAAAAGGGCATACTCAAGACAAGCTTAAACCTTATCCTCTCAAAAGGGTTAAGGAGTTATTAAAGTCTGGTCATTATAAAATTAATGGAAATGTTTTGATTTCAGCTGATGATGATTTTAATTGGGGTCCTGCTGAAATTATGAAATGTTTGTTGAAACTAAATAGTCGTCATTACGTTGATGATAAGAAAAAGAATCATTATTATAAAACGGAATCCCATACACAATTTCCGAATACAAAGATGGATTATTATAAAGCTGAGAAAATCATGGAAGGTTTCAATATTTATACACACTTTTACATAAGCCCTTCTGATGATACTCTCGTTATAAGCAGCTTCAAGGAGCTATAAAATGAAATGTGCTGAATGCAACGAGAATTTAGAAGTAATTACGGGTGATTTCAAATCAAAAAATAAATCGTTGGGGAATATCACCGTACCAGAAATTTCTTATACGAAATGCAATAATTGTGGAGTTATCCTGCTTGACCCTGAGATGGCCCAAAAAATCACTACATTCAAAAAACAAAGAGAGATCGAGTTAATAAAACGGATTCCAGTTGGTGAATTTTTGACTGTAACTGAGGCTATAGATGTTTTAGAAATCACGAAACAGGCATTTAGCAAAAACAATAAAATAAAAAGAAATTTTATTTATAATATCAAGATAGGTACGAAGAAACTATATCATAGAAAATCTGTTGAGCTATTTAAATCTGAAGGAGATGGACGATTTTTGCTTTCAAAACAGCAAAAGCCATCGAATAAAGTTGAGTTTAAGGCTCAATACGATTTAAAAGTTTTTTCCTCGTTATTAAAGGGGAATAACACTGCAGATCTGTATACTACAGAAGAAGATTATGAAGAGGCTGTATATGCCTAGAATGCAGATAAAGAAGATTATTATTACTTCTGTTGATTTCTCTTTAAATAATGATTTCAAGCCTGATGAGAAAGTCGATTTTTCTTTTAATGTATCTATAAGCAGCGGGAATCAACAAGAAAGCAAGCTTGTCGATTCTTTGGTTGTGGTTAACACACCGGAAAAAGAAGATGCTGGGAATTTACCGTTCTACTTTAGTGTTACTGGGCGTGGGATTTTTTCATTTTCTAAAGAATTAACAGAAAAAGAAATCGACCTTTTTAAGAATATCAACTGTCCAGCCATAGTTTTCCCTTATATTCGGGAGCAAGTTGCCGACTTGACAAGAAGATCTGGTTTTCCCCCTTTGCATTTACCTCCTGTCAATTTTGTAAAAATGCACAAAGAAGATAGCAAGAAAGATGAAACTACAACCTGAAACAAAAAAAGCCGTTTGATTTGTTTGAATAATTACCATATTCCTTTACTGATACCCTCCCCTCCCCAAAAATGAAGAATCCAGTTAAGCTATTTTTTTTAAAAATGTTCAACAAGGAACATGCACCGGATTTCACCGGTGATGTTCAAAGTTATATCCAAAATCAATTAAGGGAATTTATTCGTAAATGAACGGACCTTGGACAGTTAAATGGAAAATTTTAGCCAATGAGAAACCCAAAAAAGGAGGGCAAGGGTCTGTTATTAAAGTTAGTAAAAAAGAAAATGGTGAGATCGGGGCTTTAAAGGTTTTACACAATGACTTTATTAATTCAAACGAAAGACGTCATCGTTTAAAAACAGAAGTTCTTGCTTTAGAGCGTATTAACGGCGAAGGTCTTCCGGCAGTAATTGACCACAATATGACAGCCGTGGAAGAGAAAGGTTTGCCTCTATATTTTGTTGCAAGTTGGATAGATGGCAAAACAATGGAGCAATACACAGGCGGGCGACCATTATCAATTGATGAATCTCTAAGAATTACGCGCAATCTTGCAAGCACACTTGTACTATGCCATGCAGCTGGAGTCTGTCATAGAGATATCAAACCATCCAATATTATAATTTTGCCAGACAACAACATTCCAATTTTAGTAGATTTTGGCATGGCTTATATCTTACTGTGAGCGGCGGCGTGAAAATGTCATAAACTCCCTGCTTTGAAAATGTATGCAAAAAAAGCTGGCAGATCGTTGCTTTTGAACTGCCAACCGGGTTAAATTATAATTGTTTTTTTTCTTCTCTCAT
>Ga0307988_1001359_pt1 | contig 13906 bp, 10 predicted proteins | sample EllFjometagen183_FD_203166 | JGI IMG/M metagenome (GOLD analysis project Ga0307988, IMG submission 203166) | Marine microbial communities from Ellis Fjord, Antarctic Ocean - #183 | ecosystem: Environmental > Aquatic > Marine > Unclassified | place: Southern Ocean | collected 2014-10-08 | reverse complement strand
TAAGATTATTGAGCTAAAGAAAGATGATCCGCAACGCGGTGTCAGGCGTATTTCGGATATTATGCGGAGGTTTTTCCTGCTGCAGGCCTCGCCAGAAACTGTTCGAAAAACTCTCCATGAAGAGAAACTAATTGATCCGCCACCCAAAAAACGGCGGCGCAATATTCAAAAACCACGCCGTTTTGAGCGTGCGACTCCCAATCAAATGTGGCAGACTGATATTTGTTGTTTTCGTCTGGCCGGTAAAAACGCTTATTTACTGGGTTATATCGATGATTATTCGCGTTATATTGTTGGGATGGAGATTTACCGCAGCCAGACCGCAACGAATCTGTTGGAGGTTTACCGGCGTGCGATCGGTGAATACGGAGTTCCGAAGGAAATGCTGACCGACAACGGTCGTCAGTACACTAACTGGCGGGGCACTACTAAATTCGAAAAGGCACTCAAACAGGATCGTATCAAGCATATCAAAAGCCGTCCGCATCACCCAATGACTTTGGGTAAAATCGAGCGTTTCTGGAAGACTATTTTGAATGAATTTTTATTCAGAGTGCAGTTTGAATCTTTTGAAAACGCCCGTGAGCGTTTGGCCTTGTGGATTAAATATTACAACTACAAGCGTCCTCACCAGGGCATTGGTTCAGTGTGTCCGGCTGACCGTTTTTTCGAGGTTCAAAACGAATTAAAGCATACTTTAGAAAAAGGTGTTCAGGAGAATATTTTGGAGCTGGCACTGCGTGGCAAACCGCAGAAACCTTTTTACATGGTCGGCCGGATGGGTGGTCAAAATGTGGCTATTCGTGCCGAAAAAGGCAAGATTCACATGCACGTTGACGATCCAGAACAAATTGAAGGTAAAGAACTTGTATATGACTTAAATATGGAGAATAGTAATGGAAACGAAAGTAGCAACGCAGGAACAAACGGACTTGAACGAGCCGTTGAAAGACCAGAAAGAAGTGAAGCAAAGACGGAATATTCCTGCTCAGGAGAAGTGCCGGGCGGTTTTATCAGTGTGGACGGAAAGCCGTTCGATCAGCGAGATTTGCCGGGAATTGTCAATCACGCGATCTCAGGTAAAACGCTGGCAGGAGATAGCGATGGAGTCGATGTTGCAGGCATTGGAGACGAGGAAGAACAAGGTCAAGAAGTCGGTTTTGACCGGGCGGTTGGAGAAGTTGTTAGCGAATCGGAAAGTGAAACGAGCACCGCAGGCAGAGAACCAGAACACTTAAAGGGGGAAGTTCATGGCAAATTCGAAGAAACGGAAAACAAAAGAGTCAGAGGCGCATCGTCGGGCAGAATGTATTTTAAAGGCAAGAAGCGGTCTCATGAGCGTGACCGCCGCCGCTTCCGAACTCGGCGTTTCTCGTAAAACTTATTATCAATGGGAGGGTAAAGCTTTTGATTCTATGATCAAAGGGCTTTGCGAAAATGAGCCGGGGCGACCGGCTCTGCCTTCCGAAAGCGAGAAGGAGCGAGAACTTCGTAAACGAGTCGACTTTCTGGAAAAACAGAATAGTGATTTTGGAAAACGCGAAGATCTGATCCGAGCGGCCTGTAAATTAAAAATAGATTTAATTCAAGGCCGTGCGGAAAAAAAATGTGCTTATAGAGATTTTGGTCCGCAAGGCTGAAAAATGCACAGAAAGCTTGAGTTTGAGCTTGCTTGAAGCGGCAAATATCTGCGAAATACCTTATTCGACATTTTGCAGATACAGGCAGCGGATGCACAAAAATGAATGCATTATCCGTAAGCGCGGGCGAAAGCCTTTGCCGCGAATGGCTGATTATTATCAGCTAGAACTGGAGCTCAGAGAACTCAAACATGGCAAAAAACGTACAGCCGGAACCGGGAAATTACGCGAAAAATATAAGGGAATAATTCCACGTCGGGAATTAAATAGATTAATCAATGAAGTCAGACAGGAAATTATTCGAGGGCGGAGGCAAAAAATGACCAGAATCAAATGGTACTGTCCGCATATGGTGTGGAGTATGGACGATTTTGAATACATTGAAGATGGAGTTAAATCCTATGTTCATCAAGTTCAAGACCTCACTGCAAAGCATAAGTTTGAACCATTAGTCAGCAAGAGACCATTAAAAGGTGAAGAAGTTGCAAAGAACTTGACTAAGTTATTTAAACAATGTGGAGCTCCATTGATTTTAAAAAGCGATAACGGAGCTAATTTTAAAAGTATCGCAGTTAAAAATGTATTGAATAATTTCAAAGTTATTTTTCTAAATAATCCGCCATATTACCCACAGTATAACGGAAGTATGGAAAGAGCTCAAAGGGAGGTAAAACAGGAGCTGAGAACAATACTGTGGAAATTTAAAGGTCGTGCGGTATTTCCATTCGCAGTGAAACAAGCAGTGCATAATTTAAATCATAAACCGCGACCAGTTTTAGGAGGCGAATGTTCGTGCTTTCAATGGCAGGTACACTCAGCTGTGCGCTTTAGTAATACATATCGTATAGATGCATATAAGACTATTAAACAGCTTGCGTTTGACATAGCCGAAGGTGTACAATATAGTAATCAACAGGTGGTTTTGCTTAAATCATGGCGTAAAGCAGTGGAAACATGGCTGCATGTCAATGGGCATATCACCATAAAAAGAAACGGGAAAGTGTTACCCTTTTAAAATATAACGCTCGACTCATCTTTGCTCGGGAGCACAACGAGCAGTATTGTTAGATTGGATATTACCTCTAGCAATAGTAGCAACATTCTTTTTCTGTTTAGTCATCTTATCAGTAAATTTCTTTAATGTTGGATTATTAATTGATTTATCACGAGCAATAAATATGTCATTTATATTATTAATAGTAATAATGTTTTCAGCTTTCTTGATAATGGTGTCAATTAATGGCTTTTGATTCTTACCGCCTGTCATAATACGCCTTTTAGTAGGATTAGCTAAAATACAATGAAAAGTTGTATTCTGGAAACTTAATGACTCTTTGATTTTATATATTACAAAGTCTTCCCAAGTAACATGACTATAATTAGCAGAAGCATTTAATATTATTGTTTTATTTGGTATATTAAAATTAATGGTATCAGTTCCGCAATCATAAGAATTAAAACAATCACCTTTTTGGAATCGCATATATTTTGTGGATTGATTAGAAAAGAAGTTTACAAATTCATTAAGTTGGTCAAAAGTATCAGTATCCAGACTTGAGCTAATTTCATTTTTGCATAAGATTTTAAAAAGTTGATATTTTAAATCTTTAGATAATGAAATATCACAACATTCTACACCACTATTATTTTTACATTCATTCATTAGTTTTTCCAAAGCAAAAATAAAATCCTGATATTCAATAATAAGCGTTTGGTCATTCCATAAATGAACATCCTTGACTATATTCCTTAGCTCAAATAAATCATTTTCAATAAATGATAAATTTTCCCATCTTTTTAATTCCTCGTCTATAATAATAGTTACATTATCAGGAATTTTATTTTGCTGAAATAAGGTTATTAATTTTTTGTGAGTCATTACAATAGCTGACTTTGAAAGTATTTCCTTTTCCTTGTTTCTGGACTGATAAAAATAGCAAGTTTTAATGTCAGAACAACCACTACAAAAAGAGCGATTATAAGCCTCTCTCATGGACTTCATATCATCAATATAATAACTACCGTTAGAATCAATAACCGCCTTGCTACAACGCTTTAAATCAAAGCCTGACAGATAACCAACATCTATATTATATACTTGCTCTAATTCTTGTTTATTTGCAAGACATAAAAGCCTTGTTTCAGAGATTAACCATATAGGATTTTCATTATTAGCATTAGTAGCAATATAAGCGATACTAGCGGTTGATTTACCACCACCGCAAGGACTTTGTAATATAATCCTTTTATCATCTGATTTCATACAATAATCAAGTAACATATCAGTATTAGAAATTTCATTTAACATTTTTCTTGATTTCCGCAACTCTAAACCATTTCTTGCAAAATCTATATCAATACTCAAATCTTTAATATCAATTTCATTGACTGGATTTTTTGCTTTTAACTCATTCTCAAAAACTGTAAAATAACACTTTGAAACCATTTGTTTAGTTGTAGCTTTCTGATAAGGTTTTCTACTAATCCAATCTTTATATACTTCCCAGTTGATTAATGCCTGATAAACAATATTCCAATCACTTTTTTTAGTGAACGCATGACAAACAGAACCAAAGATTTTAGAATAAGTATTTTCAGACTTCCATTCTGTATTATCATGGTATTGTTGCATTGAACGCCTAAGATATTTATTAAGCTTTGTATTTGTAATATCAAAGACTAATTGCTCAACATCTTTATCATCATAATTCTTACTATTTCCGGCAGTAAATCTTTTTAAATAACTTTTGCCAGCTTCAATTAATTTTTCAGCATCCAGACAATATTTATTTTTACTTATGAAAGTATCACAATCAGGATTCATGTGATACATTCTAGAAGATTCAAAACAAGCTTTATCGGCATAAGAAAAAGGCTCAATATTCTTAACAACTTGCATAAATTGATATAATGCTTGAGATGTTTCAATATCTTTTGATAATGGGATAAAGCAACGGAATCTATCACAAGCTTTTTTTGTGTCGCCTGATTTCGTTATTTTATCTTGTTGATGTGATTTTGTTGTGTATATAATATATGATAATTCAACGGCATCAAGATTTTTCTGTAAATCTGCTATTGAATAACCATCATCATAATCAAGAACAAGAAATGACATTGATTTAAAATTATCTTTTTTTCTCTTATTATTGCTATAAGAACAAGGACTTATCCAAAAATTATTATTATTTATTTTGACATCTTCTTTATAAATTAACTCATTAAATAATTCATCATTATTAAAGCTTACAGTAGCTTCTTTGCTATTATCTCTAAAGTAATTCGTTGCTTCTCTGGGGTCAATTCCAAAAAAGCAAGTAGCCTTTATTTGTCTGTCAGTATATAGATGTATTATTTCCGTTAATCGCATGTGATAAGACCATCAACGTCAGATTTCATAAACAACGCCCTTTTCCCTAAATGATAACGCTTGATTTTCCCCTCTTGAATCCAGTTATATAGTGTCTGGTGACTGATTTGTAAATATTCTATCACCTCTTCAACTCTCATCCAGCTATCCTTAATCGTTTTTTCTACTACTTTTTCTGTTTTGTCATTCATTATTTGAATTCCTTTTTTATTTGTTAAAAAAACTTCATGTCTTTACATATAGGGAATATTTGTAAGTTGATACATTATTACCCAGTACCTTAAAGTTGTAATATTATACATTGAAGTAGGAATTCTAAAGTTATGAATTGTAGAATATTTGAATTTATGTTTGAATTGGAAGCAATTAAAAGATGGCAAAATAAGTCATTTAGAGCGATTCTGACAGACTTTATCATGTATAGTAAGTAGATGAGCCATTGCCAGAAATGATAAGCTTAGAATGACTCAATAAAATCATCTTTAGGAATGGTTATTTTAGTGTTAAAAACGCCATAAATGAGCTATTTTGCTACTAAAACAGGTTTTTTTCAGGTCTTTTTTTCTCAAAAACAGCGATTTAAGCCAATATTTGTACTTAAATTTCTCGATAATTCTTTGGTACTGTTTTGGCATCATTCGATTTTTTTATGATTTGCTTTCCCCTCAAAACATGCTATATTTGAAAATCGTAAAAAAGAATAAAAATAGCGACAAAGAAAGTCATAAGATGTTGATTAATAAGGAGAAAAATGGTAGCGGCTCAGGGATTCGAACCCCGGACACGTGGATTATGATTCCACTGCTCTAACCAACTGAGCTAAGCCGCCACATGAGTGAGCGTATATAATAATACATTTCCGTGAACTTGCAAGCCATAAAAAAAAGAAAAAAGAAAAAAATAGAATATTACTTGAACTTTAAAGAAATAAGATGTATAATGTGGTAACGTTATCACAACTAAGTTTATTAATTTAAAAAATAACAAGACAGGTAAATTAAAATGAGTAAGAAATTGAAGTTTGCTATTATTGGAACAGGTGGTCGTGGAATCAATTCATTTGGAGCTAATTTAGTAAAAAGAGACGATTCTGAAATTGTAGCATTCTGTGATCCCAATAGTGTTCGCATGAAAGCCTCTGCTAAAACGCTTAAGATCACTCCGAATATGTATAAAACCGTCGAAGATATGCTGGCTAATGAAGAGTTAGACGCTTGTGTCATCACCAGCCCTGATTGTTTTCATGAAGCTAATGCGGTTGCTGTGTTAAATAAAGGAATTAATGCTCTCATTGATAAACCTCTGGCAACGACTTCTGAGGGTTGCCGCAACATTATTGATGCCGCGGAAAAACATGATGCAGTCGCGATGCTTGGTTTTAATCTTCGTCATACAGCCGTACTCAAGCGCCTTAAACAGATTGTTGCGGACGGTATTTTGGGACGCATTTTTATGATTGAAAACCGTGAATTTTATGACGGCGGACGGACATATATGTCACGCTGGAATCGTAAATATGCGATTTCAGGTGGATTATGGATTCACAAAGGCAGTCATGACTTTGATATTTTCAACTGGCTCCTGGATTTCCCTAAACCTAAAAAAGTTAGTGCCTTTGCCGGCATTGATGTTTTAAATCCGAATAACTTGCCTTTTACTGTCGAAGCTGGAATTGACCCCGGTCCGACTTGTACTGAATGTCCTTATAAAAAGAAATGCCCGGACGTTTGTGAAGCTGTCGCGGAAGCAGGATGGAATGATGAATCAGCGGAAGAAGATAATTACAAAAAAGACCTTTGCATGTATCTTTCGGACAAAGACACCCATGACAATGGATTCGCCATAGTGGAATACGAAAACGGTGTCAAAGCTATGCACATGGAATGTTTTGTTACGTCAATTAGCGATCGGCGTTATACCGTTATCGGCACTAAGGGTCAAGCTGAAGTAAGCTTAACTGACCGTACAATCTTGATTAGACCACGCTGGTCTCGGGAAACCATCTCCTATGACATTCCTGGAGAAACTGGCGGACATGGCGGTGCTGATCCACATTTAGTGGATTCATTTATCAATGCTGTGAATGGCACAGAAGCCAATACTTCAACTACTGAGCACGGTTTACTGGCAACCTCCATCGGAGAGGCAGCCGAAATCTCCAGACGTGAAGAACGTACAGTCTTCATGAAAGAGTTACTAGGTTAAGTTTAATTCTTAGATAAAATAAAAAAGCCCGTCAAATGACGGGCTTTTTTTTAATATTTTTAAATTCTAAAGATTAAGCACTTCTTCCTGTTTAAGGATATTTAGGCCTTGGTCTTCAAGCTTTTTGGCTGTTTCTTCCGCATCATCAAAACGCATTATCATAATTGCGTTATTATGCTTTTTTTCTGGTATAGAATACATGTATTTTACATTTAGTCCGCTCTTGTCAATCTTGCGCATGACTTCCGCAAGTCCTCCCGGAGCGTCAGGTACTTCAAGTGCGATAACCGAAGTCAAACCAATTGAAATATCATTCTTTTCCAGACAGGCAATGGCTTTATCCAGGTCATCAACAATCAAGCGCATAACTCCGAAATTAGATGAGTCTGCCAGGCTTAAAGCACGGATATTGATGTTTTCAGCACCAAGCAGTGAAGTAACTTCATTAACTCTACCGCTTCTGTTTTCCAAAAAAATTGAAAGCTGTTTAATAATCATAGCTCAAGCTCCTTATGTTAGATCACGATTGTCAATAACTCGTTTAGCTTTTCCTTCCGAACGCGCAATACTTTTGGGTTCAACCAGCTTTACAGCTACTTGAACGCCAAGCGCAGTTTTTATTTGACTGCTAATCGTCCTTTCGAGACGCTCAAGACGAGATATTTCATCTGAGAAAATAGCAGCATTTACTTCAACATGAACTTCAAGTGAATCAAGTTGCCCTTTACGATCAACAACAATCTGGTAATGAGGCTCAACTCCTTCGATTCCAAGGAGGATTTCCTCAACTTGTGATGGGAATATATTAACTCCGCGGATAATCAGCATGTCATCATTGCGACCGAAGAGCCTGTGAATGCGACGAAGAGTCCTTCCGCAAGGACAGAGTCCCGGCATGATATAAGTAATGTCACGAGTGCGGTAGCGCAGCAGTGGGGTTCCTTCGCGAGTCAGGGTGGTAATAACTAATTCTCCTTTTTCGCCATCAGGCAGAACCTTTCCGGTTTCCGAATCAATAATTTCAGGATAGAAATGATCTTCAAAAAAGTGTAATCCATTTTGTTCTTCACATTCATTAGCGACTCCAGGACCAATAATTTCAGTAAGTCCATAGATGTCATAAGCTTTCAAGCCAAGCTTTTTTTGAATATCCTGTCGCATGTTTTCGCTCCACGGTTCGGCACCAAAAAATCCCGCTTTCATGCCGAGGGCTTTAATGTCAATACAGTACTCATGCGCGAATTCTGCCAAGAACAAACAGTATGATGGTGTGCAAGTAAGTACTGATGTTGAAAAGTCCTGCATCAACTGCAGTTGCCGTTTTGAATTGCCACTGGAAACAGGCAGGATATTGGCGCCGATCCGGCGTGCTCCATAGTGTACTCCAAGCCCCCCTGTAAACATTCCGTAACCGTACATGTTTTGGATTGTGTCTGAAGCATCAACGCCTCCCATTCCCAAGCATCTTGCCATGACTTCTGACCAAAGATCAATATCGTTCTGGGTATATGCGCCAACTACTGGTTTACCGGTTGTTCCAGAGGATGTGTGGACTTCAACAATTTCTTTTTGGTCGACAGCCAGCATTCCGTAAGGATAAACGTCACGCATTTCCATTTTGGTTGTGAAAGGAAGTTTGGAAATATCATCAATAGATTTTATATCTTCCGGCTTAATACCATGGATATTCATTTTTTCGCGATAAAAACCTACTCGCTCATAAAGTTTTTTGACTTGATTAATTAGAGCTTTGCTTTGTTCTTCCCTAAGTTTTTCAGGTGCAATTTGTTCTTTCTCGGGGTTCCACATATTCAAATACCTCTCTTAGTCAAATTTTAACTTTTTACCTGTTTCAAAAGCCTTTATATTGAGTTCGCCAGTTCCTTTTGGAGTAAGTTCCATGATTGCTCTTTTCCATGATTCATCACTTATTTCAAGCATGTTGGACAAGACTCCTAGCAGAGCGACATTCAATACTTTGGTATTTTTCAAAATAGCTTTCAACTCTTTGGGCTCAACCATATAGGAGTTTGCAAAATTTTCTGAGATAAATCCAGCCGCTCCTTGTGGATATTCCTGAACATTATAGGGCAAGATATTTTCCTTTAGACAAATGATTTTGCCATCCGGCTTTAAATAATTGAGCCAGCGAAGAGTTTCTAGTTCTTCCAGAGCCAGAAGTACATCAGATTCATGCATAGGAATAACCGCGGAATATACTTTTTCACCGAAACGCACATGGCTGAATACAGATCCGCCACGTTGACTCATGCCGTGAATTTCACTTTTCTTAACATCAAATCCGTCATACATAGCAGCAAGAGACATAATATTGCTGGAGAGAACAGTTCCTTGACCGCCAACTCCAACCATCAATACATTAGTAATTTTCTCATTCATGATATATCTTCCTTATGCCTTTGAGGCTTTTTTCTTTTTACGCAGGTCAATAATACATGGTCCTTTGATTACCAGTAGCGATAATTCATTGCGTTCCAGCAATTCACAGACAGAAGATTCGACCTCTTCATTATTATAAGCGTCAACAATCATAATGTTTTCACTTTTCAATCCGGCGGCTTCTCCCAGTTTGCGGTAATCAAGCGCCCATGCTTTTTTATGATATATGTTTTCGCCTGATAGTGGATTAGGCTGCATGCCAGTCATTGCTGTTGTTCCATTATCAAGGACAATCATCAAAGTGTGGCGATTGTTGTATGCGGCATTAATCAGTCCACTTACTCCAGAGTGCGCAAAGGTGGAATCACCAATGACCGCAACTGTACGTTTAGCGCTTTCTGTGCCCATTGCCATCTCTATGCCCTGTGCCAGAGGAATACTCGCGCCCATGTCTACCAGAGTATCCATTGCGCTAAATGGCGGCAGTACTCCGAGAGAGTAACAACCAATATCGCCACTAACGGTTAATTCCATTTTGTTAAGCAATTCGTATATTGTACGGTGTGGACAGCCGGGACATAGACCTGGAGGACGCGGAGGTATTTTAAAAGGCATCTCGGCTATCGGAGTAGTTTGAGATTTTTCTTCTACAAAAGCCTGACGTAGCATTTCAGGAGAATATTCTCCTGTATTAGGAAGTACATCTTTGCCGCGAGTTTTAACGCCGCGAGCCTTTAAGTAATCTTCGATAAAAGGTTCAAGTTCTTCTACAACGATAATTTCTTCAAACATCTTGCAGAATTCCATTAATTCTTTTTCTGGAAGCGGAAATACCATACCCAATTTCAATATTGGCATATCCGGGAAAACTTCTTTTACATAGGTATAGCACATTCCGGCGGTAATAATTCCGACAGGCGCTTTGGACTCAGGCATATTTTCACTTTGGTTAAGTCCAAAACTTGGAATTGCCTTTTCAATTTCAATTAATCTCTTTTCGACAACTTTATGACGTTCGCGAGCAAAAAGAGGAATCATTACATATTTCGGAAAATTGCGCTGAAAGCCTAAAGCTTTGTGTTCAGTGCGCTCACCCGTCTTAACTAATGACATAGAATGAGATATTCGTGTGACTGAACGCAAGAATACAGGAGTATCAAACTTTTCGCTGATTTCAAAAGCTTTAATAGTGAAATCTTTTGCTTCCTGAGAATCAGAAGGTTCAAGCATTGGCAGTTTTGCAGCGCGGGCATAATGGCGATTATCTTGTTCGTTTTGTGAAGAATGCAAGTTTGGATCATCAGCAGTTACAATTACCAAACCACCATTCACTCCAGTATAAACTGAAGTGAAAAGTACATCGGCTGCAACATTAACACCTACATGCTTCATGGTTACCAGGCTTCTGGCTCCCGCATAAGAGGCGCCAAGTCCAACTTCAAAAGCAACTTTTTCGTTTACACTCCATTCACAATTTACACCGTCATACTGACAAAGATTTTCAAGAATCTCAGTAGAGGGTGTGCCGGGATAACCAGTTCCAACTGTAGTACCAGCTTCCCAAGCTCCACGGGCAATAGCTTCATTGCCCGACATAAGCATTTTTTTCTTATTCATAGTCGTAAGCTTTGTGGGTTATGTTAAAATAATTTTATTTCATTAGGCTCGCCATTAAAGCACCGGCTGCCACGGCTGAACCAATAACGCCGGCAACATTCGGTCCCATTGCGTGCATGAGCAGGAAGTTGTGTGGATCTTCTTCCAAACCAACTTTATTAGCTACACGTGCCGCCATTGGCACAGCTGATACTCCAGCCGCTCCAATCAAAGGATTAATTTTAGTTTTGGACATTTTATTCATCAGCTTGGCAAAAAGTACGCCAGTGGCTGTTCCAATACAAAATGCTACCATTCCGAGAACCAGAATACCGAGAGTTTGGATATTCAAGAATTTGTCTGCGGATAGTTTTGAACCAACAGTCAAGCCGAGGAATATTGTAACAATATTTATCAAAGCATTTTGAGAAGTATCGCTCAAGCGGTCTACTACACCTGATTCACGCATTAGGTTACCGAGCATCAGCATACCGATCAACGGAGCTGCGTCCGGGAGCCAGAAGGCACACAGGAAAGTAATGATTAACGGGAAACAAATTTTTTCAAGTTTAGAAACATGACGTAATTGTTTCATTTTTATTTGCCGTTCAGCTTTTGTCGTGAAGAATCTCATGATTGGCGGCTGGATGATTGGCACCAGAGCCATGTATGAATATGCCGCAACAGCTACTGGACCAAGTAATGCCGGAGCCAGTTTGCTGGTCAAATATATTGAAGTTGGACCATCAGCACCGCCAATAATACCAATACTAGCAGCGGCTTTTAAGTCAAAATCGATTCCTGGAACCCATTGTGTCAAAAGCAAAGCGCCAATTAGCGCTGAGAAAATACCGAATTGCGCTGCAGCTCCAAGTAAAGCAGTTTTTGGGTTAGCGATTAGTGGACCAAAGTCAGTCATTGCTCCAACGCCCATAAAAATAATTAATGGGAATACGCCGTTAGCAATACCAAAACTATATACTAAGCCTAGTAAACCATCAGGGCCGGCAATTGCCGCTATTGGAATATTTGCAAGAATAGCACCGAAACCGATTGGCAGGAGCAATAAAGGTTCGAAACCTTTGAAAACAGCTAATCCAATTAGCAGAACTCCGACCAGCATCATTAATATACGACCAACTCCGAGGTGCCAAGTATTTGCCGGATCGGCTATGGTCTGGCGAATTATATCATAAATACCTGTGTTATGCCAGAGTTTTTCAAACATAACTCCCCATCCGGGAAGACGCTCTGCGTCTTCGACTGATTTTGAGATAGAGCTCTGAAATAATTTTTTAGGCAGACCTGTCATAATTACATCGTCGGCTTTTAGAGTACTAGCGCTTTGCAGTTTTTTATTTAATGAAATAACCTGCATAGCTTCAGTAATTTTAACTGTAGCCTTACTGCGCCCTTTAGGAGCGAGAATCATTATTTCTCGACCAGGTAAAAGTTTTTGTCCCTCAACTAAGCTAACAGAGTAAACTGTGGCTGGTTGATTCCATACATAAATCAAATCAAGTTTGCCATCTGAGTTTTTCTTCCAGATAAAAACTTTAGAACTTTCTTCTTTCACAGTCGGGCTGGCAGATTTTATCTCTAGCTCTGTAGCGCAGAGACTTACTCCCAAGGCTATCAGACAAGCTGTAAGTATTGTTGTTTTAAAAAAATACATCTTAGTTTTCCTCAATAACCAGCAGTACATCGCCGACATTAACTTGCGAGCCTTCAGCAGCAGCAATTTCTACAACCGTACCGGCTTTTTCTGTTTTGATTTCATTTTCCATTTTCATAGCTTCTGTGATTACAACAGTTTCTCCAGCTTCTACAGCATCGCCTTCAGAAACTAAAACTTTGAATACTTTGCCCGGCATTGGAGCTGTCAAGTCAAAAGTCGCGCTACTGGCTGCCGGAGCCGCCGTAGGAGTTGCTGCAACTGGAGCTGCGCTAGTCGCGCCGCCTGGAGCAACATGAACGTTGAAAGCTTTGCCGTCAACAGTAACGGTATATGATGCAGGAGCGTCATTTGAAGCTGCTGGAGCCGGAGCCGCTGGTGCAGCCGCTGCTTCAACATCTTTCTTGTAACGTATTCCTAGAGGTTTGTCGCCTTTGAGGAAAGAAATACCTTTATCACCGCATGTCGCAGTAATGAAAGTAGTTTCGTCAGTAACTTCAAGTCCTGCTGCTTCGAGTTTAGCAACCGCAGCTTTGATACCAAGTGCTGGATTCGCGTCGTTGATATCGTGAACATCTTCTTTAGTAGGTTCGAGGCCGAGTTGTTCAGAAGCGAGTTTAACAATTTCCGCATCTGGCTCTGCTGGAGTTTTTCCGAAGTAACCGAGAACCATTTTACCGTAATCAACGTATATTTTATCCCATTTGTCTTTGCCAGCTTGCATACTCATTACATTAGTGAATGCCTGTTGGAAATAGAATTGAGAAACTGGAGTAACTGAAGTTCCGAATCCGCCGCGAGCTACAACTTCACGCATTTCCGCGATAACTTTCGGGAAGAGTTGGAGACAGTTGTTATCACGCATCATTTGCGTGTTAGCAGTTAAAGCACCGCCCGGCATTGGAGAAAATGTGATAAGTGGATTAATTTCTTTAGCTTCTGGAGGCATGAAGTATTCTTTCATGCAGTCCATGAATACTTCTTCTGCTTCGAGGATTTTTTCGTGATCGATATCTAAAG
>Ga0307988_1001358_pt1 | contig 13913 bp, 11 predicted proteins | sample EllFjometagen183_FD_203166 | JGI IMG/M metagenome (GOLD analysis project Ga0307988, IMG submission 203166) | Marine microbial communities from Ellis Fjord, Antarctic Ocean - #183 | ecosystem: Environmental > Aquatic > Marine > Unclassified | place: Southern Ocean | collected 2014-10-08 | reverse complement strand
TAAAACAGTAGTGTTTCAACATTAGTCAAATAAATTCAACTGGTTAGGGTTTTGTTGTTAATATGTAAGTCGTGTGATTCTGTAAGTACTTGATAAACATGGTTTTTCTCAAACAGCGAGACGATCAGAATTTATAGAATTGTGTAGAGGCTGAGGTCTATATTAAATTCTTTTCATCGCACTAATCATTTAATCAGAAGAATTCCTCGGAGTTTACTCCGGGGTAGTTCATGGGCTCTTTATTTATTATATAATCACGACGTTGGGACACTACCAAGTGCCCAGCACAAAGTCGCGCAGCACTTTGTGCGTCTTTTCCTCTGCCAAACCTTACAGAGCACAAAGCGTCCACCGACGCATTCCCGAAAGGGGTGCGGGGAAAACCGTGAATTTACGGTTTTCCCCGCGGTCTTCTGTCTTCTATATTTATCTTTTCCGATTACATTTTTTCGGGTGCTTCAATTCCCAGAATTCCCAAGAGGTTGATCAGAGCCTGGCGGACCGCCATGCATATTGCTATGCGGCTTTCCTTGATCTCGTCAGTTTCGGCGTTGAGGACTGAGCAGGCGTTGTAGAAGGCTGAGAAACGTCGTGCGATATCGACTGCCGCAGTTGCCAGAAGCGCGAGGTTCGGCTGCTCGAATGCGGTGGTGATATCCTGCTCAAGGCGGGCGAGACGGGTGAGGAGAGACCACTCGGCATCGTGGGTGATTACGACCGGGCCTGATGGTGTGGGGATCTCATCGACTGAATCGCTGCCGGAGTATTTACGAAGGATTGAGGCGATACGGGTGCAGGAATATTGTATATAGGGGCCGCTGTCGCCGGTGAATGAGAGCGCCTCGTCCCAGTCGAAGATGACGTTTTTATTGGGCTTGACTGAAAGGATGGTGAAGCGGACTGCGCCGATGCCGATCATACGGGCGATTTCAGCCTGTTCTTTTTCGGGCATATCGGGCCATTGCTCAATGACTTTGTCCCGGGCGCGGCTGGTGACTTCGTCGAGGAAATCTGACAGCAGCACCACTGTCCCCTGGCGTGTGGACATTTTGCCTTCGCGGAGGAGGATATAGTTGTAGAATATTGCCTCGGGTGGTGTGTGATCCATAGCTTTCACGATGAGGGCGAGTTGCTCGAAATACATTTTGTGGTCCTCGCCGAGTACAATGTAATTGTGGCCCTCGGCGCGGGCGATTTTTTCGAGCGTATAGGCGATATCGCGGTACATGTACATCGAGCTGCCGTTTGCACGCATCAGTACGATGTATCGGCCTTCGTCACGTTCCCAGCCGAGTTTCTCCAGATCGACAACCGTGCGTTTGTCCTCATCTATAAAGAGGGCTTTCTTTTCACGGAGCATGTTCATGACCTCGTCCATACGCGGATCGGTGAGGAAGGTCGATTCCCGGTCGAACGTGTCATACTTAAGCCCGAGGCGTGAGAGCACCTGAAGCTGTCCGGTGAGACAGATATCGACAATTTCTGTGAAAGTATCTTTGACCTCAGTGTCACCATTTTCCATCTTCATGAGAAGCTCGAAACCCCTCTTCTCAAATTCAGGATCATCCTTAGCGCGCTTGTTGGCTGCCACATATTTATCAAGAACATCATCAAATGACAGTGTGCCTTCGCCCTCGATTTCGAGCGCCAAAAGACCGATCTGTTTGCCCATATCGTTGACGTAATAATGGACATCGACATCATAACCCTCAAATTTGAGGAGGCGTGTCAGAGAATCGCCGATGAGTCCGTTTCGCGCGCGGCCGATATGCGGGCTGGCATTGGGATTGATCGAGGTGTGCTCAAGAAGGACAGGTGTGCCATTTCCAATGTTGGCAGAACCGAATTTTTCGCCGCTTTCGATGACATCATCCACGAGATCAGTCGCGAATGCAGTACGGTCGAGGGTGAAATTGACATAGGGGCCTGCCTGCTCGACTGTGGCGATAATCTCCGGAAAATCGAGTGCGGCAATTTTTGCGGCAACCTGCGGCGGTGCGATTTTCAGCTGTTTCGCGAAACGAAAACAGGCGAGACCGATGTCTCCGGGCTGATTTTCGGGTGCTGGCTGAAAATCGAATTCCGCGCCGATAAGCTCCGGCAGGCAAAGTTCTATTGTGTCCTGAAGCTGCGTATAGATTTTCATGGGTTCTTTCCTCTATATGAGATTCTATTTATCGAATGTACTAAATATACAAACGCCACGATTTTTTTCCAAGCGGTCAGTGCGGTCAGTGCGGTCAGTACGGTCAGTGGACCGTTTTAGGCTTGGGAGGTTGTACCATTTAATGGGGATAACGGTCTCGGTGGACGCTGTGTGGTCTGATGTGCTGATGCAGCTTTCCCGCAAGTGACGCGTTGCTGTCATGTGCTGTGCTAGTGGGATCAACGATAGAATACTGTTGTTTCATCATCACTATAGCAAGTTTATTACAGTGTCTGCGGTTTTTGACGGCATTAGTCATTGGAAGGGAAAGAGTTCGCAGGAACGATTATAATGATAAAACTCATGTATCAAAGGAAACTTAGAATCGCCTTATTTTACTTGGTAAATTTTTTACTTGACAAGATGCGTTGTTCTTCATATACTTGTTTCAGGAGGACGACGATGCGGATAACCCGCTTCCATATTGCCATGATGACGATGATCTGTGTGATGTCTTGTGGGGCATTTGTGGAAGCGGGTTTGTTGGGTTCTATAGCAAAAAAAATCTTCGGATCATCTCACCAAAGTTCTGACTATCTCCCCCTGAAAGAAGACTTGTGCTGGCAGTATGAAGCCGCCTTTGAAAGAAACGGTATAAGCCGCCCCCGGAAAGATAATTACGTTTTATTGATACAATATACAGAAAATGATGAGTCGTTTACACCAGCCCGCATGTTGTACGGTCTTACTATGGAAAACAGCCACCGTAATTCTATGTGGAACCGCGATGTTTTCTGGCACAATGATGCCTTATATTTGGACTCAGCGGCGTCAATCCGGATGGATTTCAAGTCTGAACCAGGTGAAATACTGTTTTCTGAGCCCGGCTACCGTCAGGCGAGAAATCATGACATGGACTCTGAATCAATCAGCTATCTCGGAACTGAAGGGGTGACTGTCCCTGCTGGAAATTACGCCGATTGCCGTAAATACAAATATGAATATGTCACCTACTTGCAAGAGCGCGCAGAAACTGTCCCCACACTCCGTCAGCAAAGCGAGACCTACTGGTTTGCCCGTGGTGTCGGCATGGTGAAAATTGCAATTGAACGTTCGATTGATAATGGCGAAAGCTATACTCTGACATATTCGCTTGTTAAATACGGACCGGACGAGCGCGAAAGCGATTGATGACTTTCATTTCCTTACCATCGTATGCCAATTCTGAAATAATCCCATTAATAGTGCCATACTATTTGTCAAAAACGGAGATCACGATGATTCGTTTCGTTGTAGCTTTGTGTCTTTCCTGTATGCTGTTCTCCTCGATTCCAAGCGCTGACGGCCATGATTATTATCCGCTGACTGAGGGAAGCTCCTGGCTTTATCGTGATGTTTATGATACTGGTGATGCAAAGCTTATTAAGTACTGGATAGACAAAACTAAGAGCGGTATAAGTACAGAACCTGTTCAAATCAGAGAAATGAAACTTGATAGCGATGACCTTCCTGCTACTCACTGGTTCGATCACGATGAATGGGGCGACATAATTATTGATGGCATCACACTGCCGGGTGGGATTTATTTTGAATGGGATTTCCACTGGATACTATTGCCGAAGGATCTTTATGTCGGAAAAATTTGGACAAACAGGGATGAAGTTTCTGACCCGAAAAATGCAGTTAGAAAAGTGAACAATATACATGACTGTCGAATTGTGAGTATGGGCGAAACTGTAAGCACTGACAGTGGCGAATTCACCAATTGTGTAAAAGTAACTGTCTCATCCATAAATTCTGACGGAGAAATATGGCGCGAAGTCAGTAGTTATTATGCTAAAGGCATAGGGCTAGTGTTGTACATTACAAGTGGGTCATTGGTGAAAGAAAAAAGAAGAGAATTGATTGAATATGTGATAAAATAGTCTGAACGCTGTCACAAAAGTCAGTAGTGAGAGTATTCTTGTTTAAATCAAAAGAATTTTTCGATGCTTGCGTCGAGGTAAAGGTTTCAAAAAATCCCCCCTCGGCAGGTGTCCACTGACACACGCCGTGTCCCCCTTAGTAACGGGGGAGTGGTGATATTGGTGTTTTCAGTCTCCCCTAAGAGGGGAGATGTCACAATGTGACAGAGGGGTCTATTGTTGATACCCCGATCTTTGGGTCGGGGAGCATTCATTCATAGTTAATCATTCATTCACAAAAATCAATGGTTCAGACAAAGTAACACTCACCCCCTCAGTCCCCTTTCTCGCTCACGAAAGAGGGGGAAGCATGAATACATTGCTCCAATTAATACACCCTCTCAATCCCCATTTAAACTTTTCTGAAATTTTTCCTCAACTGTTCTCGTCATACCATACAGAAACAGAAATTACACGTTCCCAGACTACATAATTGGCATCGTCCACAAGGACGTTAACGTACGGTTTTCTCAAAATATGAGACCGTCCGTCATGGGGAACCTTTGTCTCAAAACATAAAATCATGAAGGCAACAGCGAACTAAAAATCGGAAGAGGGTGTAACATGAAAGCAACATCAATCATCATTATGGCTTTAATCAGCTGCCTTGCACTATCAACGGCAATGGCCGCAACAGCAGTTCACGACGGTGCAGTTATGAAACCGGGAAAAACTGCAATCAGCCCTGTCATAGACGGTGTTATCGAGAATACTATCTGGAAAGAAACGATAGTAGACGGTGATTTGGTCTCAACCCAGCCTCAATTTGGTGAAACGCTTGCACAGAAAACCGACATTTACATGACCTATGACGAGGAAAACATCTATTTCGCCTTCCATTGCCATGATAGTGAGCCCGGCAGTATAAAAACATCCATAAGTAAACGTGACGGCATGTTCAGCGATGATTTCATAGCGGTGGTTTTTGATACACTCGGAAACAGCCAGAGAGCCTATATTTTCTGTGTCAATCCAAGCGGAATACAGGGTGACCTTCTCGTTAACAGCGACAACGAAGACGATTCAGCGGATTGGATATGGGAAAGTGCTGCTGTTCTCGATGATACGGGTTACACAGTAGAAATTCGTCTTCCGCTTTCAAGCATACAGTATGCAAGTAATTCAGAAAAACCAATGCGTATAGGTTTTGTCAGGAAAATTCAGCGCAGCAACACTATGGGCTCGTGGCCCGAAATGCAACCCAGCGACAACTTTCTTACTATGCAGGCGCCTATTGTGCTTGATAATCTCAATACTGTCAGGAAACTCGAAGTGCTGCCAAGTATGACATACGGAAATTCCTCTGCTCGTACCGGTGTCAACGCCTGGGACCGTGATATAGCCAGTGATATGGGCGGCGACATAAGCTACAGCCTCTCTTCCTCGGTAACTCTTGATGCGACTATCAATCCCGATTTCAGCCAGGTCGAGGCGGACGCTTTCCAGGTCAATGTCAATCGCCGCTACCCGATATTCTACAACGAAAAACGCCCCTTCTTCATGGAGGTCAACAGTCTTTACAATGTAGCAGGCACCGGCGGTGGCAATAATATGCGGACAGCGGTTCACACGCGTCGTATTGCCGACCCCGCCTGGAGCTCAAAACTCTCCGGCACCACCGGCAAAACACTCTTTGGCTTACTCGCAGCCGAGGATGCCTGGAACAATCCGGACGCCGTATACATGGCAAATCCGCGTTATCTGATCGCTCGCGCCAAACGATCCCTTGGCGACGGCAGTTATATCGGCGCTATATACACGGGCCGTAATGTGGGCGCTGACAACAATCATGTCGCCGGTTTCGATGGTGTCTACCGTTTCAGTGGAAACCATCAGTTTGAATATTCCATGCTCCAGAGTGTTTCCACAGTTACCGGTTCGGACGGTGCAATGGGCGGCAACACCGCCATGCTCAACTACCGTTACCAGACCAAGTCTATGTATGTCGGAATGACCGCCGAGAACATGACAGATGATTTCAGAATGGACACCTCATTCATCAAGAGAACCGGAATCACCCGCGCCGCGACCTATATCTCGCCGAAAATATACCCATCAGCCAAACGTTTAGCATGGATAGACAGAATCTCCCCGTCATTCGGTCTTGATTTTATCCGCGACAACAACATGCAGGCTGACGATATTTCCGCAGACATCGGGATCAACGCCAATCTTGCGAAAAACGGATATTTTCAGATCAGCGGTAGGAAAGTCCGTGAGAATTGGGCGGACAGGGCATTTGACCTGAGCTGGTACTCCACAAACGGTAATGTCCGCCCGGTCAAATGGCTTAAGTTGGGTGCATCCGCCGGTTTCGGAACAGGTATCTACTATTCAGACGATCCATTCCGCGGCGAGAGCGTAAGCTACGGCGCAAACATCGATTTTGAGCCCGGCGAACGATTCACCCAAAGCATCGGTTTCAACCATGCCGAGATGACGAACCCATCCACAAGCGAAATGATGTACGATGTCGATGTTGTCAATACCCGCTCAACCTACCAGTTCAACAAGTATTTCTTCGTACGCGGAATCTATCAGTACAATACTGTCAACAGCCGCCAGCTTGTCGATCTCCTCGCCTCATTCACGTTCATACCCGGCACCGTGGTCCAGCTCGGATACGGCACCCTTATGGAGGAAGGCCGCTGGGACCAGGATGAATGGCGCAATGATTTCGGCGATCTCCAGACCATGAAGAAATCCCTCTTCTTCAAGACCAGCTACAGACATGTTTTCTAGCGTCAGTGGACGCTTTTTGGTCTGATGTGGGTTTGCAGCTTAGACGGGCAGGATGCTTTGCTATCCTGCCCTGCTTTTATGGTGTCAGAGGGAAAGGGGATTGTCTGAACCACTGATTTTTGTGATTAAATGATTGCCGTGATTGAAGAAAATCCCCCTTTGTCACTTCGTGACATTTCCCCCTTAGTTAGGGGTAATATATCCCCACCTGAAGTATGAGTTTGTCTTTTCCTCCCCTCTCTTTTTAAGAGAGGGGACCGAGGGGTGAGTTAGGCCAAAGGCGAGAGCTCTCATAGCTTTATGCAATTTACTCTTTACCATGAGACAATAAAGGGCTATACTGTAGTAAATGTATCGGTCTTAGCAAGGGGAGGAGTGACGATGTTTAGAATAGTTGTTATCGTGATGGCGTTGACAGTTTTGTTTTGTGGCGAGGTGCAGGCTGATCTGAGCGGTGAGTTTTACCGCTTTAAGCCATTATTTGAAAATTCAATTTCTATTGTTGAGGGTGTTGTCGTAGAAAAAGAATACCTTGGAAGTGGAAAACGTAATATAACTTTTGCAATCAAAGAATATTATGGCGGAACAGCGCTCGGAGATACAATATCATTTGTACACGATTATCTTGGGTGTGATTTTTGTTTCAGATTTGACTTGAATGAATCATACATTGTGTTTGTGGTAAATAAAGACGATGGTTTGGTGGTAACTGGCAATGGTTCCGGTGCATTCGAATTAGCCTCAAAAGAAGATATTTGTCTGCTGACAGAGGCTTTCAAAGAACATCCCGACATGTTCACACCTTCAAAAAGCGACGTGCTGAAAGATAGTCTCTTCAAATTAACAGAACAAGACTCTCAATGGCGACTGATGCAAGATTTTATCGGAGAGCCTGAATTGATCGGTGATGATCCGGAGTTCATCATAACGCTAATTGAATCTGGATACCCGAACGCTTTATATATCGCCTACAGCACAGCTTTACCATCAATGCTACCGTATATGGAATACCTGCTTCAAAGCACAGACAATTCATCTGTGCAGTCTGGCTGTATACGCTATCTTGGAGAAGTGCTTGATCCCCGGAGCATACCACTGATATTGGCTTTTGTGGGGCACGAAGATGCTTCACTTCGCATTTCATCATGTTTTGTCCTCGGGAAATATTGTTTAACAGGTCATGACTGCTTTGTTGAAAAATTTAGAGAAAGGTATTTTCTGGAAGACGACATTAGTATGCGGTCCATACTTCTTACAGCAATAACACGATCTCAAAATTCTGCGCAGGTTCTTGAAATATTGACAGAACTTGTAGTGTATGAACCTGTCGATTGGATGCGTGATAGTATAAACCGTGAAATTGCTAAGCTTGAACTGGTTTCCGTCGAAAAAGAAGATATCACCCAGTATATTAGCACTTTTCCCAATCCTGCCAATCCCAATACAACAATCACATTCTCCATTGAGCATGCAGGCAATGTCACACTGAATGTCTATAATTTATCCGGTCAGAGAGTCTCGACACTTGTCGATTCGTTTCTGTCAGCAGGTAATCATAGCGCTGTCTTTGATGGGAGAGGCTTGTCATCGGGGATATATCTGTATCGTCTGGAATCGGAGGGCTTTACAAAGAACGGAAAATTCACGCTGCTGAGGTGAGTAATGCTCTGCTTTTTCAGCTAACTCACCCCTCGGTCCCCTCTCTTAAAAAGAGAGGGGAGGCAAAAGACAAGACAATAATAATGAATGCCTTACTACCAAATACTGATAATTTTGAGAAAATCCCCCCTTACCGGGGTGTCAGCGGGGATTTTCTCTTCTTCTTTTCTCTGCGCCTTCGCGCATCTGCGTTTATCTTTTCTTCCCTCTTTTTATCTTTAATCCGCGTGTATCCGTTAAATCCGCGTCATCCGTGTTCTATTCTCTTTTGACGTATCAATTCTTAAACATCTTCTCATCGATCCAGTCAGGTTTGATCATGGGTGCTTTCCAGTCGGGTGAAAGGCTGGCAACATCTACCGCAGCGCCGTTTTGCTCGGAATATGACTTGTAGCCTGCGAGGAATACGGCGGTCTTTTTGCGGATATTATCCAGCGGCTCGTAATTCTCTTTCGTGTGGAAAAGACGCTGCATATCGATGATCTGCGGGGCGTAACGGAACAGAAGGTTGTCCTGCCAGTTGGGGCTTCTCACCATGCTTGCCTCGGCGGTGCCCTCGCTACCGAAAATCCTCACGCTGAACGAGTCGTCATTCCTGCAACCCTGCATGACGCATGCAAAGGGCGACTGGCCCTCCCAGCCGTCGAACACATAGGTGCTCTGCATGTAATTCGCTTTCATATCGTCATCAGCGATCACCGAGACTTTGCCCACATCATAGCCGAGTACTTTGAGCATCATGAACTGGAGATGGAAATGCACTGCATAGTCGGGTGTGTTGCAGGTGCACTGGACGCAGCGTATTTCGCCGATACGTTTGAGCTTGTCTTTGAGCGCCGGGGCCTCGTTGTAGTGCTCGAATTTGGAGGTCGCCATGATGGCGGTATTGTGTTTTGCGGCAAGGTCGAGGGTTTCGTCAATGTCACGAAGGCTGTAGGCGATTGGCCGCGAGAGATAGACCGGGATGCCCGCTTCAATATAGGGCCGTGCGATTTTTCCTTGCCAGGGGACTTCATAAAATCCGCCGAAAATGATACCGTCAACTTTGCCAACCATATCATCGTAATTCTTGACCGCTTTTGCACCCATACGGTCGGCAAATTTCTGAGATGCTTCGGGATTAATATCCCAGCAGTGGGTGATATCCATGTTGAGGAAGGGCATTCCGAAATTGCCGCGTTTTTCGTTGTTGGGAGCGGCCCAGGGTTCAATAATATCCGACCAGCAGTAGGTCATGAATGAGTAGGTCCCGACTCCGATTGCGCCTATTTTCAGACGTTTTGTAGGGGCCTCTGCTGCCTCTGCGGATGACGCTCCGAATGCGGCGGCTCCGGCGAGAGCAGCGCTTTTCATAAATCCGCGACGATTGTTGGGCATTTCGTTGTTCTGTGACATGGAAAACTCCTCTTCATGGGCGTGGTATCAATACTTGTTATGTATAGGGTATATCTATAAATGTGAACGCGCAAGAAAAAAGCGGTAATTGCGCAACATATTCGTTATGATATTAGTATAATATAGAAGGGAAGAACTCTCAACTCAGGGAGAATCACATGACGATAAGCGCCCGCTACATCCATACAAATATTGTCGCCCACGACTGGCGGAAACTTGCCGATTTCTACATCAATACCCTTGGACTTGTGCCGAGGCTGCCGGAACGTCATATGGAAGGCGACTGGCTCTACCGTGCAACCGCTGTTGAGGACGCGCACATCGACGGCATTCATCTCCGCTTGCCCGGTTATGGCGATGACGGCCCCACACTTGAAATATTCCAATACAATGAAAAGGCGCTTGATAAAGGGCGGGCGATCAACCGTCCGGGATTGGCCCATATTGCCTTTGCGGTGGATGATGTCGAAGTTGCGTTTGAGGAAGTGAAAGCTGCTGGTGGAGACGCAATCGGGGAGCTCGTGACAACTGAAATCAGCGGCAGCGGTGTCCTCACTTTTGTTTATGCAAGTGACCCCGAGGGGAATGTGATTGAGCTTCAACGCTGGCGTTAAACGACGCAAAGAAGAAAAAGACATTTTGCCACAGAGTGCACAGAGAGAAAAAGATGGTTTGAACCAGGCAGTATTCGCTTATCTTTTTGCGTTTAACAGCATTTTGCTAACTCACCCCCCGGCCCCCTATCTTAAAAATAGAGGGGGTGAAAAGCCAGAAGCTATGAAGCAGCAGGAGCCCCGTTCCCCCCTTATTAAGGGGGATACGGCGTAGCCGAGGGGGGATTTCTTTTCATCACACTAATCATTACAGAAACGTTTCAGACAACATGGTCTCTGTGCCCGCTGTAATCTCTGTGGCTTATATAATAAGGAGCAATCATGCATTTCTCATCCGATAATCTCGCCCTCATAATAAAGGCATACGCTTTCGCTGCCCGTTGTCATGCCGGCCAGCGAAGGAAAGGCTGTGATCATGAGCCCTATATCAACCATCTCACCGATGTCGCTGAAAAACTCTGGGAAATCGGCGCTGTCCGTGATGTCACCGTGATAGCCGCCGGCATACTTCATGATACAATCGAGGACACCGAGCTCACCGAAGAGCAGCTTGCCGTCGAATTCAACGTTGATATAGCCGCAATCGTCATGGAAGTCACCGACGATATGTCCCTCCCGAACGCTGAGCGGAAACGTCTCCAGATCGAGCACGCATCCTCGCTGTCACCACGGGCACGTCTTGTCAAAATTGCCGACAAAATATCCAATATTGAGGATGTCATCTCAAACCCTCCCGTCGGCTGGGATGACAAACGTAAGCGCGCCTATATAGAATGGGGACATGCTGTCGTTGGGAAGATACGGGGGACAAATGATGGGTTGGAGCGGTGGTTTGATGAAGTGTGCGCCGTCAGAGACGGTTTATAGTCTGATGTGCCCAACAGCTTAGACGCGAAATGCTGCTGCGCTATCTTTCGCTGAACTGTCGGATCACCTGAAATTGGCAGGAATAACTCCCCCTTTGCTAAGGGGGGATGCCCGAAGGGCAGGGGGGATTTTTTGTTGTATAGACTGCGTTTAGGGTGTATGTTTCGACATACTCGTAAATTTTGAAGCAGGATAATAGATGAATTCTGATGATAACATAATCGGATCACCAGATGGTTTCCCTAAGGTGCTGTACAAATTCCGCCGCTGTGATGATGAAAATCATTTAAGAATGTTATCTCATAATGAGATATTTTTAGCTTCGCCCCCTACACTCAATGATCCATTTGACTGTCGAAGACCCTTTAGGTATGATTTAGGCACAAAAGCTCAAAAGGTTTTACATTGGGAGAAGATTATCAAAAGGCATAATCCCGGAATGAAAAAAAATGACGTTCGCAGTGAAGCCAAATGGGCGTACAAAGAGGGTATCCTAGACGACAGAAATCAACAGCAACAACTTTCCTGTGAAGCTGTAAAAGACAAATTTGGCATTTTTAGTCTTTCAAAAAGTTACTCAAATAAGCGTTTATGGTCACGCTATTCGGATTCTCACAAAGGTTTTTGTGTTGGATTTGACAAACTATTGTTGCCTGAAAAACCTATTTTTTTAAGAAATAATGACCTTGCCTTATCAATTTTAGATGTAGTAAACTATTGTAAAGAATTGCCAGATATTAAGCCGTACAAAATGAAACCCGTGGAGTGTTCAAGAGCTCTACTTACACATAAAACTTTCGACTGGGAATACGAAGAGGAAGTAAGAATAATATTAGTGGGCGGCTCAGATGTAAAAGTAACATTGCCTGATGCAGCTATTTGCAGAGTAATTATTGGCTGTGATGTTACAAAGGACAACAAAGAAAAGCTTATTGAGACAATCAGGGACCGCAAAAACAAAGTACATGTTTATCAGGCAGAACCTTCTATAGATGAGTTTAAGTTGATTTTCAAGCCACTGAAACTGGATTGAGCGGAATTAGAAACCTGTCTGAACCGCTGATAAAAGATGATGACGCAGATAAAAGAATGATCTCTCCCCTCCTTCCGCAAAAAATCCTTACAAATCTACTCGAAATGTATTATTTATAATAAGATTGAACGTAAGTCATAGTCTGCTTGTCTCAACTTATACGGTGATCTCATTGACTCAGCTCAAGGTCGCGCAGCATCCTTGAGCGGGCATTTGGCAAAGCATTTCAGACTTTCTGGCATCCACTGATGCCAGACTATAAAGCGTCCCCGACGCTTTGCCGGAAAGGGTGCGGAAAAACCGGGCAAAGGCCGGGTTGTCCCGTTCAATAGTATCTATTATCTCATTTCTCTTGTCTATTTTCTATCATTCACATAGTTCACTATCATCCGAGGAGTTTCTCATGCGAAAGTTTTCACGTTTTCAGACTGCGCTATTTGTTACTGTAGCCATGCTGCTGTTGTTTTCCGCGCTGGTGGTATCGGCGTCATTTTATCTTTTTGATGGTGACAAATGGCGTGAGATGAGTAAAATTGTCCCGAGGGGTTATGTCGCTCATTACACTGACACTCCCATTGTGATCGATGGCGAGCTCAAAGACCTCGCATGGCGGACCGCGCCGTTTACGGAGTATTTCATAGACATCGAGGGGCCAGACAAGACACGCCCGAAATACCGTACACAGGCGAAAATGCTCTGGGATGACGAGTATTTCTATATCGCCGCCCACCTTCAGGACCCGCATGTCTGGGGTACTCTGACCGAGCATGATTCGGTGATTTTCTATGATAATGATTTCGAGGTTTTCATTGATCCAAACAGCGACAACCATGAGTATTACGAGATCGAGATAAATGCGCTCAACACCGAGTGGGATCTTTTTCTGCCTAAGCCCTACAAGGATCAGACCAAAGTTCAGAATGAATGGGAAATCCCGGGTATGAAGAAAGCTGTCCATGTATATGGTACTCTGAATGATCCGAAGGATGTCGACCGCGGCTGGTCGGTTGAATTTGCTTTTCCCTGGGAGGTTCTTGGGGAGTATGCCCACAAGCCATCGCCGCCTGTTGAGGGTGACCAATGGCGCGTAAATTTCTCACGTGTCCAGTGGCAGCACGAGCTCTATGACGTCAAAGAGAAAAAGGGCAAGATTACCAGCGGAAAATATCGCAAGGTCAAGGGGGTCCGCGAGAATAACTGGGTCTGGTCACCGCAGGGTGTGATTAATATGCATACTCCTGACAAATGGGGTTATGTTCAGTTTACGAAAGAAAAACCCGGTACTGTCGAGTTCAGCCCCGACCTCACCGAGCCTGCACGCAATATCCTCCACGGTATCTACAGAGTGCAGCGCGACTACATTAAAATACACGGGAAGTATGCTGCAAATGTCGAGGATCTCGGTATTAATTTCGGCACTCACCCAAGCATTATCAGCCAGCCTGAGATTGAGCTGACGGCGGATGGTTTCAAGGCCTTCTGTACGGTCATCC
>Ga0307988_1001357_pt1 | contig 13922 bp, 14 predicted proteins | sample EllFjometagen183_FD_203166 | JGI IMG/M metagenome (GOLD analysis project Ga0307988, IMG submission 203166) | Marine microbial communities from Ellis Fjord, Antarctic Ocean - #183 | ecosystem: Environmental > Aquatic > Marine > Unclassified | place: Southern Ocean | collected 2014-10-08 | reverse complement strand
TGCCGAATGTCCATTTATCATTATGAGATCCACCACCACATATAGGACAGGTCTTTACAACAACCTCATTATGAACAATCTTATACTCTCCCATATGCTTATTAGCAAAATCAACTACGTTCATTTACTTTCCTCTCTCTTGCTTGTTGTTTTAAAAATCTGTCTTCAGGCTCACTATCTTTTATGTTTTTATACCACTCCGCTTTGAAGCTCTGCCAGTTTTTTTCAATTATAACCTTCAATGCTCCGTTTAATCCAATATTAGCCTTAATAGCTTCTCGTTCTATACCTTCCATTGCCGTTGTGGTAATAGGAGCTCTTTTTGCTGACCGTACTCTTTTGAAATCTTCCCATATCTGGTCTTCAACATTTTTTGGTTTCTGGTAAGTGTTGGTTTTTTTCTTTATATTCTTTTTATCTTTATTCTTTTCTTTTATATATTCTTTCTTATTAGTATTAGTATTAGAATTAGAATTAGAATAGTTCAAAGTCCTTAAAAGGCTTGTAAAGGATTTGAAAGGCTTATCTAAATCCATATCTAATGCCAACTTAACATATTCTGGTAGATCATTAACTGTGCTGAGAATACCCTTTTGTATATTCGGGTTCCATTTTTGATGCTTTATAAAATTAGTAATTACAACAAATTTTTGTCCAATAAATAAAATCTTTCTACTGCTTTTAAATGTATCAAAAGCATTGATAATCCTTTCCTTAGTCATTCCTGTATCGAAAGTTATGCGTCTTATAGTTATTGGATACATACCTGCAATATTAGATAATTGGCTGGTAAGAAGATAAATAAAAAGTAACTTTTCATCTGATGATAGATTACCCACATACTCATCTTCCCAAAACGATGTATTTATATATCTATTCTTATTCATCGTTATATCCCAGCAATTGACATGCTCTTTTAGAATCTTGATTTACTAATATTTCAATCACCTCATCAATAGAAATATCTAATTTCCCCTCAACAAAATAATCGTGTGTTATGTCATACCAAAGATCAGTACAATATACATCTGGATCATCTAATCCCTTAGATATAGTAGTATCCTCTGGAATACCCAATAACATAAGTGCAGCTTTGTTGTTATATTCGGTGAATAGATTATATTGATCAAGGTTAATTCCTAACTCATCAAGCTTAAATAATGCCTTACATTGTTTTCCCCACTCAATTAGTAATTGTTTAGCAATATATTTTACATCCATAGATCACCTCCCTTCTTGGTTTCTATTAGTTATCCACTCATAAACTTCAGACCATAAATATCTTTTACCAAAAATCTTTGTTTTGTGTAGTGCAACCGGCATACCAGCTTCTTCCCACTTAATAATAGTTTTGTGAGAACAGGGGAATCCATTTTCCTCCAGCATCGCCATTAATTTTGTTTGGCTTAAATGTGTTTCACTCATTTTCTTTCCTCCAATGTTATTATTATCTTCTTTCCTAAAAATTTGATCGGTACATATAATTTTCCATATTGAGTTGTTACTTTTGCTTTTCTGATACATCCAGGCTCTAATATTCCAAATGCATCTTTTCTTTTGGTTGGTAGTCGATCCTTCCCAATAAATCTTACTGTTGGGTTTACTGATCCGATATAAAGTCGTTCTTTCATTTTTCCTCCACGCTATTTTTAATCTGAGGCAAGTAGAAAATAATAACTAATACAGTCAAGAAATAAATTCCAACAAAATCCCACAATATACGATAAAAGACTATTTTATATATACTTAACTAAATTTTTTTATCTTGACAGCAAACCTATATCTAACACAAAAGATAATCCAAAGGTAAAATAAATATGTGTTGAGGCTTAAATGAAGAATAGGATCACCTCGCATCCAGGTAAACAATTAGAGTTTCTTAGTTGCACGAAGCGCTGGTTATTTTACGGTGGAGCAAGGGGTGGCGGCAAGACTTGGGGTGGTTGTTTCAAGGCTGCATACCAAGCTCAGGCATTCCATTATGAAGACGCGGAAGGCGAAACAATAAATAAGGCAACCTACAAAAAACAAATTAAAAAAACCTTAAATCCACAAATAAAAGTTGATACTGTTTCAATAGACTATCCTGACTACAAAGCATTAATAATTAGAAGAACTTTCCCTGATCTCGAAATAAATGTAAGACCTGAATGTGATAAATTATACTTAAAAGATCCTCATGGTAATCCATTTGCTTACTGGCTTGATAAAAAGAAATGCTATGTATTCCCTTCTGGAGCTAAAATATTTCTTGTTCATTGTAGAGATAGAAATGCTTTAACAAAATATATTGGTGGTAATAACCATTTTGTATTTATAGATGAAGCAAATCAGTTTCCTTGGGAATGGATTGAGGATATCAGTTCAAGCGTTAGATCAAGTCATGAAATCATAAAAGCACAAATAGTTTTAACTTCAAACCCTGGCGGGATAGGTCACTACTGGCTAAAATCAAAATTTGTAGATCATTGTCAACCGTTGGCACAAGGCAAGAAAATTTATTATAAAGATTTTAATGTTTCAATTCAGCCCTATAAATCCGCACCTTACTACAAAGATGCCGATGGTGTTGAATGGCAATATATCCCTGCAACAGTATTTGATAACCCTTCACTACTAAGAAATCCAGATTATGTAAATGTACTGAAAAATATCACAAATCCTACAAAAAGAGCTATGTGGCTTGAAGGAAGATGGGATGCTGCACCTGGATTGTTCTTTGATAATTTTATTTATGATGAGCACACAGTAAAATCTAATGACTTTGTTTACGGTGAAGAATATTCTAAAGACACGCATGAATTCTACAGAGCTATTGATTATGGTACAAAGAATGCAACAGCTGTTTTGTTTGTCGCAATAAATAAGAGAAATGGGAAGATGGTAATATTTGATGAGTTAATAATGCAAAAGGGAAATCTTATTAAGAATGATTTTGATTTTGATTTTGATGTAAGTTCTGCCCCTACTATTCAAGCAAAGATGATACTTGATTATACGAGAGGTAGGCACCCTCATTTATATGAAGATGATTTCGAAGAGAATATTGCTGATTCTGCTATGTGGCAGAAAGGTTCAGAAAAAAATGGAGTTCTTTATAGTCCGGCAGAACTATTTGGAGATGCTGGATTAGAATTGACCTCTTGTGGAAAAAAAGATAGGATCATTGAAGCCGCAATAGTTTATAATGGTTTTGTTACTCCTGAAGACGGAATTCCCCAAATAAGAATAAGGGAAAATTGTTTTTATACAATCGAGACAATTCAATCGATTGACCAGAATCCAAAGAATATTGATGATCTTGATACAACAGGAGAGGACCATGCTATTGATGCACTCAAATATCTCTCTAAATTCATCTATGGAACCGTTGTAGAACAGAAAAGTAAAGAAAAAAGCTGGCGTGATGAAGTAATGGAACAAGGCAGAGAAGCTGGTGAATTTAGCTGGAGAGCTGTATAATGCTTGGAGTGAATAATGAGAGAAAATGAAAGGGATCCACGTGTTGAAAAGATTCTAAGATTAAAGAGATTTAGCTCTGATGCTTTTAAGGGTGCGAGGCAATCTTCTGAAAAAGCAATGAGATATATCAATAATATTCAATGGCATGATGATGATATTGCACAATGCAAGAAATTAAAGAAACCATATCTCACTTATAATATTATGATTCCAATAATTGCTGCATTGAAAGGTCACGAAGAATTGATGCGAAGAAGACCAAAAATAAGAGCAGTAGATAATGGAGATTTTCATATTGCCGATATTCTTCAAGGTAGGATGAATGCAATTATGAATGAACAAGATTATTCAGAAAAGAGATTATTGGTTTTTGTAGATGCATTAGCAACAAGAATGGGTGGATGGATTCAAAGAGATGTTGTCCCAAATGAGCTTGGTTATCTCGATTTCAGTTATTCAGTTCCAAACAATATGAGAATTTATCTTGATCCTGGAACCATGCAATATGATTTATCTGATTGCGGATGGATAATTAAAGAAGGTTGGTATTCCCTTGAAGAGATTAAGGAGAAATGGGGAATCGATAAAAACCAAACCTACAAAGAAGAAGACCTTAAATTTTGGGAAAAAGTAGTAGCCAGCATAAAACGAATGACAGAATCTTCTTACAGCAGAGAAGATCATTACGATAAAGAGAATGATAAATATAGAGTTTATGAGATGCAAGAGAGAGTTGAACAACCTTGCTATATTCTATTTGATGGTTCTGAATATCTTTATATATTTAAAAAAGATTATGAGGAAGAAAAGAGTCTTTATGAAGGACTTGATATCGTTAAGTCAGATACAAAAAAGAGAATAAAGCTTACGACTATCTGTCCCTATTTTGAAGATATAGTTTTGGAAGATAGTTTTAGTAAACTTCCAACAAATAACTTTGATTTATTCCCTGCATGGTGCTATAATTTTAATATGCAGAAATCTGAAACAACTTCTCTTGGGGAATTACTTATTGATCCACAGGATGATCTTAATGTTTCAATGTCACAGATTAGAGAATTCATTACTCAATCAATTTCATCAGCGATGTTTGTTCCAAGAGATAAGAAACTTGGCGAAGATCTCCGAAAGAATGGAAACGCATCAGGAAATGTTTATGACATAAAATCAAAAGACCATATGCCAATGAGAAGCACACCTGAAAATTTACAACAGGAAATATTCTCATCTCCCCAAAGTTCAATTAGTTTAATAGGAACAATTTCTGGAGTACAGGAAGCATTTCTCGGAAGAGAGGGCAAAAGTTCTGAATCAGGTGCATTAAGAGAAAGGAAAGTTGAAAGTGCCGCTGCTGCAATAAATGATTTCTTCCATAATTTATGGTTGATGGATCTACTTATTGTTAAAGATTATGTTGATTTATTCCCCTATGTTTACAGCGAGAAAGATAGAGTTATTAGAATCAAACAGGCAAAAGGAGTATTCACAAATCAAATAGTAAATTTAGAGCTTGGTGGACAGATTTTGAATAATGTGGAGAATCTTTCGCTTTATGTAGAAATAGATCAAGGTCAAGATAGTGTTAGTGTCCAGGAAGATGCATTTGAAAAGTGGTTAGCATTAGCGAATGTAATTGCCGGTATTAATCCTCAGTTGGTAGACGTTAGAGGATTAGTTGAGAAAGCTCCAATCCCTGATGTTGATACATGGATAACTCATATTGACCAAGTATTACAACAAGAAGGTGTTGAGAGTGATAGAGCTAAGAATTTGATGGATATTAAGGAACAGCTTGAAACAATAAAGATTGAGAGAGATATGGAAAATGATTCAGAGAAAGTTAAAATAGAACGAGAAAAAATTCAGAAGCAAGAAAGTAAACCTAAGCCAGATCAGACGAAGGCAAGTTGAGATGTTAACCAAAATCTACAGAGCCTGTCAAAAGACAGAGGACTCTAAGGAGCTAAGATGGTAGTAGAAGAAAAAGTTATTCATGAAGAAGATGGGAAAGTTACAGCAACCGTTCCTGAAGATTTCAAGACAGATGAAGAATTAAGAGTAGAAGAAGAAGGGGAAGATCAAGAAGAAGATGAAGAAGAATCTGATGATGCAGGAGAAGAAGAAGAAAAGGCAGATGAAGATGAAACCAAAGAAAAAGTAGCAGAGGAAGAAGCTGATGAAGAAGAGTTGAAGGAAAAGTATGTGGGTAAGAGCCCTGAAGAGTTAGTCAAAATGTTAGATGATCGTGATGTCACTATTGGAAAGCAAGGCACAAAATTGAAACAATATGAGGATACAGATCCTGAAAAACTTTCCAAAGAAGAACTGAAAGCTAAATTGACATCAGTTGATTTGCGTGAAGCGATTCTATCTAACAAAAAAGACATTCGTGCTGCACGTCAAAAACTTGGTGATATGGATCAAGATATTGACGGTTCTGAAAAGATGGAAGAAGCACAAAAAGAACTCGACACAATGCTTGATGCTCAAGACGAACTTGAACTCGACAGAACTCAGAAGATTTCCGATGAAACTATAGACAAGAAGTTTACTTCTCAGGAAAACACCAAATTCATTAGAGAGAAGAAAGCTGAATTCAAAGAAAAGCTTGGTATTGAAGGTAAAGAATTCGATTCGATTATAGAAGCTTCCAAGGGGTACGTTGGTGATGATGGTAAATTAGACCTCAACACACTTGGAAAAGGAATGATCGATTTAAAGAATTATGAAGGTGTTGCCAAACTACATGAAATTAACGGAAACTCAAAAGCTCGGAAAGAAATTGTAACTGCTCTTAAAAAAGGGGAGAAGAAGATTTCAACAACTAAGAAGGGTGGAAAACGTACAAAATCTGTCCTTATTACCGATGATATGTCTAAGCGTGAAGTAGATCGTATTGTCGATAATATGTCTGATGAAGAGCTGTTTGGGGATTAACACAATATAGCAGGAGGCTATAATGCCTATTAATCAAGACAGTAAACTCAATCTGGCGAAAGTCGATCGAAGAATGTATCGTAAAGTTACTGATAATATCTTATGGAAGGATATGATCGGATTACAGCAAGATGCAGGAAGAGACGAGAACGGTCAGAAAAATTATAAAGCATCCGGGTCCATTATTGAGAAGAGTACAACTCCTATCAAACTTAGTGATGGTGTAGATCATGGAATACTTACAATGGAAAACGACCTTGTAGGTGACGCATTATTCGGTGATACAAAGGCTGCAGGTACAGGTGAGGAGTGGGATTTTAACCACATGAGAGTTCATGTGAACAAGACAAGGAAAGTAGTAAAAGTTAAATCTGGTGATATGTCAGAACTTCGTGGAAATCGTTTCAACATCAGAGAAAGAGCACGACCAAAGCTTCAGAATTGGTTTGTTGAGGAGCAAAATACTCATTACACACAGGCTATTTATGAAGGTGCTTCTCGTAACCTAACAACCGGAACAGCTGTAGCAAAGAACGGTATCGGGCTTATGGCACGTTATCCTTCAAATGCTTACTATCTTAGTGCTTCTGGTACGTGGACAACTCTTGGAACAGCATCTAAGAATAAATCAGCCGCTAACTTTGATACTGCATCTGCTGCTGCAAAAGTAGCATTAGATACTAAGTCTATTGATGCTGCTGCTTTGACCTGTCAGGAACTAAAGATCGGTCAGGGTGCAATGTATCAAGGTAAGCCTATGTGGGTTTGGGTAATTTCTCCTTATCAACTTTATAACCTACGTCAAGACACATCATGGAGAACTGCTGAGGTTGCATTTGCAACTGGCAAAATGGCTCCTGGAAATAGTGCCCTTGTTAATGGTGCGATGAATGCTTATTTAGGATTCATCTTTATAGTTGATATGCTTGCAGTACGACCTTGGAACTCTGATCTTCAAAATTTCGATGGAGCAAATGGTTGGAGAAATAGAGGAACATACGCTGTTGCTGCTTCTCATGAAATTAATGATTGTACCTATATTTTAGGTAAAGGTGTCCTTGCCGTTTCTGAACCAACACCATATTGGTTAAAGGAAATGTCGGAGGATTTTGACACAGATATTGAAGTTGCAGGAAGTATCATAGATGGTATTGAGAGAGTTGATTTCGTTGGAAACGATGATGAAGCTGCTTTCTTTGCTAAAGGTAACACAGCTTATGATGTCTATGAAACTGCAAAAACAGTTATCAATAACCAACTATTAGTCATGATGACTGATAGGGTATAAGGAGGATATTATGCAAACATGCTATGCAATTAAAAAAGAAAAGAATAAACTCCTGAAGATCAAGACAGCAGCTTACACAATCTTGCCTAATACGGAAGATATGTGGGCTACTTTCTCTAATTTAGGTGCTACGGGAACCGTTGAAATTACTCTGCCTCATGCTCTTCCTGGAATGGGATTCCGTTTTATCGTTCAGGCAGCTCAATGTTTCACACTAATACCAGACACCAATGATTATATGCCGGACACAACTGGTGTTCCATCAACTATAAATTATGTTCAAGAGGCAAATGCTCTTTATGAGAGTATAGAGATTGAATGTAAGGTTGCTTGTTATTGGGATATAAATTCCTATATTGGTACTTGGGCTTCCAGGGCTGATTAATTAAATCCCTCCTCGGGTACACGTTGGGGAAGTTTATTTTGATTTCTCCTTAATGTTCTTCCCCTTCGTGATTTTAGGAAATAGATATGGAGCAAAATATAAATTATGAGATAATCGTTGGCAATCCAGCAAGAGAAATTATATATAAAAAAGAGGAGGGTTCAAATGATTGAACTTACTGTTGCACTTCCTATGTTTAAGGCAGGGATGATAGCAAATGTGACATTAGAGGGATTATGTCGGCAAGTTGATGTAGATTTCAAGTGGGAGCTAATAGCTGCAGAGGAAACAAAGAAAGCAAATAATCCATTAGTATTCGGGAAGAAGAAATTAATGGATTATAAAGAAAGACTGAAAGCTGTTGGTTGTGAGAGAATAGTTTACATACCTATAGAAAAATGGATTCCATTATCACATAAATGGATTGATATTTACAATAAGAGAACTAAAACATCAAAAGGATTTGTGCTTCAAGCAGCAGATTGTTTCCCTCATTCATTGAGATTATTTGCATCTCATAAAGCTATTGTATTAGAAGATTATGATTGGTATCAGCAAGAAGGTGGATATTTCTATGACATAGGAAGTAATAAGATGGCTTGGTACAGCAAATCCAATACGATTCTGTATCATCCTTGTTCATTAAATATGACAATCAGCACAGCAATTATGGGTGGATTAGAAAGAGAAGGTGTTTCTAAGGGCGTTGACTCTTGGATGTATAATCGAACTAAACCCAAAAGTGTTTTCCTTGATAAAACCGTTTATGAGGATGGACTTGATATTAATGGACATAATGTTATCTCAGTGGATAGACAGAAAATGATTACTGAAGGATTATTGCCTTTTGAAAAATCTAATAAAACTCTTGAAGATATTATTCCAGATCTCAAAATTATTAAGCATCTAAGAGAGAGCAGAAAAAATCTACCAAGAATAATTGAAGCAATTAACTCTGTTACAACGGCTATTTTATGGCACAGAGATGAAAAGCTGATTGGTAATGCAGTATTATCGGCGAATAAACAAGCTTATCCTGGAACGCATAAAACTAAATTTCTTGATAATCGTAATAATAAATTCACAGTTCCTCAGGGATATAATGAGCTCATAAAACAATGTGATACAGAATGGATTAGTTTCATTGGTGATGATGATTATTTATCAAAAGAATATACTCTTGGATTAATGATGGCTTTAGAGTCAGCAATAGAACAGGGCAACGAAAACCCTGTTTGTGTTTGCAGTAATACAACATTGGTCGGAGAGAATAGTAAGGGCGAAAAACAAAAACCTATGACCATTTGGGCATTAAGTCCCGGTATGTGGAAAACTTCTTGGTTAAGGGAACATCCATTCCCTGAAGATGTTACGGAACATGTAACTTATAATTATTATATAAAGATGCAGAAAAAATTTGGTATTGAGCCTGTTCATGCATATTGGAATTTTGGCTATTTTTATCATCAAGGTAAGGATAATATGAGTGGGAATAAATTTGAAGAGTATGAGGAAAGAATAGAGGAGGAGAAATGAGTAAATTAAGAAAAGTAATTGATAGTAGTTTAGTAAAAGGGAAACCAGCTTCATCTAAGTTTATTACAACTGCTGAGTGGGTTAAATTATATCCAGAAGGAATCAGGAGAAGTAAGGATTATATATTTGATCCATTAATGCCATTAGAGATGCCGGAAGAAGAAGCATTTTTTATGATTAAGAAATATCCAGAACTTAAATTAATGGATGATAACTTCAAAGAAATATCAACTGAAGATGATCTTGACGAGATATCATTCAGGGAACTTCAGATACTTGGTGGGAGATATGGTTGTGATCTATTCAAGAAAAGTAAAGATTTCATTAAAGCTGGGATTAGGCAAGCAAGAGAAGATGGAACTAAACCCATTTCAGTTGAAGAATATCTTGAAAGAAAAGCGAATAAAACAGTAATTAAAAATAGAGACTAAGGAGAGATCCTATGAGCACTTGGACTTTAGATAATATCAAAAAGATGATTGGTAGAGGAATAGGCGATCCAAATGCATTAACTTACTCTGATGCCATAAAGGATCATCTTATCGAAGCAATTGAATCATTAGCTGAGGATATTGTTGCCATAGCTGATTTAGATAGAGATCTGAATGATGCAGAAAGACAAAGATATGCAGAAGCTATAAATATCTCTGAGAATGAAATTTATCCTATGATAACAGAATATAGCAAAAATCCTGCATATAGTAATAATGTTGCTTCGTTTGCAATAACAAATGCTAATTTCCTGAAGGTAATAAAAGTAAGGGATATTTTCACTAATCCACAAAATGCTACAATTTATACTCCTAAGAAAGTTTATTCAATGAAGGAATTTACTGAAAGGTCAAGGAATCCTCATCTTGTCCCCGGAGCTGATGAATATATGTGGTTGAATATTGGGAATAAGATTTATGTATATTGGTCTGGGAGCAGAGCTACATCCCTTTTGTTTCATTGTCTTGTTAGTTTGGATTATGCTGGTTGGGATACAGAAGAGAATTTGCAGACATTAGGATTCGGAACTAATTTCTTAACTAAAGCAATAGAACGTGCATCTTATACAATGAGACTTCAACTTGGTTTTGAGAAGGAGTAAATTATGGGACAATATGAATTAAATTTTATTGAATTATACGATGAGATAGTTGCTAATATGCCTGGAACTCCAATGAAAAATGAAGTTCTTCTTGCTCTTAATAAAGCATTAAGAAGAATGAATTTGAAAATGACTCCTGAAAAGAAGATAATCTCTATCTCAGGTTCTCAAGGTGCAACAACCATTGGAGATATGACAACAGGGAAAATCTCATCATTAACGGATTATAAAATTAAAGAGTACACAAGATTCAGTACGGACTTTATTTACAATGCTACTGATTATTCTTTGAAGATAGATCATTCCATAACGAGAGTAAATAAAATATTACTCGATGATGAAGTTTGGGAGAATTGGGATTATGAAACAGTAAAGGATAGTTCAAATTCAGAAGAAAAGATTTATCATTTTGATGGAAGGTATGTTTATTTTCCAAAAGATATTGGAGCATCTACCGAAACAATCAAACTTATAGTTGAAATGTTTTATCCAAAAATAGAGGAAGGATTAATTCTTGTTCCAGAGACCTATCATAGCATCCTTGTTGATGGTGCAACATATTATCTGATGATGATCCCACAATATAGAGATACGAATCAATACGCATCTTATTTCAAAGAGATTAGAAAGAATTTCTATGATCAGATTCAGGAAATAGAAGATAAGAATTTCGATCTTGAACCAAGACAGAACACAAACAAAAGTTTCATTTATCAAAATTATAGTAAAAATGAATAACAGGAGGACTCAATGAAACATTCAAAATTTATAGGAATTATAGTAATCCTTGTTTTATGCATAGGATTATTTGCTGATGACTTTAGTGACCTATATTTAGGTACTGCATACACAAGGCTATTAGTATTAAGAAATAATACAACTTTAACAGGATTGCCAGCAACTACACCAGATAGAGTTTACGATGGAGAATTTACAGCGACTCCATTCTCTTTATCTCAAGAGGAAATGTTATTTGATACCGATAAGCAATTACAATTCAGAGATGGTAATATGTTCATTCATTCCGATGGTGCAACCTCTCTAACTATTGATGGTAATGCAGATTTGAAGCTGGTAGGTACAAATATAACATTAACAGGAATAACAACAACTGGAAAATTTATTGCGACTGGCGGTACTACGAGTGCTATTGATGCAATACCCATTGGTAGCTCTACTCCTTCAAGTGGAGCATTTACAACCATTACTGCATCTGGAACTGCTAATATTACAGGAAGAGCTACATTGGTGGATGTCACAGCTTCAGGAAATATAGTTCTTGATGGTGGAACATTAATATTTAATACTTCAGAAGCAGATAAAGATTTTAGGTTTGCAGGATTAGCACAAACCAATTTACTTTTTGGAGATGCAGCAAACAACAGAATTGGAATCAATACAGCAACTCCATCAGCAACTTTAGATATTGTAGGAACCTTAGAAGTTTCAGGTGCATTTGCATTAGGTGGAGAATTAAATGCAACCGCAGGAGGTATTCAGGGTAATCTTATAGGTAATGTAGTAGGTAATATTACATCAAATGGAACATCTGCTTTTACAATAGTAAACACAAGCGGAGTTACAACATTATCAGGTAATTTAGTATTTAGTTCTGCCAATATTCAAGTAAATTCAGGGAATGGCATATATTTTGATAGTGATGATGATAGTGGTATTAAAAGTAATGCAGATAATGTTATTACATATTTAATAGGTAATGCAAATATGTTTACTATGGATGCATTAACTTTTTCTCCTTCTGCAAATGGGACAACTAATCTTGGCGTTTCTGGAACTAAAGAATGGGGGAAAATTTATACTCAAGATCTAATAATCACAGATGATTTATCAGTTGGCGATGATGCATCAATAACAGGAGACCTTAAAGCAAATGGGTCATTTAGTGCTGCAGGCACATCCATATTCAATACAGGTCAAGCGGACATAGACCTTACTATTAAATCTGATGACAATGCAATAGCTTTTGTTGTAGATGCAAGTGAAGATAATGTGGAGTTTGGAGCGGCTATTTCATATAATGCAGCTCAAACCTTTGCAGATGTTGACCCAACTCCATCAGTTGCGGGGTATTCTTTCTTTACTACAGGTGGAGCAGCGGAAGTCATCACTGACTTTGATGGTGGAAATCCACAACAATACATTATAGTCCTCTCAAAAGGAGCTATTACATTTGATGTTACGGGAACAGATTTAAAGGGTGGAACAACCGATATTATAACAGCTGCAGGAGATATCACACATTGGATACAGGTTGGTACTATTTGGTATCTTCAGGCGTTCATAGATCAATCACAGGATATAAATACTTGGTAAGGAAATAATATGCCTAAATTTAAAGATTTTAGTCTTGGAGTTAACAATGCTAATCCTATTGATCAAATAGATGATAGGGAGCTTGCTATTGCCAATAATGTAGAATATAAGAACTCTTCTAATTTGGAGAAAAGGGAAGGAATAAAAACATCTGAACTTAATGATGCATTATCTCAATTGTCTATTACAGGAACAGTTACTAAATTCAAGGCATGGGCTCCTAAGATAACTCCGAATGATGCTTATGATTCTTATGTTTATATTATTTATACTACAAGCTTTGAGGTTTATGTTATCTATAAGTTAGATGCTAACACATGGGGATCTTATCAGCTCGTAATTGATAATATCACTTATACTTCAAGTTCAGTGATGTCATTCGCTAAAGCAGTAGATAGGATAATTTTAACTGATTCGGTCAATAAAGCACATTTCATCAAACTCGATCAGGATGGATTATTTATTGAAGGAGTTATGGAATATCCTGCACCGAAATATATTCCTAAGATTGAAGTAATGACAGAATATAAAGATGAGAATTTTGAAACGAATTCAGAAGAAGGATATTTAGGTGAATGTGGACTTTATATTTATTGTTGGTGTTATGCTGATAAATGGTTGAATTTAAGCAATCCATCTCCATTTAGTGAACCGGTTGACAGACAATTCTTTAGCTTTGATGCAGAGACTGGTGATCCTGATAAATGGGTAGAATCATTAAGAATAAGCAACATGAAAATACCAGTTATGGATGTAGACACTAAGAAAAACATAAAATTTATTTATCTATTCAGGAAGTATTTTAAACATACAGAAGATTTAATTAATATAGATTGGGATCTGTATAATGTTTATGAAATACCAAGTGTTGATGCATTTAATGAATT
>Ga0307988_1001356_pt1 | contig 13932 bp, 12 predicted proteins | sample EllFjometagen183_FD_203166 | JGI IMG/M metagenome (GOLD analysis project Ga0307988, IMG submission 203166) | Marine microbial communities from Ellis Fjord, Antarctic Ocean - #183 | ecosystem: Environmental > Aquatic > Marine > Unclassified | place: Southern Ocean | collected 2014-10-08 | reverse complement strand
AAGTTCTTATTGACCCGGATAAACGTCCTGATATTTATGGTAAAATTGGGACATCTGGTGTTTCAATATGTACTCTGGAAGATGTCAAAGTTCTCTATGATGGATTTGACCTCTGCGCCTCAAACACATCGGTTTCCATGACCATTAACGGGCCTGCTCCAATGATGCTTGCCATGTTCATGAATACAGTCATTGATAAGCAGACCAAAGCCTTTATAGGTAAAAATTTTAGAGAACCTTCAAAAGAAGAAGCCCGGGAAATTAAGAAACATGCCTTATCAACTGTTCGCGGGACGATTCAGGCAGATATTCTAAAGGAAGATCAAGGCCAGAATACCTGTATATTTTCCATTGAGTTTGCCTTGAAAATGATGGGTGATATACAGCAGTATTTTAATGATAACCATGTCAGGAATTTTTATTCTGTTTCGATTTCCGGTTACCATATTGCTGAGGCGGGTGCTAATCCGATAACACAGCTTGCATTAACCCTTGCCAATGGGCTTACCTATGTAGAATACTATCTTTCCAGAGGAATGGAGATTGATACGTTTGCACCATCTCTCTCATTCTTTTTTTCCAATGGAATGGACCCCGAGTATACAGTGATTGGAAGGGTGGCAAGGCGGATATGGGCAGTTGCCATGAAAAATATGTACAAGGCAAACAAGCAGTCCCAGAAGCTTAAATATCATATTCAGACTTCAGGCAGGTCTCTTCACGCCCAGGAGATACAATTCAATGATATCAGGACAACTTTGCAGGCGTTGTGTGCCGTGTATGATAATTGCAACAGCCTTCATACCAATGCCTATGATGAGGCCATAACGACACCTACAGAAGAATCAGTAAGAAGAGCCATGGCAATTCAGTTGATCATAAACCGGGAATGGGGTCTTGCAAAAAATGAAAATACATTGCAGGGCAGTTTTGTGGTGGATGAGCTGACAGACCTTGTGGAAGAAGCTGTTCTGACGGAATTTGACAGAATAACAGAAAGAGGTGGTGTGCTGGGAGCTATGGAGACAGGATACCAGCGGGGAAAAATTCAGGAAGAATCAATTTATTACGAGCAATTAAAACATTCAGGTGAGTTCCCCATAGTAGGAGTTAACACATTTAAGAGTGAAAATGCTGACAATGAATGTGTGGCAGATTCCCTTGAACTTACAAGATCTACTGATGAGCAAAAAGATCAGCAACTGGCCAGATTAAATGATTTTCAAGAAAAAAATAAAGACAAATCTGAACAGGCATTGGAACAATTAAAGCAAACAGCTCTTGAAGGGGGAAATATGTTTGAAGAATTAATGGAAACAGTAAAGTATTGTTCCCTTGGAAGTATTACCCAAGCGCTGTATAATGTGGGTGGAAAATATAGAAGAAACATGTAAAATCAAATAATACAGTATAGAAATATTAGGAGAATGTTATGGAAAAAGCAGTAATAGTAAGTGCAACAAGAACCCCTCTGGGCAGCTTTGGTGGTTCTTTGAGTAAAATAGGTGCAACAGATCTTGGCGCTCATGTCATAAAAGAAGCTGTCAGAAGAGCCGGTATCGATAAAAAAGAAGTAAATGAATGCATAATGGGAATGGTTCTTCCCTGCGGCTACGGCCAGAACCCGGGAAGACAGGCTGCAGTCAAAGCAGGGCTTCCCTGGGAAGCGGAATCCATTACAATTAATAAAGTATGCGGATCGGCTTTAAAAGCGGTTATGCTTGCGGCCCAAGCTATTCAATGTGGGGATGCTGATGTTGTTGTTGCCGGCGGTATGGAAAATATGAGCATGGCTCCCTACTATCTTGATAAAGCAAGGTGGGGGCACAGAATGGGACCGGGCAAGATTGAAGATCATATGGTTCATGACGGACTCTGGGATATTGTCAATGACTTTCACATGGGTGTGTCCAATGAGCTTAGTTCTGAAAAATGGGAAATTTCAAGGGAAGATCAGGATGAATTTGCAGCAGAATCATACAGGCGCGCCTGTCAATCTATTAAAGATAAGAAATTTGTGGATGAAATAGTGCCTGTGGAAATTCCCCAGCGTAAAGGCGACCCTGTTTTATTTGATACAGATGAATGCCCCCAGGAAACAAATCTTGAAAAGTTATCCAAAATGCGCCCTGCTTTTAAAAAAGACGGGCGTGGCACTGCTGGAAATGCTTCCATTATAAGCGATGGAGCCTCGGCTGTTGTCGTCATGAGTGAGACAAGGGCAAAAGAACTGGGCTGTGAGATCATGGCTGAAATAGGTGCTCAAGCTTCCCACGGCATAGACATGAAATATGTATTAATGGCTCCCATTTATGCCATTCCAAAAGTATTAAAAAAAGAAGGGATCAGCATCTCAGATATTGATCTTTTTGAAATTAATGAAGCATTTGCAGGGAGCTCTACTGGTATTAACAGGGTCCTTGATTTGGATCCGGGAAAAGTGAATGTGAATGGTGGTAGTGTTGCACTGGGTCATCCCATAGGGGCAAGTGGTACAAGAGTGCTTACAACACTTCTTTATGAAATGAAAAAACAATCTGCAAAAAGAGGACTTGCATCTCTCTGCCTTGGTGGCGGGGAAGCAGTAGCGCTTATTTTAAACAGATAAAATATAAGGAGTTATCATGGATATTAAGAAATTTGGTGTGATTGGTGCGGGACAAATGGGAAATGGGATTGCTCAGGTTGCAGCCGCAAGCGGTCTTAATGTTATAATGAGCGATATCAAGGATGAGTTTTGCGAAAAAGGGATTGCCTCTATCACAAAAAACCTTGATCGAATGGTTAAAAAAGAAAAAATTTCCCAGGATGAGAGAACAGCTATTTTTGGCAGAATTGAAACAACCACCAACTTGAACGATATGAAAGATGTTGATTTTGTTGTTGAGGCTGCTGTTGAAAGAGAAGATCTGAAGTTCAGGCTTTTCCAAGACTTAGATAAAATATGCCCGGCAGATACAATTTTGTCCACAAATACATCATCAATCCCCGTTGGCAGGATCGCAGCCCAGACAAGCAGGCCAGACAAGGTAATCGGTATGCACTTTATGAATCCTGTGCCTGTTATGAAACTTGTGGAGATTATTCGGGGTATTGCCACTTCAGAGGAAACTTTCAGCCTTACCTGGGAACTCAGTGAAAAATTTGGGAAAACCCCGGCTGAAGCCGGCGATTATCCCGGATTTATAGCAAATCGTGTGTTAATGCCCATGATCAATGAGGCAATATTCTGTTTATACCAGAGCGTGGGAACGGTTAAAGACATAGATACGGTTATGAAACTTGGCATGAATCACCCCATGGGTCCTCTTGGTCTGGCTGATCTTATTGGTCTTGATACCTGCCTTGCAATAATGGAAACTCTTTATGATGGTTTTAAAGATTCGAAATACAGACCTTGCCCGCTTTTAAGAAGGTATGTTGAAGCCGGCTGGCTGGGAAGAAAATCAGGAAAGGGGTTTTACGATTATTAACAATGGAAGCATTTAGTGTCAGTACTCCAAAAGAAGAGCTTGATAATAGAATAGGTAAATTTCAGCAGGTTTTACAGAAAAAGAAAATCTCTGCTGCTTTAATACTTTACAAAACGGATCTTTTTTATTTTTCAGGAACTATTCAGCAGGGATGGCTTTATATTCCTGCTGAAGGTGAGCCACTGTTAATGGTGTTTAAAGATTTTGCCAGGGCAAGACAGGAATCTGCTCTGGATCATGTTATTCCTTTAAAAAGCCCGAATCAAATTCCTGAAACATTAAAAGAGAGGGGCTATAAAATTCCCAAAGCTCCTGAGGTTATAGGTCTGGAGCTTGATGTTCTTGTTGTCAATCAATACAATATGTTCAAGAAGGTTTTTCCGGATTCCAAATTTGTTGATGTCTCTGTTGATATAAGGATTACAAGAGCGGTTAAATCTGATTATGAGATTGATATCATAAGGGTTTGTGCTAAAAAATGGGATAAGGTCATGGCTAAAACCCCTGATTACATTGAAGAGGGAACAAGAGAAGTTGCAGCTGCCGGAAGGGTGGAAGGATATGCAAGAACCCTTGGCCATCAGGGATTTATAAGAATGCGTATGTGGGGAGGAGAGCTTCTTTTCGGGCATTTTATGTCCGGCGCTTCTGCTGCCCTGCCCAGCCATCTTGCTTCCCCCACAGGAGGACCCGGGACCTGTGCTGCATCTGGTCAGGGAGCCGGTTTTAAAAAAATAGAACGGAATGAACCGATTCTAATTGATTACGCCTTTGGATTTGGCGGTTATATTGTAGATAATACACGGATTTTTTCTTTGGGCAAGCTTTCCAATGAATTGATTAAAGCCCATGAAATAATGCTTGAGACCCAGGAGATTGCAAGAAAAATAGCAGTGCCCGGAACACCTTGCGAAGATATTTATTTTGCAATGTTAGAGCATGCAGAAAAGTCGGGTTATAAAGACTATTTTATGGGCGCAGGAGATACAAGAATAAAATTTACCGGGCATGGCGTTGGGCTTGAACTTGATGAGTTCCCTTTTATTGCAAAAGGTCAGAAGTTAGTCATTGAGGAAAATATGGTCATCGCCATTGAACCAAAAATTGTCATTCCCGGGCAAGGTGTGGTTGGTATAGAAAACACACACCTTGTCACAGAGAATGGTCTTGAAACCCTTGCAAGCTTTCCTGATGATATTGTTGTGATCTAAATAAACAGTTCGGCTTTTTTAGGTACCTTACAATTGTCATGCAACCACTTTATTTTTTCAAGTATGGGTGGTAACGACAATTCCCTTGCCTCTGTGGGACAAGCCCTTACACAGGCGCAACACAAAATGCATTTATCTTTATCTGTAATGACTTCATCTTCATAGGTGATAGCTCCTGTAGGGCAGACTGTAGCACAGGTTTCACACATGGTGCAGGCATCATTATCTGTGGATGCAGCCGCTTTTGATGGCGCCACGCCCTCTTTATAGGGGAAGTTCCCGGGTACATCAACGGGTTTGATATCATCAATATTAGAAATTTGTTGTATTTTATCAAGAATGTTTTCCCCAAATTTTTCTGCTTCGCTTATATCTTCCTTATTGGGTCTGCCCTGGGCAATGGGGAATTCCTTTATTGAGAATGAATGCTCACCTATAAAAGCTCCGGCTGCAACAGGAAGGAAACCTGAATCTACAGCAATGTTTTTTAATTCCAAAAGCGCATCTTCATATTCTCTGTTTCCATAAACAACAATAGTGGCAGCAAGGGTATTATTGCCTTTAATGTTAGCTAATCTTTCAGCAGCCTGAGCAGAGACCCGTCCACCATAAACAGGTGTTCCAAATATAGCAAAATCAGTATCGGAAAATTCAACTTTCAAATTATCATTGCCTGGCATTGTCAGGTCAATAAGTTCGACTTTATCCACATTCATTCCTTTGGCAATGCCTTGAATTGTTTTCCTGGAAGTCTCTGTGGGTGAGAAACAAATCAGTTTTACAGTGTTTATATTCATAATTATTCTCCTTTTGGGTGGCATTTACTGCAACTTGCAGGTGCCGCTTTTGTATTATTTTTTTTATTATAGTCTTTGTGGCAACTGATGCAGTTTTGATGAATTGCTTCAGCATGATATTCTCTTTTTTCTTTTAAAGTAAGCTTTGTTTTGTCTTTGGGCCTGGGAGCTTGGCCGGTTTTAGTATGGCACACCATACACGCATCCACTTGATCATCTCTTTTTAAATCATTTAAAGGCATGCCGTTTTCATCATGGTGGCATTGCCCACAATCAATTTTGTAATCATCCCCATGTCTTTTATGAGTAAACAGAACAATCCCTTTTTTATGTTTTTCATAGGCAGGGTTTTCCATTTTTATGATATCTGTAAACTTAGTTTTTGTTGTAGGTTTTGGCGCAACAGGTACAGGTTCCGCTGGCTCTGGCTTTACTGGCTCGGGTTTAACCGGTTCTGGGTTAACTGATTCAGGCTTTGTTGGCTCTGGTTTGACCGGTGCAGGTTCCGGCTTGGGAGTCTCTGGTTTTGTTCCCTTTTCCTGAACAGGCTGCTTTTTCTCAGGTTTAACTATTTCAGGTGTTTTTTGAGCAGGCTCTTCATTATTTTCACTGGGTTTGGAGCATGAACTGATAAGAAAAACCAGAGTAATCAACAATATGAGTAAGAATTTATAATTATTATGCCTGATGTGATGCATTTTATGTCTCCTGTTTATTGTTATATCTATTGATTTTTAATATGATATATAAAAGGTTTTAAATCAATATTATTATTAAATGGTTAAAATGTTTTTATGAACAAAGAGAAGGAAATAAAAAAAATAACCCTTTGGGGGCTTGGCTTAAACATCTTATTGTCAATCCTGAAATTTTTTTTAGGGTTCTGGGGAAACAGCCAGGCAGTTGTTGCTGACGCTGTTCACAGCTTGTCTGATACGGTAACTGATTTTTTAATATTGTTTGGCGTCCGATATTGGACGGCCCCTCCTGACGCAGAACATCCCTATGGGCATCAGAAGATTGAGTCATTTATAACCATATTGATCGGTTTTCTTCTATTCTCTGCTGCCTTTGGTATTGGCTTTCATGCCATTTCCAGCATTCATGAGAATCACAACGAAAAATTAACAATCTATACATTGATTGCCCCAATTCTTTCCATTTTATTTAAAGAAGTCTTATTTCGAAAAACATACAAGATTGGAGTTATAACCAATTCTTCTTCAGTTAAAGCAAACGCCTGGCATCATCGTACAGATGCGCTTTCTTCCATACCTGTGTTAGTAGCGGTTGCAGCATCTTTGATTAATCCTGACTTGCTGTTTTTAGATCATATCGGTGCTTTTATTGTAGCCATTTTTATTTTTAGATTATCTTTTAAAATTATTTTCAACAACATAAATGAATTGATTGATACCAGTATATCAGATGATGAAATTGATAAGATTACTCAAATGATAAAAAACAACCCTGATGTAAAAGGGTGCCATAAAATAAGAACAAGAAAATTGGGCAGCTCAGTTTATGTCGATCTTCATTTAGAAGTGGATGGGGGCTTAACAGTATCAAAAGGACATTTAATTTCTGAACAGGTAAAAACAGATTTAATGCAGGAAAATTCAACTATAATTGATGTGATGATACATCTGGAACCTGATCAATAACAATAAAAGAAGGGTAAAAAAGAGGGTAATTATGATACCGAATGTTAACATAAGATCTGCAGTTATTGAGAATGTCAAATTGTTGGCAAGCATTATTCGCGCTTCCCATATGGATGTTGCTGAAAAATTTAAGCTTAATATAGAAAATTGCCCCAAGCACCCTTCAAATTGCTCAGTTGACTGGATAAAAAAAGATATTGAAAAAGGGGTCGCCTATTATATTTTTGAGTATTCAGGGTTGCCCAAAGGTTGTGTTGCTCTTGAGCAGGCTGACTCTGGCACATGTTATATTGAGAGGCTGTCAGTTTTGCGCGAGTATAGACATTATGGGTTCGGTGAAAAGCTAATGCACCATGCCATTGACTGTGCAAGGGATTTAGGTGTTAAACAGGTAAGCATTGGAACCATTGCAGAATTTACACTGTTAAATGACTGGTATCAAAAATTAGGGTTTGTTCCTGGAGAGGTTAAAAAATTTGATCACCTGCCTTTTGATGTACAACTTATGGAATATAAGTTATAGGTAAATTCTTTACTTTTTGCATATGTACAACAAAAGATTGTTATGATAATTCTTTGTACTGATTGAATTGCAACTAAAAATTTAGGAGAGTGAGATGCTACAACCTCTTTTTATAAAAGCGACAAGTTTATCAGATGCCTGGTTTCAGACTCTATACCAATGTGTTGAAAAAGGCAGGTCATTTACCATTAATCGGGGTTCCTTTGAGGGTCAGAAAAGACTTGAATTTGATTTCATGACCATTCATATTACGCATCCCCATAGTCTACCGTTGATCCCAAAAGTGAACCCGGTATTAGGGTTCCCTGATCCTGTGGATGAAGCATATCTTGACGACTATCTACCCTACCTTATGACCGGAGAAGAAAAAGAGGGAGAATCCTATACCTATGGCCAGAGAATATGTAAATGTGACCTTGATTACCTCCCTGATGATTATAAAACACTAACCGAGATACTGATTCAGGAAAAAGAAGTCTGGGAAGATGCGAATATTCTTATTTCTGAAAATGGGAAACACTATATAAATCAGATGGAATTGATGATCTGGACCTATAAGAACAAAGGCGCCAGAAATAATCAGATGATCCTGCAGGTGGGTCAACCATCTGATATGGCCTTGATCGATCCTCCCTGTCTTCGCCATATAGATACCCGTATTCAGGACGGGAAGCTGCATTTTTTTCCCTATTTCAGGTCATGGGATCTTTATGGTGGATTCCCGGCAAACCTTGCAGCTATTGAGATGATGAAACAATATTGTGCCGCTCAGATCGGAGTTGAGAATGGAGAGATTATAGCATCATCCAAAGGGCTTCATATCTATGATTATGTTTTTGAAATAGCAGAAGCCATCCGGGGGCGATCCATGGGTGAGTTCAGAGAGGCTTCAGCATAACTCATTGAAACTTTAAGCGGCTTGCTATTTGCGGTCTGCTGTAATGAATTGTTTGTGTTAATATCTACTTTGCAAATAATTCCTGGAGAATATTTAAAACACTATTTTGTGCCTTGGAATTAATTGTTCCGAGTTTTTTGACAAGTCTCTTTTTATCGACAGTTCGAATTTGGTCAAGAACCGCTTGGCTTTTTTTACCCTGAAATGAACATTGTACTCTTGTGGGATAGCTTCTACCCTTTGTAGTCATTGGTGCTACTATGACAGTTCCAATATGATTATTCATTTCATTTGGAGAAATAATAAGGCAGGGGCGAGTCTTTTTTATCTCATGGCCAATTGTAGGGTCGAGATTAACAAGATAGACTTGAAACCTTGTTATTTCCATTCCCACTCGCTCTCGTCCCATTCAACTGAGATGGATGCTTCTGGGTCTAATAGTTGATCATCACCTTTGGAAGCCATTTTCTTAAAAGCAGCATCCCAATTTTTACGGGAGGCTTTTAGCGATTTTATAATCAGGGTATTATTTTGAACAGAAAATTCCACCACCTCCTCAAAACCACATTGAGCAAGGATGGGTTTGGGGATACGAATGCCATGTGAGTTCCCTATTTTAATAATTGATGCTTTCATTTTTTCACCCTATAAATCAATTTTAATAATTACATTGTAATTACCTTAAGAGATTGTGTCAATTTTTTAATTTAAAATAACTTAGTAATGTAGAAAAAATATGTCAAGAAGAAAGGTTCTATTGAGAAATTGACAAAATTGTTTAGCTGCTATATAAAACTGTGCATGGATAAACACGAGCAAGCATTGGTATTAAAGTTTTTGCATCAGTTTGATGCTGTTTTTCACCGGATTATGAATAAAATGGCAAAACTTGAGAAAAAACCCAGGTATTTTGGCACAGATCATCTTCTCTACAGTTCTGAAATCCACACCATTGAAGCAATCGGCCATAACTCTGGAATAAGTGTAACTGAACTTGCTGCTCTTCAGGGTGTTACAAAAGGTGCTGTTTCCCAGGTTATCCAGAAACTTGAGAAGAAAGAATTAATCATCAGAATGAAAAATATGCATTCTGACAAACAGGTTTTTTTAAAGCTGTCTGATGTTGGAAATATTGCATTTAAAGCCCATGATAACTTCCATGCCAAGGTCTTTCCCGAACTTGTTGATGTTATAAAAAATACAGACCAGGAAACATTGGATAAAATGGAAGACGTTCTGGAATCAATTGAAAAATTCTGCGACAAGGCCATTAAAGAATCGTAACCGATTTATCAAGTCTCTTATATTTTTATTATACTTTCTTGAATATTAATGCGATTTTTGTTAAAATTCAGCATGTAGTTGCATAATACAGCCTGTTTAAAAATAGGCTTAAGGAATAAAGATATGTTCAAGTTGTTCAAAGAACCGGTCGCTAACAAGTTAGGAACCTTGGTAGTGATTTTTATTCTCTGTTTCGCAGGCATCATGCTTACGGATTTTATTATTGGTAAGCTTGTTATTGGCGAAAATATTCCTTTCACATCACTGGAATCCAAAACCAGTGTATTTATATATCAAAAACAGCAGATAGGGTTTATTATTAAGTTAACCATTGGTTTTGCCGGGTCTATCTGCTTCTTATATATTTCAAAACAGATAGTTGCAACAATTACCGGACTGGAAAAGGTTCAGAAAACCCTGGAAGATCAAAACGACCAGATCACTATAAAATCAGATGAGTTGTCCAGAGTCATGCAACAATTTGAAGAACAGAACGCTGTTTTTGAAAAATCCCAAAAAGAATTAAAAGCAAAAGAGATTGATCAGAGAATTATTTTTGATAATTCTCCTCTGGGTATAATAAGATATGATGAACAGGGAGAGATCAAAGAGTGTAATGATAAGTTTGTTAAATTAATGGGGTCTACAAGGGAACAGCTTATTGGCTTTAGCACTGCAAAGAACAGTTCGTCTGTAATGAAAAAAGCACTTAATAAAGCGTTAAATGGTGAGCTTGTCAATATTGAAGACAGATATACATCAATTACCGGTAATAAGACATTGGATCTGAGGGTTATTTTTAACCCGGTTACTCCCCAAAATTTGCCCACACCAGTGATTGCCAGTGTGGAAGATATTACCAAACGAAAAAATGCTGAAACGCAGCTTCAAAAATCTTACAGTGAGCTGGAAGACATTATTCAAGCAAAAACATCAGAGCTGGTAAACGAAATAGAGGACAGGAAGGCAGCCCATGATGCGTTACTGAAAAGCGAAGAAAAATATCGTTCTATCCTGGAAAGCATGCAGGATGCTTATTTTGAGCTGGATAGCAAAGGCAGGTTGATTTTTTTCAATAATTCTCTGCGGGAGTTGCTTGGATATACAGAAGAAGAGGTCGGAGACTTAACATATGAAGATATTATAGATAAAGCTGAGCAGAAAAGGATATTTCAGACATTCAACAAGGTTTATGTTACAGGACAAACCAGCCAGTTGGTTTATTTTATCTGCATTGCAAAAGGCGGGGTTCGGAAAAATGTGGGTATTATCGTCTCTTTAATGAAGAATAAAAAGCGAAAACCCATTGGCTTTCAAGGACTTGCCAGAGATGTGACTGAGCAGCACCGAATGGAAAAAACCATACAACAAACCCAGAAAATGGAAGCCATAGGCCATCTTGCCGGAGGCATTGCCCATGATTTTAATAATATCCTCGGGGGGATTATCGGATATACCCAGTTGATTAAAACCCATACTCTGGAACAATCAAAAATTCAGGGATATGTGGAACATGTCATGAAGGCAAGTGAAAGAGCCACAGAACTTGTCAAGCAGATATTATTATTCAGCCGGGAAACTGAAAGTGAGAAAAAACCTTGCGATCTGGCCCAAGTGGCCAGGGAAGTCATTAAATTGCTAAGGGCTTCCATACCATCTACCATTGAAATTAAACATCGTTTTAAAAAGGAATTAAGCCCTGTCTTGGCAGATCCCACTCAGATTCACCAGGTTTTTATGAATTTATGCTCCAATGCATCCTATGCTATGAAAGAAAAAGGAGGAAGCCTTAAGTTAAATCTGATAGATGTACTGATTACTGAAAAAACCCGGAAAAATTCCCCGGAACTTAAATGTGGTGAATATATAAAATTATCTGTTTCAGATAATGGAATGGGTATGAAGAAAAAGGTTCTGGATAAAATTTTTGATCCTTATTTTACGACAAAGGAAATAGGTTCAGGTACGGGATTGGGGCTTGCAACTGTTCATGGCATTGTCAAAAATCATCATGGCATAATTCAAGTTGAGAGCAAAATTGGCGTTGGCACACAATTCCACCTCTTTTTCCCTGTTGTAAAAAAAGAGATTGATGAGAACGAAGACCTAGCTGAAGTGCCTCAAGGAACAGAAAACATTTTGTTTGTTGATGATGAGGAGTATCTTGCAAGGGTTGGAAAAGAAATGCTGGAAGATTATGGTTATTCTGTTGAGTCTGTGACAAGCTCTAAGAAAGCACTGAAATTATTTACGAAAAATCCTGATAGATTTGATTTGGTTATTACAGACTATACCATGCCTGAAATGACAGGCGATAAGCTCATTAGAGAAATTCGCAGTATAAGCGCAACGATTCCGATAATCATGTGTACCGGGATTTCAATTGATTCAGAAAACCTTGAAAATCTGGAACTGGCAAAACTTCTGATAAAACCCCTGGATATGGATGATATGCTGAGAAATATCAGGGAAGTTTTGGATGAAACATAATTTTTTTCTGGTTTTCTTTTCCTCTAAAATCTTTTTCCACAAAGATATTTAAGCCGGAAAAAGGGTCCTGCTCTGTATAATACATCAGGGTTGAATATGTGGATGGCGTTGGGGTAAATATCTGTACTTGGCGCGGGTTGATTTTCAGCTCTCTTTTTGTGAATTCTTTAAGCTCCTGCATCTCTTTTTTAGTGCATCCCGGGTGAGCTGCGATCAGGTAATATGTCAGAAATTGTTTCTTGCCAATTTTTTTGGTGATCCTGTTAAAGTTTTTTCTGAACTCAGGTATAGATGAAATATCAGGCTTGCCCATAAGCTCAAGAACACCTGAGCAGGAATGTTCTGGAGCTAGTTTCATTTGGCCTGACACATGGTCTTTTATTATTTTTACAAGGTACTGCTGTCCATTTTTATGATCTTCCATTATCAGATCATGCCTTATGCCTGACCCGATAAAAACATTTTTTATTCCTTTTAAGGCTTTAAGTTTATCAAGAAGGCTTATCTGATTTGCATGATCAGGTTTGAGATTTTTGCAGATATTTGGAACAAGGCATCTTTTATCTTTGCATATACCTTTTTTGAGTTTTTTGTCGCATTCAAACCCGTACATATTTGCAGTAGGTCCTCCAACGTCATGGATTGTCCCTTTAAAATCTTTCAGTTTTGTTAAATTCGATGCTTCTTTTAAAATTGATGCTTCACTGCGCCATGTTACAGTGGTGCCTTCATGAACACTTATCGCGCAAAAGTTGCACTGACCATAACATCCACGGTGGGAGGGGATAGAAAATTTTATGGTTTCCAGCGCTTTTACCTCACCATTTTTTTTATAATAGGGGTGAAGTTCTCTTTGAAAATTCAGATTATAAACAGAATCCAGCTCATCTGTTGAAAGTGGTTTCTGCCCAGGGTTGAGTACAAGATACCTTGCACCATGTTTCTGAACGATTCCTTTTGCGGTTATGGCATCGTTGTTGTCATAAAAAATATGAAAGCTTTTTGTGAATTTTTCTTTATCTGTAGATACTTCTTCAAAGGAGGGAACTTCAATATATTCATCTATATTTGTTTTTGAAATATATCCAACTCCTCTTACATTTTTTATATCAAGGTTCTGCTTTAGCTTGTCAGCCAATTCAACAATTGTTTTTTCACCCATTCCAAAGACAATATAATCTGCCTTGGCATCAAATAGAATTGATCTTCGGATTTTATTAGACCAGAAGTCATAATGGCTGATACGGCGAAGGCTTGCTTCAATGCCTCCCAGAACAATAGGGGTTTTTGATTTGAAATATTTTTTAATTAAATTGGTATAGGCAATGACAGCACGATCAGGGCGTTTGTTGTTTATTCCTCCCGGTGTATAATCATCGCTTTTTCTTCTTTTTTTCAAGGCTGTATAATTGGCAACCATAGAGTCTATGGCCCCGCCGGATACTCCCCAGAAAAGAGAGGGTGTGCCAAGGCGTGTAATGTCATCTTTTGAATCCATGTCGGGCTGGGCAATAATGCCGACCTTATAGCCTTTGTTCAAAAGTACTTTTCCGATGACAGACGTACCCATATAAGGAGAATCTATGTAGGCA
>Ga0307988_1001355_pt1 | contig 13939 bp, 8 predicted proteins | sample EllFjometagen183_FD_203166 | JGI IMG/M metagenome (GOLD analysis project Ga0307988, IMG submission 203166) | Marine microbial communities from Ellis Fjord, Antarctic Ocean - #183 | ecosystem: Environmental > Aquatic > Marine > Unclassified | place: Southern Ocean | collected 2014-10-08 | reverse complement strand
CCGATTTCAATGGAGATAGCAAAAGTGATATACTCTTGAAAAATAAAACTACAGGTTTAACTGGTATGTGGGAAAATGCGGATACATCTAAATGGAAAACTGTCGGAATTGTTGGAGCAGATTGGGAGATAGTTAACTCTGCCGATTTCAATGGAGATAGCAAAAGTGATATACTCTTGAAAAATAAAACTACAGGTTTAACTGGTATGTGGGAAAATGCGGATACATCTAAATGGAAAACTGTCGGAATTGTTGGAGCAGATTGGGACATTGCAGAAACTGCTGATTTCAATGGAGATAGCAAAAGTGATATACTCTTGAAAAATAAAACTACAGGTTTAACTGGTATGTGGGAAAGTGCGGATACTACTAAATGGAAAACTGTTGGAATAATAGGAGCAGATTGGAGTACAATTGCATAATAAATGAATACTTTTCTTTTTAATCATAATATTGCATATTGGATTACTAAACCATACACTTTGATAAATTAAAATAAGGGAACTTGTCCAAAACTGACATTTATCCCTACTTTTCATCATATGATTAATATCTTTTTGTAAATTACTTTCTGTCTTGATATCATATTTTTGAATATAAAAATAAAGTATCCTCTATTTTTATATTCTTCAATAATTTTAAAATACTCTTTTGTCATTCTTACTGATTTACCTATGGCATAAGCAGTTTCCTCAATAGATACATTTTTCTACATAGTAATACCTGTTTAAATGCAGATATATATCTTTGAATAGCTTATAGATATTGATATATTTCACAACTTAATTGCTGTACTGTTTTCTTTTCTCTAAACAGCTTTTTAATAATTATTTATGAGTATGACTTGGACCGACATCATGAATAGTACCTCTTTTTGAAATGACATCTTTATTTTCAGTGCTACCTTCTTTAATGTATTTACCTACAATTTTAAGTAGATACTTTTAATAAATAACAAAGGTATGCCAGTTCTTTGTCTTAATTTACGATTATAGGAAGTATGTCCGAATCGTAATATATAGTATTGGGAATTTTAAAATATGGCATTTATTGAATTAAAAATTTGTTTAAATAATACTAGGAGTGCAATATTCTACTTTTTGAATCTCCCAACATTTTCAACAAAAATGGAGCAGACAATATTTTACCTAATAATAACATACTAATCTAAATAGAGGTAAAAGTACTGATTAAGTAAATGGAAGACTACTGGAACTGTTATGCCTATATTGTAGATTTAACTTTACTTCACAAAATAATATTTATTACTCCAACAATAGCCTATTTGTTTGTTGAATTTCAAATATAAACCTATCTGATATTTCCCTTTTTTAAGTTTAAAATCATTTAAATTTATATTAAAACCTGCATTATCGTATTCGTCTTTAACGTTGAATGCGTTTGAAACATCTGGTCTGGATTCTTTAATTGTTGGTATTTTATATATAATGTCATCCTTATTTTTCAGCAAAATGAAAGTAGTAATATTATTAGAATTAATATTCTGATGATAGCTCCATCCAACTAATTTTCCTGATTTAATACTGTCAATACAAAATACAGGCTTGAAAGCACTTATAACTTTATTGATATTAATAACTTCTGGTTTTAGAGAAATAATGGAAATAATATTTGGGTTACCATCTCCTTTAGGGTCCAGTTTACTGCCTTTTACCCATATTTGTTCATTATTAACACGTTCTATAACTCTATAATCAGACTTTGAGAATTGTAATTCCACGCCTGGCTGTAAATAGGGTTTTACTACTGGGTCATAGTTCAAAAAACCACCTTTATTTCCTCTATATATACCATTAAGCCAATTTTCATCAGTAAAAGCATATGAAACCAACTGATTAAAAGGTAAATCAGGAAGTGCACTTTGAAGTCCACTCTCTTTTAATATTTTAATCGTAACATTATTATATTGAATTATATCAACGTTAAACATTTCATTTAATAAATAACCATTATATTTAAAATAAAATTCTTTAACAGAATTTGCTCTATCATGCAACTGTGTATAAAATGGTTCAAGCCATATACCATTTGAAGAGTTTAGAATGTTCAATCTATATTTAAGTTCTCTACCGTCATTAAGTTTATATATAATATAGACAACGGGTCCATGATAGAGTAAATTCTTAATTTTTCCGATAAATGTAAAATCAAAGTGAGTTTTTAATTTTAAAAGAAAATTGTTATCATGGCTTGGTACTTTATACCATTTGTTAAAAAAAATATTTTCTCTTTTGATTACATTTGGTGTATTAATGTTTTGAAATTCCATATTATTTTCAGAATTTCTTTTCAGTAACAGAACTTTTACATCTTTATAAGAAGATATCTCATCTTCAATCATATGATAATTTGAAATAATGGATAAAGTAGTAAGAGGATCCTCATTTAGAATATATTTCCCATCGATGCCACTTAATGATCTTCCACTTCCATTACCTGTCCATAAGATATATTTAGGAGCTGTATTTGAGTTACTATAGAATTCAGCATTTAACTTATCAAGATAAGGAGTAAGTGTCATATATTCCTGAAATATCGGTCTATGAAGGTAATTAAGTTTATTTGCAAAGATAAATTCGTTATGTTCCGGATATACATCTACTGAATTATTTTTTATAATAGCTGGTATAGTGTTAAGCTTGAATGGATGATATTTTTGAGCCATTCGTTCAGTGTAAGACGAATTGAAGTTTTTTTTCAATTTAAATATGGGCGGAGTCAAATTTACAAATTTATGCGGCATACTAAAAACTAGAAGATACATAATAAAGATTTGAAATATTGCAAGAATGTATCTAAACCTCATTCTTGAATAAAATATCAAGGTAAGATTCAGCAAAACTACAGGAAGCAGATAATACGGGAAATAATGATCCGCTCTGGAATAACCTAATTTAAATGTAACTAAATTAAAAAATAGTATAGTTAATAAAAGATTTTTATTATTTACAAAAAAGATTCCTATAAAAAGATTAATAATTATTATTGTATATATAATAAAAGGAAGAGTTAAATCGTAACACATTTCTGTAGAGTTTGCACTACTAAGAGAATAATTAATTATCAAATATTCATAAATAGAGCTAATATTATGAAAAATTAAATATCCGAAAATAAAATAGACCATAATAAAAGTTATACAGAAAGAAAGTCCACACATGAAGGATTTTTTAAAATCTGAAAATAATTTAATAAAGAGATATGACAAGAACACACCTGCAAACATAAATCCAAATAGATATCTAATATAGATAACAAATGCAGTAATTATTCCAAAAAAAACAAATATAATTGATACTTTAAAAAGTGTTTTTTGAGAAAGTGTCTGATACTTCTCTAATAGGAATATTATAAATATTGGGAATAACAACAAAGAATTAAAAACTAAGAAAGAAACATTTCCCCTACAAAATAAAAAAAATAAAACTGCAATTATAATAAGAAATTTAATTTCAGTTACAAGTTTAAGAATTAGAACCCAAATTATTGATAATACGATGGTTAAAAAAACAGAACATATAACAAAACTAACATAATCATAATGTTCAGAAACTTTTGCAATAACCCATAATAAAGGGCCCTGAGAAAATAAAATGTCTTGATTCCCATTGAAAAGTGAGTTTGTCAGATTCAACCATTGCTCATCGCTCCCTGTAGTAGAAATAGTGGGATATAATGTTAGTGTATAAGCATAGAAAATAATAAGTGCAAAAAACACAATCAAACAATCCTCATTATTTTTTATAATTTCAACAAATCTTTTCAAATTTATATCCTTTCTTTGCCAAAAGAAATATTTGAATTTTTCAATTGACTCATCATTAGTATATTTAGACATTTAATAATTATAGCAAGACACAAAAAGAGCCCGGCAAATGATACTGACATAAATATCATTATTGTAGACCAACCGAGTACCACACTATAAAAAAAATAAATAATGACAGTGTAACATAAGGCAAGAAAAGAAATAAACATAAAAAATAAAGATAATCCTACGGCTGTATGTTTTCCTATCGAAGTAAAGATTAATAACAAATCTGTAGCATAATCAATCCTACCCAAGCTGATTTTTTCTTTTTTTATATCTTTAACTGGCTCATAAAGAATATATTTAAAATTTAAACCTGCATTACAATATGCATGTTTACGGTAGAATATTATATTATGAAGACTATTTACTCTATTTACTGCCCTTCTTGATACTAAATGTACAGTAGATGAATAAATTAAACTATTTTTATTAGCATATTTGTTCAGAAGTTTGTAAAATACTTGAGAAAATAATGATTGTTTCTGATTAGGTTTTAGGAAAACAACATCATTACCTAATAAACATGACTGATACATTTCCCATAGGTGGTCCTGTGAAAAATTTAAGTCGGCATCTTCAAATTCAAAAATAAAATCACCAACAGATGAATCAACACCTGCTAAAACAGCCTGTTCTTTATCTACTTCATATGGTAATGTTATTATACTTGACTGATACTCACTATTTGTAAAAATTGACTTGATAAGATTAATATTTTTATCAGAAGTATCATTGTCAACAAAAACAAATTCATATGCAGTAAATTTTTCTACGCAAAATGAAAGTAATACATCAATAAATTGTGAAATATTTTGAGTTCTTTTGCTTAAAACAATTACAATTGAAAGATAGTTTTTTTCTTTTAATAATTTATCCATTATAATACCTCATCTAAATCATAAATAGTGTTAATTTTCCCAGAAAAGACAGAAAGAAATTTAGGTTCTAAATTTTGAAATTTAATAATTGTTGGCCTAGAATCATCTACTTCTGATGCACTTAATATTGCTTTCATTGCAAAAAGAGAATCACTATACGAAATATCAATATTGTCTTTTAAATATTTTTTTGCTAACATATACATATCTTTAAAAGCTGTTTTAGGTTTAGACACACATATATTACAATCAGCCAGGATATTTTTGCTACATTTATTTTCAATTGATTGACATTTGAATTCCGGAAGAGAGTTTTTACTTACTAGATGGGGAGTACTACCTACAGCAGTTAAAGAATGGTAACCTGTTTTGCCAAATGGCATAAGAGAGAAAAAAGGTCCATCCATTACTGTAATGCCAATATCCTTTATATTATCAGTTACATTGCATAAAATGATTTCACATAGTTCATATTTCATATTAAATAAATCAAGATTAGCCTTTTTTAGAATCTGGTTTAGGCTTGCGTATGTAGCATTAATTAGATATTTAGTAGAATATCTTCCAGTATTTGTCTGGAGTAAATATTCATTAGAGTCATGTTCAATTTCAGATATTTCAGTTTTATATTTTATAGTACAATTTTTATATTGATATAATTTATTAAGCAAATATTCCATAATCAACTTAGCATCAAAAGTATATTCTAATGTTTCGAATGCTCCATCACATAAACTGTTATTAAAGTATTTTGACGGTTTTATGTATTCACATGGTATTTTTGCATTATTACAGAACTTTTCAAACTGGCTGGCGCTTGTATACGAAAATTTATCAGAAGTAGCATAAATTTTCTTAAAAGTTTTTAATATAGAAAACTCATAATCTCGAACAAACCTTTGAAAATAATGCGCTGATTTGATTGCTGTAGAATAACTTCTGGGATAATGATATCCATTATGAACTCTAGCCTGATTTATATAACTAGCACGTTTAAATGCTTCACATTCACATTCTAAAACAAGTACTGATTCACCCTTTTCAGAACTTTTTAATGCAGCATATAAACCGAACATTCCAGCGCCAATTATTATTTTATCATATTGGTTAACACTATTTTGCATTGTACTTTCTCAATAATAATTTTAGAAGTATTAACAATAAACAGGAATTACCTCTGAATGAGCTGATTTTTGTAGGCACTTTACCTTTGGGATAAGACCTTGAGACAGGGACTTCGCATGCTTTAAGCCCAAGCTGAGTGGCTCTTACAGACAGAAAAGCTAATAGTTCATATGTCATAAATACATCTCTAAGAGGTTGTACTCTCGGGTGTTCTAAATACTTTCTGGAATAAGCTCTAAATGCATTTGTAGTATCTGTAAATTTTTTCCCAGCTGAAATTGATATTATTGGGGCATGTATAAACTTTACTGCAATATTACGAATGAATGGTGTATTTAACGCTTTACCACCTTTAATAAAACGTGATCCCTGTACAAAATCATAACCTTCATTAAGCTTTTCTAAAAATAATGGTACAGATTCAATACTGTCTTTATTATTACCATCAACTGTTATAATTCCTTCATATCCACGATCAAGAGCCCACCAAAAGCCCATCCTCAGTTGAGCAGCCTGTTTACCAATATCACATTTGGTTAAGAGAGTATTAACTCCAAGGGATTTCAATAGATTTTTATCTGTAGAACCATCAGTTGAACCACCATCCAAAATTATGATGTCAATTATTTTGTCAATATCAAATTTAATGGCTCTTTCCAGTTCTTTTTTAATACGATCCCCTTCATTGATAATTGGAATACATAAACAGTACTTTGTTTTTTTCTTATGAAGTTCTTCAATTTTAAATTTAGGAACTCCCTCTACATCTTCAATGATCATTCAAAAATATCCTTCACATAATTCATACAATTTTTAACCGATTCAATATTGTTAGCATTCTTCATCTCGATGGAAATATATTTATCATAATTTAAATTCTTCAAAATATCAGCAATTGTATTATGTAATAGTCTTTTCTCAATGTGAATCAGCCAAGGTTCACTTACATGAATATGATTTATGAGATTTATATTCTCCATTATTGAACTTACATTTTCTTTGTTTTCAATGATTGTTCCAATGTCAAGATTAACTCTAAAACCATTACTATCTACAACTCTTACTAAATCGAATGCCTGTGAAGTTTCATTTATAAAATTTGTACCATAAATCATTGGATTAGGTTCTAAAGACAAGGTAGTCATTTTCTGTACTGAATACTCACCTAATTCTCTAAAAAAATCTACAGCTATATTGTATTGGTTATCATTATCAATAATTCTATTTTTAGGACATCCAAAAACTAAGTTTTTACATCCAAGTGCACTCGCAAAATTTATCGCATCTTTAGTATAACTCATTAATGAGCTTCTTTCATCAATAGAACCAAATAATTTCTCTTTTTTAGCATACCAAATAGACTGCATTGAACTAATCTTAAGATTGTAGTTCTTTTTTAATTCTCCTGAAAAGGTTCTTACTAAATCTGAGTTATTATTATAGGGATTCACAGGATAAATTCTAGTAGGAGCAATTTCTAAGCCTTCAAAGCCTATTTGAGACATATATTCATACATATGTGTGTCATACTCAACTGACCAGGCAATATTTGAAATGGACAATTTCATGATAAATCCCCTTTTATAAAATTTTTAATATCTTTCAGAATAAAAGATTTATTAAAAATATATCCATTAGTTCCATTAAAAGTATCAGCATATTTAGTTTTAAAATTATACTGTATAGGTTTAGTTACCACTTCATTGACAAAATCCTTATGATTTATATATCTAAATATTTCGGCAGGTGTAACAGGTTCAGTCGCAATATTCATTTTTTTTATTTTATGATGTAAAGCAATTTGAATATGGTTCCACAAACAAGCAAGATTATAAAATTGAAAGTTTGCTCTACTGTCAGTAAAATTCAAAGCACTAAAACCAATCTCATTGAAATATGCCTTTAAACTATTCCTTTCTTTTATTGTTAATTTATTACATTTATAGAAACCATTCTCAAGCTTTGTATAATATCCTGAAATATAACTATTATTTAAGCTAAGTTCAGTGTATTTAGCATAGGTAAGCATAGAGGGTATTATATTTATCATATCAAATATAAAGTTCTTTTTAAGGTTAACTCCATACAAACCTGGCAAACGAATAATAAGATAGTTTTTAATATTCTCCACAACCCATTTTTCAAGTAAATATCTGTTCAAACCATAAGGATGAAGATTTTCAACATCAATGAATGAATCTTCATCAACATTCATAGGATTTTTGTATACATCAACAGTAGAAATTAATACAAGGAACTTAGGTTTTATTCTTTCTATATTTGTAATTGCATCCTGAATGTTTGCATAGTCTTTTTCAGGGTTATTATTTGCCAAATATTTTTCTGCTCTAACACCTGAATAAACTAACAATTCAGGATTTGTACCGTATGCTTCGTAAATATTTTTTGAATTATACAATCCATCAAAACTTTTTTGTAAAACGAGGTTGGTGCCAACAAAACCTGTACAACCTACAATACTTAACATTATATACACTCCTTAAATAAATCAGTTAAAATAGCAAGAAACTTATAGTTTTAAACCTATTTCAATTTCATAAATATAATCAATATTTCAATAAAGTATACGAATTAAACGTTTTTCTAATTTACCGAATTTCATAAAATGAAAGAAACCTGAATCAATCAACCCAGATTTTACAGCTTTTGCAACATCAGGATTAGCTAGAAGATACCCTTCCTCATTAAAATTATTCTTAGTTGCTAATACCAATTTAATTGAAGTATCAGTATCTGACTGCTCAGTTTTTATTTTCTGTAAAAAATCTAATCTATTTAAACTGGAACTTCTGCCATTTTTACTCAAAGTAATATAAAACTCATATCCTTCTGTAGGATAATAAGATATTTCTTTATATTTTATAAAACCAAGTTCATACAAATCTGATATAAGTAATCGAAAAGAAGAAGGAGTAAAACACCAGCAATGAGAGTCAAAATAAGAATTATTTTTAATCACTTCATTCATTTTATCTTTAGCCTGTTCCAATGAATGGAGAAAAGAGTAATTATCTTTTAGAGGAAAAGAATTCCAAGTTATATTTCCAGAATTTTTAACAGTATACAGTAAATGCTCTGCGACTGTACCAGGAGTAGGCAATTTATTTTTTAAAATATAAGCATCAATAATTTTAGATAGTCCAGTTATAGGTCTAAAATAGTCAAAGCAAAACCTAATATCTGGAACAACAAGAGAAAGAACACCTGAATCCTTTAATACTTCTTCACAATCATTAAGAAAAGATATAAAATCAGGGACATGTTCAATTACATGTGAAGCTATAATGTAATCATAATATTTACTTTTTCCAGTTAGTTCTTTATAGGACTGACCAGACCAGATAAAATCAACGTCTTCAATAGCTTCAAGGTTGACATTGGCTTTTTCATAGTGCCTAATTAAATCTGATTTTGATAAATGATCTACAATATGAACATTGTAACCATCTTTTTTTGGTGCAGCAGGGTTATGACTTGGGCCTATTTCCAGACCTATCTTCTGCTTATTTATGAATTTTAATATTTTTTCTTTACTATGCATTCAAGTCATCTCCTTTAATTAATGATATTTTATGAACATCATTTAAAACCAAAATCTTTGTTACTTAATGTTAAATTCGTATTATAATAGGGATCACCTTCTGTCAATAAATCTTTATATTTATTTAGCATATAATTATTTTCAGAACTGAATCTATTGCAGCCTAATACTTCTACTCCTCTGCTTATCGATTCATGATGATATAGTTTAGCATAAGGAGTATATATATTTTTATATCCTTTCTCAATGAGTCGTAGGCAAAAATCAACATCATTAAATGCAATTTTGAGATTTACTTCATCCAATCCGTGAATTTCATTATAACATTTCTTCTTTACCATCATACATGCACCCGTTACTGCGCTGATGTTCTTGATAACATGAGGTCTTGCAAAATAACCACCATGCTCTGAATTCATTCCATTATGAGAATGATCTGCTACACCCCCTATTCCTAAAATTACTCCAGCATGCTGAATCCTATTATCTGGATAAAGTAGTAAACAACCAACAGCGCCTATATCAGGTTTTTGTGAAAATTCAAGCAATGATTCAAGCCACTCTTCGCTTATCACTTCTGTATCATTATTTAATAATACAATATGCTCACCTTTAGCTAAAGTTTTAACGGCATAATTATTTATTTTCGAATAATTGAAAGGTATATTATATTCATAAAATTTTATCTTACTATCGTAATTTCTGAATTTTTCAATAAACTCATGTGTTTCTTTTTCCTGACTATTATTACTAACACATATAACCTCATAATTGTTATAACAAGTTTTATTAAGAATCGACATGATACAGATTTCTAGAATTTCATATTTGTCTTTGAAGGGAATTATTATGCTAATCAATGGATTAAGAATATTATATTTAACTCTGTAAGTACCTGGGAATTTACCATCAAAAGTTAATGCATTTATTTTTCTTCTTTTCAAAGTTGCATTTAATGCTTTCCTACCTGCTAGTTGTGCATAACTTTTATTCATAAATTCTGAAGCTGTAGAACTCGGTATCATTCGCCAATGATATAGAATTTTATGTATATGAAATATTTGATCTGTAGACTCTAATATCCTTAAAAAAAGATCAAAATCCTGAGCTCCTTCCATGCCAAGCGTAAAACCTCCTACTATATCAATCAACATTTTTTTTATTACAGTAAAATGGCATATATAGTTTTGACTCAAAAACATATCATAAGAATAATCAGGTTTATAATGAGGAAGCACAAAACGTCCATTAAAGCCGACTTTATCTTCATCTGAATAAATAAATTCAGATCCTGTCCTATTTATACATTTTACAACTTCGTATAAAGCATCTGGAGTTAACTCATCATCATTATCTAAAAAACCGACATATTCACCTGAGGCAAGGGATAAAGCTTCATTAGAGGCACCTGAAATATTGAGATTAGCCTTAAGGAATTTTATTCTTATTTTTGATTTATTCTTTATTGATTTCAAGTAATTAATGGTAGTTTGATTTGTACTACAATCATCAGCAAGACAAAGTTCCCAATTATCATACCACTGATTCTCGACAGATTGAACTGCTAACTCTAGCCATTTTTTATCAACATTATAAACTGGCATAATAATTGATATTAATGGTTTATACTCAAATCGTAAAATACTTTTTTTTATATCATTAGATAAAACAGGAACTTTATATTCATAGATATGACGGTAATGACTGTTTAATGTATCTATTATTTTAGTTATATTTAAAAGATCTTTTATACTATTTTTTTTTATGAAAGAAGATACTCTATTAATTTTTCTCAAAACAAATAATATCTTCTTTATTTTTGTTCTTATTCCCATCAAAAACTTCTTTCAAAGATAAATTAGACGTTTTTCAAAAATTCCTTGTTTATTTATATTTTTCAATACCCTTTTAGTACGATTCATCTTTATATTTTTTCCTTTAAAAATGTTCAGAATATATGAGATCATATATTTAAGCTAAAATCCTGTTTTTTTGTTGTTAAATGCGGATTATAGTATGGATCTCCTTTTTGTAATATCCTTTTATGAGTGTTTCTCATATATGAAACTTCAGATTGAAAGCGAAGCTGTTCTTCTGGTTTTTCATCAAAACCTCTGGAAATACTTTCATGATGATAAGCTTCACAATATGGCGTAAACACATTCAGATAACCTTTACTCACAACTCTTAAACAAAAATCAACATCATTAAAGGCTATTTTTAAATTATTCTCATCCAAACCTTTAACTTCTTCATATATATTTTTTTTTACCATAAAACATGCAGCAGTAACTGCACTTATGTTTTGAATTAATATTAACCTGCAAAAGTATCCAGGATGTTCTCTTGGAAAATATTTATGAGAGTGTGAAACCAATCCATAAGGACCTATCATTACTCCTGCATGCTGAATTTGATCATTAGGATAATAAAGTTTACAACCTACAACTCCAACATCTTTACGTTGAGAAAACTCTAACATCGCCTCAATCCAAGATTCTGTAATTATTTCAATATCATTATTTAAAAGAATAATATGTTCGCCTTTAGCATATTTTTTTACAGCAATATTATTCAATACTGAAAAGTTAAAAGGAATATTTAATTCATAAAATTTAATGCGATTATCTCTGGCAGAAAATTCATCAATACAGACAAAAGTTTCATTTTCTTCACTGTTGTTACTAATACATATTATTTCAAAATTTTTGTAAGTAGACTTATCTAAAATTGAATTTAAACAACTTCTTAGTAAATTATGCTTATCTTTAAAAGGAATAATTATACTAACTAAGGGATTGTTTAAAATTTCATATTTTACCCTATGACACCCACTCCACCCCGATTTAGACACTGTTGCTTTTATTTCGCGTCGGGCAATTGCATTGTTTAAAGCTGTAATCCCTGCGTCCCAACAATAAGCCTTATCAGAGTATTCAGCAGCAGTTGATCCGGGTATCATTCTCCAATGATATAGAATTTTTTGTATATGAAAAACCTTATCTGTATGCTCTAAAACCTTTAAAAATAAATCATAATCCTGAGAGCCTTCTAAACCAATAGTAAATCCCTTAACATTATCAATTAATCTTTTTTTAATCACGGTAAAATGACATATATAATTCTGACTTAAAAACATATCAGGAGAATAGTCTGGCTTGAAATGTGGCTGCGTAAAACTATTATCTATCTGTAATTTATCTTCATCTGAATAAATAAATTCAGCTCCTGTTTGATTAATGCACCTCACAACTTCATACAAAGCATTAGGAGTTAACTCATCATCATTATCCAACAAACCTACATATTCTCCCGAAGCAAGAGACAATGCTTCATTAGAAGCACCTGAAATATTTAAATTTTTCTGAAGATATTTTATTTTGATCTTTGTATTATTTTCTATTGTTTTAAGGTAGTCTACTGTCTCCTTACGAGTACTACAATCATCCACTATACAAAGTTCCCAATCTGTGTACCACTGGTCTTCCACAGATTTAACAGCTAACTTCAACCATTTAGGATCAACATTATAAACAGGCATAATTATAGAGATTAAAGGTTTTCTTGTGAAGTTTGAAATTTCTTCAACAATATAATCATTCAAAATTGGTTCGACCCATATATATTCCTTAGATCGACGATCTTCATTTAGGCCATGCAAAATATAATGTAGAAAAGGATTCTGCTCTGATATTCTTACATCTGGATATGCGTTGTTATAATGTTTCGTATCAAATCCATTGCTAGGATTGCGTTCTTCTCTCCAACCATTTTTCATAAAATGCTTGATTGGATCAATTCCTGATTCTTTTACATCTGGATAATTTTCTAAATAAAAAATTTCATCAAATAAGGCACTATTAACGATTATTTGATAATTCAATTCTTCTACATTTTGAGGTCTTGCTTCATCTAAACCATGTAAGATGTAATGAATAAATGGATTTATTCCAGATACTGTTACATCAGAATGTGTCCTTTTATAAAATTCAGAATCAAAATCTTTATTGGGGTTTCGCCCCTCATCACAACCGTACTCTAAGAAATGCTTTATGGGATCAATTCCCAAGTTTTTAACATCAAAAGAATGTTCAAAATAAAAATCAATGTTAAATAGCTTACTTTTCTTAATAATTCTAATCATCTTTTTTTGAGTATAATAGAATTTAATTCGATTCTTTAAAATTTTTGGAATTGATTGTCTTTTCAGATTATTATTCTTTATTTGTAGTTCATGATTATAAATGGATAGTTTCGAGTTCAAAGTTTGGAAATTTGAGTTCTGTTTATCAACTTTATCGTTGTTAGCTGATAATTGTTCGTTGTTGGCTGTTAGTTCAGAATTATTTCTACTTTGTTCAAAATTCACAGATGTCAGTTCTGTGTTCTGGGATGTCAGTTCTGTGTTCTGGGATGTCAGTTCTGTGTTCTGGGATGTCAGTTCTGTGTTCTGGGATGTCAGTTCTGTGTTCTGGGATGTCAGTTCTGTGTTCTGGGATGTCAGTTCTGTGTTCTGGGATGTCAGTTCTGTGTTCTGGG